>Ga0315291_10004031_pt1 | contig 18824 bp, 16 predicted proteins | sample YL17G12_20_MG_FD_203070 | JGI IMG/M metagenome (GOLD analysis project Ga0315291, IMG submission 203070) | Sediment microbial communities from Yellowstone Lake, YNP, Wyoming, USA - YL17G12_20 | ecosystem: Environmental > Aquatic > Freshwater > Lake > Sediment | place: USA: Wyoming | collected...
CTAAGATGGTTCATACTGTCGCCGAAGCCACTGTCCCTAAACTTACCATCATTGTTAGAAAAGCCTACGGAGCTGGGTATTACGCCATGTGTGGTAGGTCCTTTGACCCGGATTTATTGATCGCCTATCCTGGAGCTGAGATAGCGGTTATGGGGCCTGAGGGGATGGTTTCCATATTTGCCAGGAAACAACTGGCTGAGGCCGAAAATCCTGCTGAGATGGTGGAGCGCCTTGTCGCTGAGATAAGGCCACAGTTCAACATCGAGAGAACAGCTAAACTAGGCGTCGTAGACGATGTTATCGACCCTAGAGAAACGAGACAGATTTTAATCAGAGCTCTTGAATTCACTAAAGATAAAAAGATATTTAGACATCCCAGAAAACACGGGGTTTACCCCGTTTAAGGAGGGAGTGAATGTACCAGACTATAACAACCACAGTAAAAGGCAAAGTGGCCACAATCACTCTGTCTAGTGAGGAGCGGAGAAATGCGATTTCACCAACGATGATGGCTGAACTTCTTGACACCTTTAAAAAATGTGATGATGACCCAAACGTAGTTGCCATTGTGCTGACCGGAGCTGGTAGCAAAGTTTTTTGCGCTGGTGCCGACTTTGGCGAGTCTATGGGCGCCACTATGAGTTTGCTTGACCGTCACGAAGAACAAAGGAAATTCGCCGAACTTTTTAAAGTAATCAAGAGCTTGAAAAAACCTTTGCTCGGGCGGATTAACGGTCATGCACTTGGTGGTGGGCTTGGCTTAGCTTGTGCTTGCGATATAGTAATTGGGGCTGATGACTGCCGCTTTGGCACGCCGGAAATAAACGTTGGACTTTTCCCCTATGTGATTATGGCGACACTGCTTCGGTGCACTTCAGCCCCAAAACGGTTATTAGAGATGATGCTAACCGGTGAAAGAGTTGATGCCCAAGAAGCACAAAAACTCGGCCTGGTTAATCATGTTGTACCCAGAGAGCAACTTGATGCAAAAGTTGATGAGATTGCCAAGAAGATAGTTAGCAAAAGCCCAGCTATTCTGAGACTTGGCAGAAGAGCCTTTTATACTATGCGTGACATGGAATATGAGAAGGCTCTGGAATATTTATCGTCAATGTTAGCAATTAACACGATGGCTGAAGATGTAGCTGAAGGTATTGCCGCTTTTCTTGAAAAGCGTGACCCAGCATGGAAAGGAAAATAACAGAGAGGAGTAGCCATGAGCTTGCAAAAAAAAGTAGTGATAACCGCCGCTTTAACCGGTGTCGCAGCCAATAGAGACCAATGTAAATGGATTCCTTATACCCCGCAAGAAATTGGTGAAGAAGCGCTGAAGGCATACAATGCAGGGGCTTCAATAGTGCATATCCATGGTAGGGAATACGATGGTAAGCCATCCTGGAGAGTAGAGATTTTTAGGGAGATTATGCAAGAAGTCAGGAAAAGATGTCCTATCATAATAAACTTTTCCACCGGTGCCGTAGGCGTGGATAGGGATACAAGGGTTGCTCATATTCGGGAACTGAAACCTGAAATTGCGGCGTTAAACATGGGGACTATGAATTATGCTAAGTATAGTCCCAGGCGAAAGAACTTTGTCTTCTCCATGGTTTTCCAGAATCCGTTTGATGATATAATGTTCTTTCTGGATACCATGAACCAAAATGGCGTGAAGCCAGAATGCGAATGCTTCGACCTCGGGCATTTAGAGAGCATATTCCCACTAATGGACATGGGAGTGCTTAAGAATTTTCAAGTAAGCCTAGTTATGGGAGTGGTTGGAGGCATGGCTGCCACAGCTAGAAATCTGGCTCATCTGGCTACTGTGGTTCCGCCTGGAGTGGCCTGGCAGGTCATCGGTATCAGTCAGGATCAGTGGCTCTTGATAGCTACAGCTCTGGCTCTGGGCGGGAATGTCAGAGTTGGACTCGAAGATAACTTTTATCTATCGCCTGATGAGATGGCACAAGGGAATGGGCCACTGGTAGAAAAAGCAGTGCGAATGGCGCGAGACAGTGGTAGAGAGCCAGCAACGGTGGAAGAAGCCAAGGTAATTCTGGGACTGCTCGAAGCAAGTGGCGGAACTAAGTAAACCAAGTAGAACCAGATATGACAGAGGTACTTTCACCGATTACGGGCAGCGTCTGGAAAATTGTGGTAGAGGTCGGTTCACAAGTTAACGACGGGGACACTATTGTCATACTCGAATCTATGAAAATGGAAATCCGCGTGAAATCCCCTCACAATGGGAAGGTAATGGAAATCAGAGTAAAAGAGGGCGATTCCATCTTGGAAGATGACATTATCGCCATTATAGAGTAGTAAGTGTCTTGATTCACAACCTGGAGGGTAAGTAGTATGGATTTTAGATTTACCGAAGAAGAGGTAGCATTTAAGGCAGAGGTTCACCAATGGCTTAAGCAAGAGATTCCACAGAGGTGGACTGAACTTGATCCTGGAATTTGGGAAGAAACTGAGGAATCTTGGTCAATTTCACGCCAGTTCCAGCGCAAATTGGGCCAGAAGGGCTGGCTGGCACCGGCATACCCTAAGGAATACGGTGGTTTGGAACTGAGCCATATGAAACGGCTCATGCTTGCCGAAGAACTAGCCTACAATAGAGCACCGATAAGCGTAGAGGTAGAGATCACAGTTAACTGGGTGGCTCCCACTATAATACTCTTTGGGAATGAGAGGCAAAAAAAGGAATATGGAACCAGGGTAGCGAAGGGCGAAATAATCTTTTGCATCGGTTACAGTGAACCAAATGCCGGCTCTGACCTCGCCGCGCTTCAAACACGTGCCGTGAAAGTTGGCGATGAATACATAATTAACGGTCAGAAAATATGGTGCAGTTACGCCCACCTCGCTGACTATTGCTGGCTTGCTGTCAGAACTGACCCTAATGTGTCCAAGCATAAAGGAATCAGCATGTTTATCGTCGATATGAAGACACCGGGAATCACTGTTCGTCCCCTGATAAATATCTTGAATCATCATTCCTTTAATGAAGTCTTCTTCGATGATGTGCGCATCCCCAGGGATAACTTAGTAGGGCAAGAAAACAACGGCTGGTACCAGCTAGTTATAGCCTTAGACCTCGAGCGCTCCTCAATCGGCACTGCTGCAGCGCAACAACGAATCATCGAGGAATTAGTTCGGTATGCCAAGGAAACTAGGCGTAACGGGAAACCGATTGCTAACGACCCTCTGCTCAGGAACCAATTGGCAGAGATGGCAGTTGAAAATGAAATTCTCCGCATGATGTGTTACCGCATCGCCTGGATGTACACAAAAGGTATACACCCCAGCTATGAATCATCGATGACGATGGTTTTTAGCAGCGAATTAATGAGGCGATTAGCAAATGTGGGTATGCATATTATGGGGCATTATGGGGAGTTAGATAGGGATTCCAAATGGGCCCCCTTGAATGCCAGAATAATGCGTATGTATTTAAGCTCCATCTCTATAGGCGTTGGCGGCGGTTCTAACGAGATTCAACGCAATATTATCGCTATGAGAGGATTAGGGTTACCCCGAGGGTAAACTTTTCTAGCTCTTTGAACCAGCGAAGCTTTCAGAAAGGCGAAATATGGATTTTCGATTTAGCGACCGAGAGGAAGCATCTCGAACAGAGGTCGAGGACTTCATAAAAAAAGAGCTCCCTACAGACTGGACCGAGAAAAACATTTACTGGCCTGGAGGGTACGGCACTTTAGCAGAATTTGAAGAGCTTAACTCACATATTGAACGATTCAGACATCGGCTGGCTGAGAAAGGCTGGCTTACCATCTCATGGCCCAAGGAATACGGAGGTGCAGGACGAACCAACATTGAACAGGCAATCTTCCACGAGCGGATGAGCTACTATAGAGCACCCGGTGGTGAAGTAGCCACGCTAATCGGCGGTCCTACCATCATGCTCTTCGGCAGCGACGAAATGAAGAAAGAATGGCTGCCTAAAATAGCCAGAGGTGAAACAAGGTTCTGGCTGGCTTACAGTGAACCAAACGCTGGTTCTGACCTCGCCTCTATTCAGACTCGTGCTGTTGAAGATGGCGACGACCTTATAATCAATGGCCAAAAAATCTGGGGCACTGCTGCCCACGTGTCACATTATGCCTGGATGATTGTCAGGACAGACCCTAATGCTGCCCCTCACAGAGGGATTACACTGCTTATTGTAGATAATAAATCACCAGGTGTTACTATCCGCCCCTTGACGAACATATGTGGCTCTTATTCTTTTAATGAAGTGTTTTTCGACAATGTACTGGTGCCGAAAAAGAACATCGTCGGTGAGAAAAATAAGGGCTGGTATTACGTAATGGTAGCTCTGGACTTCGAGAGGCTTGTAATCCCCATAGGAGGCTTCAAGCGAACCTTCGAAGAAATAACGCAGTACACCAAAGAAACAAAACACAATGGGCAATCTTTGAGCCAGAATCCCTTAATAAGAAACAAACTAGCCGAGATAGCAATCCAAATTGAGGTAGCTTACATGTTCTTCTGGCAAACAGCCTGGATGCTTGACAAAGGACTCGTCCCGAATATCGAGGCATCTGTGTTAAAGCTGTTTACCACCCAGCTAAGCCAAAAGTTAGCTAATACCGGGATGCAGGTTATGGGACACTACGGACCGCTGGAAAGGGAATCCAAATGGGCATCCCTAAGAGGGAGGGTCCAGTCTGGATACCTGGATTGTATTTCCGCCCTAGTTGGTGCCGGCACTTCCGAAATCCAGCGCAACATAATTGCCATGAGGGGACTGGGGCTACCTCGAGCATAACTAAACCTAAATTAAATTATGTAAACTCACATAGAACAGGAGGAAAAGATGGATCTTGGATTGAGCGAAGAACAGGAAATGTTAAAGACATCAGCCCGTGATTTTCTGCAAAAGGAGTGCTCAAAACAGTTGGTCAAACAGTTAGACGAGAGTGATACAGGCTACTCCCCAGAACTGTGGCGAAAAATGGCAGAACTAGGTTGGATGGGACTGATATTCCCTGAGAAATATGGTGGCAGTGGTGGCAGCTTCCTGGACTTGATAGTCCTGCTTGAGGAGATGGGATACAATATCCTGCCTGGCCCGTTTTTCTCAACTGTAGTTCTATGCGGCCTAACTATTTTGGCATCAGGAACTGAGGAGCAAAAACGAGAACTCCTGCCCAAAATTGCCAATGGGGAAATGATTCTGGCATTTGCGTTAACTGAGCCCAGCGCTAGCTATGATGCAGCATCAATTAAGGCAAAGGCCACAGCACATAATGATGACTATATTATCAATGGCACCAAGCTTTTTGTTCTTGATGCTAACGTTGCCGACTGTATACTATGTGTGGCTAGGACAAAAGAGACAAAGAACCCGGAAGACGGGATCACCATTTTCCTCGTAGATGCCAAAAGTCCAGGAATCAAATGTACTCTCCTCAAAACCCTGGCTCGCGACAAGCAATGTGAAATTGTGCTGGACAAAGTAACCCTGCCAAAGAAGAACATCCTGGGGAAGCTAGACCAAGGCTGGCCGATAGTGAAAGACACTCTGCAGAAGGCAACAGCAGCCAAATGTGCTGAGATGGTCGGTGGTGCCCAGGCTGCATTGGAGATGACTGTCAAATATGCAAAGGAAAGGGTTCAATTCAACCGACCTATTGGCAGCTTCCAGGCCATCCAACACTACTGTGCCAACATGGTAACAGATGTCGATGGAGCGCGGTTTATTACCTATAAGGCGGCTTGGGAATTAAGTGAGGGGCTTCCGGCCACCAAGGACGTTGCTGTAGCTAAAGCCTGGACCAGCGAAGCTTATGGGCGAGTAACCCTTTTAGCACACCAGATATTTGGGGCCATTGGTTTTACCATGGACCACGATATCCACCTCTATTACAGGCGGGCTAAGGCTGGCGAAATAATGTTCGGCGACGGCGACTTCCAGCGGGCGATTGTAGCCCAGGAGTTGGGACTTTAAGTAAACTCAGACTCGGACCATATCTCACACCACACCCGCTCGCTGGCAATCATGCCAGCCACCGCTTCCGCCTCTTGTAGTGCTTCACTTCACGATAGCTTCTTCGTTGCCCCACTTTGCTCAAACCCAGATAGAATTCCTTTATGTCCTCGTTATCTCTCAGTTTCTCAGCCGGCCCATCCATAACCACACGGCCATTCTCCATCACATAGCCGTAATCAGCCAACTCCAGTGCAGCCTTAGCATTCTGTTCCACCACTAAAATGGATGTTTTTTCCTCAGTGTTAATCCTTTTCACTATTTCAAAGATCTCTTTCACCAGTATCGGGCTAAGCCCCAGGGACGGCTCATCCAAAAGCATCAGCTTCGGGCGTGCCATAAGCGCCCGCCCCATCACTACCATCTGCCTTTCACCTCCGGAAAGGTAACCTGTTGTTGCATGACGCAAGTCTTTCAGCTTTGGGAAATAACCATAGACCATATCCAAATCTCTTCGCACGCCTGCAGCATCATCACGAATATACGCACCTACTTTCAATTCCTCTTCTACACTCAGGTGCTCAAACATGGGACGCCCCTCCAAAACCTGGACAATTCCCAACTTGACCACATCTTCAGGGTTCATCCTGTCTATTCTCTGGCCATTCCACTCAATGCTGCCATCGGTCACTTCACCTTCCTCCGTATAAAGCAATCCAGAAATTGCCTTAAGCGTAGTCGTCTTGCCGGCGCCATTACCACCAAGCAGCGTTACAATCGCCCCTTCCGGTACTTCTAGTGAAACTCCTTTCAGCACCAGTATGACATTGAGGTAGATAACTTCAATACTGTTTAACTTTAACATGCTGTACCCCTTTTATTGTGGCTTCTTTAGTCAAGACAGTTTGTACCCTGTTGTTAATATATTTCTCAATCATGCCATCGCATCATTAACCGCTTTTACGCCCTTTAGCACCCCATCAATCTTCGCAAAACAGCCATAACAATTTATTGTCCGATGTAGTGCAACCCTTTAGGGTCGAGTCTAGCGATGCTAAAGCCGCGCACTACATTGGTAGACACTCCCATCTACGCAGAATGCTATAAGTTCGATGCGAAAAGGAGAAACCCCACCTTTCGGAAAGGCTTCTCCTTTCCTTATTACTCGTTAACTATTAACCCCTTTAGCCCCAGCACTTACTTCTTGACTGGCGGCGCGACTAACTGCAGATCCCACGTTGTCGTGGCAACAGAGCGGGTATCCTCACCAACAGCCCTCAGCGTATAGGTGCCATTTGGCAACGGGTTGCCCAATGACTTTGTATCGAGCGTCAGCGTGGGCAGATAGCTTCCACGCAACAGCCAGTCAACCTTCGCTACCGTTTCCAGCGTCACCTCAAAATCACCTTTGTCATTGGCAGCGGCATAAGCAATGCCAACACTGTCCTCACCGCGCGCACGGTCGAGCCCTTTCATTTCCACATCGGGGGGTACAACCAGGTCCACAGTAACTATCTCGTTGGGCTGCCAGCCGGTACCCTTAAACTTCACAGGTAAAATCATAATTCTCATCAGGTTCCCTTGCAGCAGTGCCTGGTCAATTTTCGCTGGTTCCACAGTTAGTGTCCCGGCTGGAGGTGGCGGTGGCGCCTTAGGAGCACAGGCCGCTATTGGCAACACCAGAAGTGCTACCATAGCTACAATAATCAGTGTCTTAAAACTACATGACTTCATCATTATTCTGCTTCCTTCCTCCTATTTGCTCCAGTCATAGAGGGCTACGGTATCGGGAACTTTCACCCAGCCACTGATATCAACCAGTTTGCCGTTCTGCACCTGGTAAAACTTGACCGCATCGTTACCCTGGCGGCTGGTAGGACTGTAGGTGCAAGGTTCCATAAGACCCTGGCTTACATCCAGGCCGGTGAGCGACTCGTAGCCCCTTTTCACAGCCTCGCCATCCAGCTTCTCATAACCAACAGCCTTAAGCGCTCTCGACATGGCTGCTTCGAAATTGATCCCGCGTGCCAGCCCGGTGACATATATTGCCGCTGTCTCCTTGCGGAATTCCTCAACGCTCTTCCCACGATATTTCGGCACTATATAGGCAGCCAGCGGATGTAACCAAGCCTCGTCACCACGAGGATAGAAGCTATTCACCCAACACCCTTCTGTAGCCTCAGGATGGAGCTTAATGCCAACTGCCTCATCAGGGCCCCAGAAAGTGCTGTCAACAAATTGAATTGTCTTGGTCAGTCCCGCCCTGTAGGCATCCCGCAGGATATTGCTCGGCGTCGGGTCAACGCCGCCGATGATGATATACTGGGCACCTCCTGAAGCAAGCCTTTGCAGCCAGACGGTGTGGTCAGGAGTACCCGTGGGGAAGAACTCCGGCGGTAGCAGCTTCACACCAAGCTTCTCGGCATATTCCTTGCCGCCGCGCAGCGGCTCCCGACCATAAGCGTTATCCCAGATCATGTAGCCGACTACAGGGCTGCCGGTCTTGCCCTTATCCTTCCAGTCTTTCAGGATGAAGTCTATGGTGGCACCGAAGGCATTCTGGTAAACCGGGCCAATGGCAAACGTCGACCCTATGAAAGCCTGAGCTTCACCATCACCAGTGACAAACTGGATCACCTTGTCCTTCACATTCATCGGCCTGATGGCCTTGGCGACTGCAGTGGAAATGGCATACACTAGCACCAGCTTAGGCTCAGTGCGATACCTTTTATAAGCCGCCACGCCACGGGCTGTATCATAACGCGTATCAACACCGATGAAGTTCACCTTCACTCCGTCAATGCCACCCTTAGCGTTTATCTCCTTGAACATGTCATCAGCAGCCAGGTCAGCAGGCACATTCAGCCCGGCTATCGGCCCGGTATAGTCACCCAAACTCAGATACGTGACTATCTTTTCTTCAGGTGCTGCCTTAGGAGCACACCCAGGGACTGCTGGCAGCGCCAGCACCACCGCGAGCAGAATCACACCAAACAGTAGATACTTTCCTTTGCTCATCTTTAGTCTTTCACCTCCTTCATAGCGTTTTTCGGTTCTTACCTTACCATTCATACCCTACCCATTATCACCCCCTCTGGCTCAAGTTATCATCACCTGACCCAGACACTTCTTGCCAGTCTCTTAGTAGGCAAATGGAAAAAGCCTGTAGGAGGCTTTGAAAATAGCCCAGCGATGGGCTAGCCCTCTGGGCTCAAAAATTAAAAAGAGGACAATTATGACGCCAAAGGCGCTGGTACCCAGTGCTGCCGCCGGCGCAATACCCATAGCTGGGAACCAGCCGGTCAGCGTCGGCGAGGCAAAGGTAACCGCTTCAATTAGCAGGCTGATAAAAACAGTGCCGAAGAAGACCCCCACTATTGTCCCCAGACCACCGACGATAACCATACCGATGTAGAAGACGGCGTCAGTCAGCGGAAACTGCTCCACGTGGACAAACATCATCCAGTGAGCAAACAGCGAGCCAGCGATGCCAGCAAAGAAACAACCGATGAAGAAAGCAACTAATTTATATCTAAATAGGCTCACTCCCATTACCGAAGCTGCAAGGTCATTATCCCTGATAGCTACAAAGGCTCTGCCTACCCTTGTCCTGGCCAAATTCTTGGCGAAATAGGTCATCAACAGCATCACCGGCACAATGATGTAGTACATCGTTTCATCACTATCGAAGGCAAAACCAAACGCTGTAGGTGGTGGCACATGTAAACCAACGACGCCACCGGTTATTTTCAGATGTATTATCAACCAAGCCACGATGTAATGGATAGCTAAAGTGGCAATGGCCAGATAGAAGCCTTTAATCCTTAAAGCCGGGGTACCGCCAGCAATGCCAACTACCCCTGCAACGATGCCTGAAACCGGCAACGCCAGCCAGAACGGCCAATTGTAAGTGCCGGTAAGTATAGCTGAGGTAAAGGCACCTATTGCCATAAACGCTACCTGACCAAATGAGATTAGCCCGCAATAACCCATCATCAGCTGCAACCCCAACACAGCGACGATGGTAATGGACATCTTGTTGATTAAGCCTATTAAATATTGGTCGCCGTAAAGTGGAAACGTAAATAGTACCACAAGGGCTAGGATTGTAATAATCCATTGCAGCCTTGTCCTGATAACCGCCGTGTCTCTGCCGTAATCTTGGTTGAAAGTACCGCAGGGAAGCATGTCACACCCTCTCTATTCTGACTAAGCCGAAGATACCGTAGGGTCTAACTAAGAGAACGAAAAGAAGCATGATATAACCGGCTACCTCCTGAATACCACCGCCAACAATCGGGTCTAAATAGCCTGAAGCCACATTCTCCACCCAGCCCAATAAGAGCCCACCGACAAGAGCACCAGGCAATGAGTCCAGACCGCCAACCATGGCTACAACCAGACCCTTAAAGGCTACCATAGTCAACATGAAGCGGATATCGTAATACCTCGCCAGCATAACGCCGGCGACGACGGCTACCACCGCCGATAGAATCCAGACAAGGGAAAAAATCGTCCTGACGTTTATGCCCACACTTTGGGCTAGCTTGTGTGACTCGGCAGTAGCCCGCATCCCCAGGCCAACCTTGGTATAGCGAAAGAAGAGCATTGTTAACAAGAACACCACGAGACAGATGCCAAGACTAAAAAAACCACCTATTGACACATTAACCCCGGCAATGGTAATGTCACCCTTGGGCAGAAAGTCAGGAAATCCCCAAGCCTGGCCCTTCAGAATAAGGGCGAAAATCCCATCAAGCACAATGAATACGGCAAAAGTCATAAGGAAACCCGAAAACAACGGCTGACCGATCAGTGGCCGCAGGCAAACGCGCTCGACAGCAAACCCAAGAACAGCACCCATTGCCAAACCTACAATCCAACCTGCCCAGAGGGGCAATCCCAACAATATATAGCCGACATAGAAAAACAGAGCACCGAAGGCTAGCAACTGACCGTGGGCTAGGCTCACCACCTCAGTAGCTTTGCAAACAAGGACTATTGCCAGCGCCACCAGAGCATAAAGCGCCCCAATGACCAAACCATTGAGACTTAGCTCCAGAAAAAACTGCACTTCTCCTCCTTTAGCTCATCTTGCTCTATTCGACCGTGTTGACTTTGACACTTGTATGCATTGTCCCCGTCCGACCATCGCGGTAGGTAATTGGAGCTTCCACCTTCAACTCTTCCTTATCACCATAAAGTGCGTCTATCAGATATCCATATCGTTCTTCGATAAAATCGCGCCGCAGTTTTCTGGTCCGAGTCAGTTCGGCATCATCAGCATCAAATTCCTTGTGTAAATTGACAAATCTCTTTATCCTCGTCCATTCAGGGAGGTGTCTATTAACCCTCACTATCTCGCCCTTTATCACATTAATCACTTCCGGCTTCTGGGATAGGTCAGTAAAGGTGGTATAAGGGATACACCTGGCTTCAGCCCAGCGTCCCATATTGTCCAAGTCAATATTTACTATGGCAGTGACAAAATCCTTGTCCTCACTACCCACAATCAAGGCTCCCTTGATATAAGGGCTGAACCTCAGCCTGATTTCAGCAAACTGTGGCGAAAACTTGCGACCGCCGCTTAATTCCTTCAAGTGGTCCATCCTGTCAATACAGATGACGTGACCATGCTCTTCGATGTGGCCGAAATCACCGCTAGTATACCAGTCGCCCAGGTATTTTTCTTTGGTGGCTTCGGGCTTCTTGTAATAGCCGGCGAAAAGCATCTCGCTTCTTACTAGGATCTCACCGTCATCAGCCAGTCGGCATTCATACCCGGGCATGAGAGGACCACAGGTTTCTGGCCGGACATCATCATCAGGGTGAATGGTGACCAGACCCATTTCTGTACTGCCGTATAGCTGCTTGAGTTTCACGCCAAGGGCCTGGAAATAACGAAATATCTCAGGGCTTATTGCCGACCCGGCACTGTAGGCAATTCTGATCTTTAACAGGCCAACTTTATCCTTGAGCTGTCGGAAAACTACCAGGTCAGCAATAGCATAAAGCGCTCGCCACAGCCAGTTAACCCTTTCCCCGGCTATTCTCAAATCACCCACCTTGTAGCCCACTGGCAGGAAAAGGTGATACAGGAATCTTCTCACCACAGCGGTGTCAATTATCTTCGCTTGAATCAGCCGGCTGACGCTTTCCCAATTAGCTGGCCCCCAGAAAAGGATACCAGGCCCAATTTCCCTGATGTTCTCCAGTACCGTCTCCGGTTCTTCAGGGAAGTTTATTTCCATACCCGTAAGCAAGTTGGCACCTACCCCAAGCGCTTGTTCCGTCACCCATGCCGGTGGCAAGAAGGAGACGTATTGCTCGTCAGGTCGCCACTTATCTACCGAATTCCACGCCCTGTTGATCAATTGCGAAGTCCTATTCCTCAGCATGGCAGCTTTGGGTAAGCCAGTAGTGCCAGATGTATACATGAAAAGGCCTATGTCATCTCCGCTAGTCTTCTCGATATTTTCTTCAAATAAGCCGGGATGAGTTTTATCGTAATCTTTGCCCAACTCGATAACCTGGTCGAAGCTCATCAGAATCGGGTCGGCATAGTCACCAATAGGAGTCCCTTCAAAGCCAAGTATCCCCTTAGGATCCCAGAAAATGATCTTCTTCAGCAAGGACAGTTCATCTTTAAGGGGTGGATGCTCGTTGCTCTCCCTATCTTTGTATGGAGTTAGAAACTTATCGACCTGCTCCTGGTCATGGGCAATGACAAACGTAGACTCAGAATTCTCAACGTAGAATTTAACCTCGGTAGGCAGACAATCAACGAATATGCCGGTCACAGTAGCACCGGCTGCTCCGGCAGCTAGCTCAGCACAGTACCACTCAGGCTTATTCTCACCCAGGATCGCCACCTTATCGCCCCGTTCCAAGCCAAGGCTGATTAAGCCAAGCGAGAGGTACTTCACCTTTTCGTAGTAGTCTTTCCAGGTATACGACTGCCAGATACCCCGATCCTTTACGCGTAAGGCTACTTTCTTATCGCCCCATTTTTTATAGTTGTATTTCAGATACTTCGGGGCAGTATCAAAAACAGGAACTTCCACTTCTTACACCTTCCTATTCACCCAAGTAAGCCTTAATAACCGCAGGATTGACCTTTATTTCGTCGGGGGAGCCCTCAGCAATTTTATGCCCGAAATCGAGGACAACCACCCTATCAGCAATATCCATAACCACTTCCATATCATGTTCAACAAGGACAATGGGAATCCGCCGAAGCTCTATAGTATCTATAATAAAGCGAGCCATGTCCTCTTTCTCGTCTATGTTCATCCCCGCCATAGGCTCATCAAGCAAAAGCAGCTTCGGCTCCAAAGCTAGAGCCCTACCCAATTCCACCCGCTTCCGCATTCCGTAGGGAAGAAGCCCCACTACCTTCTTCCTTATTGGTTCCATTTCGAGAAAGTCTATTATATCTTCAACTACTTTGCGGTGCTCCATCTCCTCCCTGTAGGCTGGGCCGAAGTACAGAGCACCTGCCAATACCCCTTGCTTCATGTGAGCATGTCGGGCTGCCATAAGATTGTCCAAAACGGTCAACCCGGTGTAAAGCTCGATGTTCTGGAATGTCCGAGAGATACCCAGTTCGGCAATTTTGTGGGTTGGCAATCTGGTGATATTCTTTCCTTCAAAAAGAATATCACCCTCTTGAGGGCGATAAAATCCGTTTATGCAGTTAAGGAGGCAGCTCTTCCCAGCGCCATTCGGGCCTATAATAGCCAATATCTCCGTCCCTCTGACCTCAACGTCAACATCATCCAAAGCACGGAGCCGCCCAAAGTGCAAACCGATTCCCTGGACTTTCAGCTTGACCCGATCCTGCCCCCTCAAAACAACACTCCAGAAGAACTTAAACCAAGATAAATCGCTTAACGGGATTGATGAGCTAATTTAGCTAATTGTGCTATACTTGTCAAGCCCTACTTCTCAAGAGATATAAAAGATGTAATTGAGAAGGTTCTGGCTGGAAACAACAGGTAGACAATTAGCTAACTTTTGTTAAACTTTTGCAAGCAGTTGGTAGCCCGCATTGGAAGCATTCCGAACTCCTGTTTGACAAGAAACCTCTTATTCCGGTCTTGCAGCAGCTCCTTGTTTCATTTTAAACATGAACAACACGATGGATTGGTTAGTCAGAAACTCAGGCACGTTAGCAAACTCTAACCGGAACGTTGACTTCAATCCACATTGTGGCATAGGATAGCATTGTGCGGATTAGTATTCTGCCAAAAAGTTCTTTGGGTAGATGGTCGGTTGGCTTAGCTGCCGCCTTCATTCTGCTCTTCGTATTATTCCAAACCTTTGCCGCATCTGTGCGGCGCAATCCAGTATCAAATCCGGGTCCACCTAGTCCGGTTATTCTTATGGCAGTCGTTGCTGATTATATCTCAGGCATAGCTGCTTTTGTAACAGGACTCATCAGTATTATAAAGAGCAAGGAGCGGTCTATTCTTGTTTTCTTGGTTGTGGTAGTAGGCGTTCTCGCTTTGCTTTTCTTGCTTGGCGAAGTCATATTCCCGCATTGAAGTCCTTTTTACGATTGAACCTATACAAAAGCTTTCCCATCTACCTAGGATTAAGCTTAACGCATTTTATCTCTTCCCGCGCTGGAACAAAATGGCTAATTGTTACCTGGCGGCAGCAGGCACCGTGTAATCAAAGCCTTTCAGCTTCAGGCGCTCCAGTTTTGCCTGGAGAATAAGCTCAAGAACTCGGACCATGGCTGTGTCCGCACCTGTCACAAATGTTACTGAAAGGTACAGTCTTCGACAGGCTCAGAATGAACGGCGGAAATACTAAAAGATACATTCTTCGACAGGCTCAGAATGAGCGGAGGGAAAGCGGAGAATGAGCGGAGGAAAAGAGAAATGATAACAGTAGTAACCGGCGCCAGCGGACATATCGGCGCTAATTTAATACGCGCTTTGCTGGCTCGTGCCGTAATATTGGCTTTAAGTAGGGATAAGGTCGGAAATTGTAGCGGTGGCGACGCCAATCGCAGTATCGGCAGCACCGTAGTAAACCAGTAGCTCATTCCCTGAATAGAATAGCTCTTCACCATCTTCCCGCGGCACTGCACCACAGGTAAAAACCACGTTGGGCACCCAGTGCCTGTCCGTTCCGCCTATTTCAAACTCTTCTGTGGGCTCCAGTATGGGATTGGGTGAGCGATAAAGCAGGACTGTCGGGTCGGCTACATCAACCAGCATTACTCCCAGCCGGTAGATATGCGCATGGTCAACACCGTGGGTGAGGAGCAACCAACCGTACTTAGTCTTTATCGGCTGGGAACCACCGCCGATTTTTGCCCCGTCCCACGCCATCCCGGAACGCGCCCCGGTCAGTATCTGGTGTTCTCCCCTGGGCCAGGGGCAGCTCAAATGGCGGGAAAAGGTTATCCATATATTCGGGTCCACCCGGTGAAGCATGACAAATTTATCGTTGAAACGTTCGGGAAACAGGGTGCCGTCTTTATCAGTGAACCCGGGGAAGACCAGCCCGTGTCTTCGCCAGCCTGCCCAGCGATAGTTCAAGAAATCATTGACGCTGATAGAAGCCATAGCAATTTGTGCCACCAGGCCATCATAGGCGGTATAAATCATGTAAATACGGTCGCCAATCAGGGTCAACCGGGGGTCTTCACACCCTTTCTCTTCGCTTTTGCTCCTCGGCTCAAATATCGGCTTGTCCAGCCTTTCGGTAAACTTAAACCCGTCTTCACTTACCGCCAGCCCAAGACGGGAGATACCCTCTTCTCCTACCGCCCGGTAGATAAGATAAATCTTATTCCTCAGGTTTATAGCACCCGGGTTCAATACATATTTTGATTCCCAGGGATGCTCCTTGATGGGCTCAAGTACAGGATTACCGGCAAAACGGACTAAGGCTCCGGCCCGGGGGTATTCCGGGGCCATAATCTGTTCCGGCACTACCTCAACGGCTTCTTCCACTCCGCCAAGCAGAATCCTGGCCAGGTCCTCCCATTCCCTGCCCTCCGCCATAAGCTCCACAATCTTGTCCTCTATGGCTGCCTCAGTGCCACCTATTGCTTTAAAATACTCGGTGAGGAAATCCCGTGAAACCCAGTCCCGCTCCACATGCAGGGAAAGGGGAGTGGGTACTCCCGTCCCTCCCTTAAAGCTGAAGCTGGCCCAGGTCCAGGCAGAGCAGGGAACAAAGGTGCCGTCAGGAAGTGTCTGGGCAAGGTGGTAAGAATCAGCCATATCTTTAAGCGTCTCAGCCAGCCTCAAACGGGAGGTGTCTCCACCCGCCTCCTCGGTGATTCGCCGGGCCATCTCCCTCACTCTCTCAACCAGTAGCCGCTGATGCCCGTTCTCGTATATATTGTGGGCGGATAGAGGGTCCCGCCCCCAGTGGCCTCTCAGTGTGTTAATCACCTTTGACCCGAGGTATTTCCTTTCCCCGGCAAACCGGTGCCACAGCTGGCCATACCTCTCGAACTCGACAATGTTCTTGGCAATGGTGGTAAAGTAACGCAACTTGGGGAATTCTCCACCCATACCTTTGTGCAGGTTGCTAATCACTATTTTCCCGGCAATTTTGCATAGAGCACTGCTTTCTTTCATCTCCATCAATGAGGGGAATTCTTCATTGCTCACCACCAGCGGTTTAAAAGCAGAATATCTGAAGTGTTCGGGTCGGGCGTTCTTTTCCAGCGGCACCCATAACGATTCCATATAGTCCTCTTCTTCAGACCAGGTGGCCAGCGCCAGGACAGCGTTAGCCTCATATTCGTTAAGCAGTGCCTCGACATGGCTGTAGCCCAGTTTGGTAAGCAGGTTGATAGGAGGCTGGCGTCGTAAAAGCCACGCCGCCATCTCCGGGGTTAGGGCAAAGGTATCATTATGCGGGAAGTAACGGAAGATAGCCTCTACCATCTGCCGCGTTCCTTCTACCGTGGAGCAGTCCCCGGGCAAAAGAATCTGGTTTAGCTGCTCCTCCACCCGGAGCATGAAATTGCTTATTCGCTCTGCAATTTCCAAAGGGCCGGCATCACGCGGGGCTTTCAGCTTTTCATAAATAAATTGCTCAAACTCCTGCTTGTGCCTGGAGAAGACGGAGTCATAAATGCCGTTGGCTGTAGCCAATACCTTCCCGTTCGGGGCAGTGAGCTCCAGCGGGACCACCAGCGGTACGCCGGGAATGAACTCGCGGTAGGTCACCTTGGGCACCGGCGGTTTGATGGCTTCCTCTTTCATTTCCCAGGCTGCCAGGAAATCCGGCTTCTGGCGGAGGAACTCATCTGCCATTTCCTCAATCTCCCGCTCGGCGGCCAGCGACGTCAGACTTTCTGCTTCCCCGGCGGGAAGAGATGCCAGCCTGGATTTCACAGCATGCATCTTCAGGGCAAAACTGGCGACGCAGCCCTGATAAAGAGGAATAAGCGAATTAAGCAGGTCGCCCCTGGCGAATCCTTTACCAAAAGCAAAGGCCAGCAAAAAACGATAGACAATTTGTGCCCATAACCGGGCAGGAAAATCAAAAGCTGTAGTTTCAGCCCGGGATAGTTTGTCCAGTTGCTTGTAGGCTTCCTGAGAGAGAACATTCTCATAGAGTGAATGGAATGCATTAAACCCGTGTTTATATCTGGATAACGGTAACTGGGGGTGTATCGGCACTTCTACCGGCAGGTGCGTCTTTTTTATACCGAAAGTAGCTAACGGTTCTATTAATGATGGTTCACCAATGGCCTCTGTTTCTCTCCACCACTCTCTATCGGATACAATTTGGTCGAATAGCACTCCGGCCAGCCTCCGCAGCACCAGCTCTTCCTTTCCCGGCGTTGAGATGTGAATTTTTACACCCAGGTTAGCCTCACAAATCCCGGCCTCGCTGGTGATAGCGGTGGTGACCAACCAGCTATCTATACCATAGCCGCTGGTATCGGTGCGCCACATTTTTTGAGTATCCTTTAAATAGGTCTGTATCAGGCGGTGAGAAATGCCCCACTGTCCCCCTGTCATATCGTTAATACGCCGCTTGTAGATAGCGGAAAGAATCGGGTAAAAAAAGTGACTGGAAACAGGGGACTCGAAGTAATGGCGATTAAATCGAGAGATAACCAGGTCCATCTTCTGCCGCTTAATGGGTTCAAGTAGCAGTCGGACCCAGTCCGGGGCTAATCCCTCAATCTCTCCGTTTATATTCCGGCTTCTCAGGTCCGCTTCCAGTATAGCCAGATTAGCTCCAAGGCTACGAGCGATTTCGGCAATGGCTCGCAGGCTCCAACCCTTACCGTTGATTCTTTCATCATTGAATAAGAAAGCTATCCGGTTGATACCATCGACATGAGGTAAGTTATTTACTACCTCGAGAGCCCCACCACCGGCTGGAGAGCCGGCTGCCACGATGACGCACTTTTCGTCGGGGTAAAATTCCTTCAGCCCTTTGCTCGCTGTCTTTACTACTGAACCGATAGTGTCCGCTTCATTATAGAAGGGGATGCCGACCACAATGTCAGCCTCTGCTATTTCCTCCGCCTGGCTTAGCGGTTCTCGCAGAGCCTGTGTGAAAAGCTCCTCACCCTCCTTAATGGATAGCGTTTTCGAAGTGTCTCTATCTGCCTTATTCTTTAGTCTGGAATTATCTCCCTCAGTGCGATTGGCGATTTTATCCTCCAGGTAATCTGTCATTGCCTAACTCCTGCAAACAGGCGGTTAAAATCGGCTGCTGCTCCAATAGAGAAGCCGGATACACCATCAAAAATTGAGCCTCGCTAGCAGATATGAAACTGTCGACTCCGCTCCCTGATTCAAATTGATATACTGCTTGCCGACGCCATCATAACACCCACCTGTGGTCCGGTCATACATGATGGCATCTATACTATTGT
>Ga0315291_10004032_pt1 | contig 18824 bp, 14 predicted proteins | sample YL17G12_20_MG_FD_203070 | JGI IMG/M metagenome (GOLD analysis project Ga0315291, IMG submission 203070) | Sediment microbial communities from Yellowstone Lake, YNP, Wyoming, USA - YL17G12_20 | ecosystem: Environmental > Aquatic > Freshwater > Lake > Sediment | place: USA: Wyoming | collected...
TTGATTACCGCGTCCAACCCGGGATCGAGCAGCTCCAGAAGCTGCTGCAGGGCGAAGCTGACCACCAGGATTGGCGTCAGCACCTCGACCAGGTGATCCATTGCCACACCCCCTTCTATGCCAAGATCGGACAGAGAGTAGTGAACACCCAACCGGATAGACCTGCAAGGGCCCAGGGAGGTTGACATCTGGCGCCAATCGCTGTAGAGGTACTCCGCAAGCCCAAGCGAGGCCGAGGCTGCTGTGCCCGACAACCGATGGCTCTACCGATCCCAGGAAGGCTATGCCGAGGTGATGGCCGCATACCGGGCCTCGCTGGGGCGGCTCCTGGTCCCGTTTGAGGAGCGGATGCTTCCCACTCGCCTCGGCGAGACCCATGTCCTTGGCACGGGGCCGGAGCAAGGCAGGGCCGTGGTTCTCCTGCATGGCTGGAACACCAACGCCGGCGGTTGGTGGCCCCAGATCAACGCCCTGGCCCACCGGTATCGCCTGTACGCCCCGGACAGCATCGGCCAGGCGGGCAGAAGCGCCCCCACCCGTCCCTCCACCCGCGGTCCGGCCTATGGCGAGTGGTTGGTCGACGTCCTCGACGCGCTCGAGCTGGCGCAGGCGAATCTCGTCGGCAGCTCAGGTGGCGCGTGGCTGATCCTGAAGCTGGCCGAACTCGCACCCGATCGGATCCAGGTCGCTGCCCTGCTCAGTCCTGCGGGTATCGCCCCAATCCGTTTCGGTTTCGCCCTGCGGGCGGCCGCGATCGGCTGGCTCTCACCCCGCCAGGATACGTCGCTTCGCCTGGCTAGGCTCACCACGCCTCCACCGCTGTCCCTGGACGAGGACCACGTCCGGGCGGACGCCGGCTACACCTTGCACTTCAAGGGCCAGCTGCCACCGCCCACCCTTCCCGCCCGCGCCTTGCGCCGGCTCTCAGCCCCCACCCTTCTTCTGGTCGGACAGCACGAGGTCGTCTTCAACCCGGCCAGGGTTATGGATCGCGCCCGGCGCGAAATCCCCGGCCTGGTTGCCGCCGAGGTCGTGCCCGGCGCCGGGCACGACATGACCTACGATCAACCCACTTGGGTCAACCAGCGGCTCCTGCGCTTCTTCGAAGACGCGGGGCCCCTCGCCGCGGCCTGAGAACCACGGGTCACGGCCACCCCACACGCTGTCGACCCGATCCTCTCCCTTGCAGACCCTCAACGTGGATGCCAGGCCCTCGCGCGCCTCCGGCCTCACTCCTCGCCCATCGGCTCGCGCGGCTCGTACTCTGGGATCGTGATGATGGGAGCCACCTCGACTGTGAACACGAGGTAGCAGGCGCCACCACCCTCCTGATTGAACGCTCGCGTCAGGGTTTGGCGATGCCCTGGCATCGAGAAGGTCGCCCGCAGGTCGTCGGGTGAGAGCAGCACCCCACCGGCGCACTGGAGGTCGTCGCCGCTGTGGGCGTCGAAGTCGTACAGGCGCATGCTGATTTCAAGGGACTCGAAAGGCGTCAGATCGAGATGTAGAGGGTTGCTCTCCCCGAAGGTGATCATGTCGGCGATCGAGTAGATGCCGCCGCAGCGCCAGTCGTAAACGATGCCCATGTCGTTCATGCCACCGAGCAGGATCGCGTGCTCGTTGGCCCACAAGGTGGCGTAGCTCTCGCCACCCTCGCAGCCTCTCCCGCGGTCGCAACCCGTGCTGTTCAACGGGCCATCGGGGGGCAAGTACCTTCCCTCCGTGTCCAGCTCGAAGGGGTTCTCCACGCAGTCGCCCGTCAGGCAGACGCTGTTCAAGGTCTCGAAGGTCACCGTCACCCCGCGGCCGGGGCAGGCCTCCCCCTCCAGGACAAGGGAGTTGCTCGGCATCGAGCGCGGCCCTGCGATCAGGTCACCCTGGTAGGCGATCACCTGGTATTCATAGCGTTGGCCGCAGGCGGGGATACCGTCCCCCTCGAACAGCGGTAACTCGCGCATGTCGGCGGCCGGCACGCCCAGCGGCAAGTCCAGGTAGAAAGCGTCGTTCCGCACGACGATGTAGCCGCTGATCTCATTGAGGTAATCTTCAGGGAAGTACCAGCTGAGCACGCAGGTAGTCGTGTTGAGGAACATGTTTTCGAAGCAGTGCTTGCTCAGGCCAGTCGGACCATGCATCGAGGGAGCGATGCCCTCCAACCCGGCCCGGGTGATGCGATAGGCCAGCCGGAACCAGCCTGCCGGGCCCATCACCCAATGCTCGAGGCGGCGCCCGTCCCAATCGCTTGGGAGGTGGGCGGTTGTGAGCGTCCCCAGGTCAAAGGACACGCCCGCCCCGCTGCTGCTTTCGTTGAGCCCTATGCACGAGACGACCACGTCTAGCGGAGCCCCGGCCGCCGGATAGAGCACCGCCCGCCGATTCTCCCCGCCCATGATGGCGGCGATGTCCCAAGAACGCCCGCCCCCGGTGGGTATGTAACCCTCTGCCGGCAGGCGCTCTGCCCCTTGGTCCCCCAGGGCGGCATAGCAGTAGACGCCGTCGTACTCCTTATCGACCTCCAGGGAGAGGGCCTCGACCTCCAGCCAGGAGGCCGGCATCTGGAATGTCCCCGTCGACAGACCGATCAGCCGCTGCATCAGCCCAGGCATCTCCTCGCCGGGGAATGGATCGGGCGGCCCTTCCCCATCCAGCGGTTCCAACACCTCGTCCACAGGTTGGGTTCGCCCCGATTCATCGGGGTCCGGCGGCGCCGGGCTGAGCCCGATGGCGCCGGCCAGAAGCGCCTGCTCCAGCTCAGGATGCTCCTCGGCGATCGCCGCCATGGCGTCCGCTGGCACCCCGCCCGTCCCAGCTTCACCCACGACGTAGGCCGCCGGGGCAGGCTCTTCACCCGCGGTCACGATGACACTGGCCTGGCCGCTGTTGCGCCTGGAATCGTAGGCCCGCACGACCAGCGTGTGCGCCCCGGCGCTGTCCGGCTGCCAGTCGGCCAGGAAAGGCATCGGCGTGCTGCCCGCCGGCAGGCTGGTCTCGTCCAGGTCGACCAGCTGTCCGTCGGCCCACAGCTCGATACGGGTCACCCCATCCACATCCGTGGCGATCGCCTGCACGAGCGTGTTCCGGCCGATCGCGACCTGATCGCCGAGGCCCGGGGCGCGGATCAGCACCTCCGGCCCGGCCAGCCGGCCCGGCCCGATCTGCCACAGGGCGTAGGCCGCGCCTGCCACCGCGACGAGGAAGATCAGCGCCAGGAACGCGCCGACCAAGACCCAGAGAGTCGTCTTCTTCATCTTGCCCTCCTTCGGCCCCCCCATCCGAGGTTCACGCCCCACCGGGCCTGCGGTACTTGTGCACGGGAGGCGAGATCGCATGGGTCATCGACGCAACCTCATGGACAGTCTCCCCTGGTGTTGCGGAGCACGCTCGACACAGGGGACTCGGCCACCGCTAGATCAGGCAGTAGGTGATTTCGACCGTCCGGTTTCCGCTCTGCGACGAGTTGCCGCTCCAGTCCCGCGCCCGGATGAAGTACTCCAACGCCGATCCGCTTATCGTCGGCACCGGATCTCGGCTGGCCTCGAGCGCCAGCCAGTCCAGCGTCACCCGGTAGGTGCCGCCGCTCAGGCTCATCGACCTTGTCTGCCAGGAGCCGCCGGTCACCCGGTAGACGACCTCGACGCTGGCGACCCCCGAGGAATCACTCACCTGGGCGCTGATGGTCACGGTGTTCGGCTCGCAGTTGGGCTCCCTCAACTGGCCCGTCGAGACGCTGAGGCCGGTGATGGTCGGCGGGGTCGTATCCGCCGGGGCGCTCACATTGACCGTGACCGCCTGGTCCACCGGCCCGGCCAACGCAATGACGTGCAGGCGGTACGTGGTTGTGGCCGATGGGCAGACCTGCTCTGTTCCCTCCAGGGCGACGCTCACGCCGTCCAGGCTCGCGGACACGGCGTTCCCCGCGCGCCAGCGCAGCGTCGTGCACTCACCCTGCACCACCGAGGGGCTATCAGCCGAGAAGGTCACGTACGGCGTCGGAGGGATGGTCGGCACCGGCGTCAGCACCCGAACTGCGGTCGGGCTCGTCTCCGGCGTCGCCGTGAACTCGGGCGTCGGCGTTACCCCCAGGACCGTCACCAGGACGTCATCCGGCGCGCTCGCCCCACCCTCGCCATCGTAGGCCACGACCTGAAGTGTGTAGTCGCCCGGTCCCTCAGGCATCCAGGCCTGACTCAGGCTGGTGAGGGCCGCTCCGGGCTCAACGGGCGGATCCCTTCGGTAGGGAACCCCGTTGATCGACAGCAGGACCTCAGCCACACCGGCCCGGGCGTAGGCGTGAGACTGGACTTGGATCTCGATTCCGGCCGGCACCCGGGCCCCGTCGATGGGGACGTCGATCCAGGCGCGCGGACCGCCAGTGGGCTGGGCCGCGCAGCCCGCCGCCAGAACGGACAGAAGAACGAGGGTCAGGCAGACCCGCATCGAAGGCAAATGCTGTGACCTCATGGCTGCTCCTCCTGTGCTCGCAGCGTGCTCGAGAGGCGCCTTTCCCGGACAGGAGAACCGCATAGGTGGTACTTGGGGCTTCGCCCCAATTGCCATATGTGCGAATTCCTCTCGGGAAGCGGATCCTTTTCATCGAGCGCCTGGAGTCTTCCGGGGCCGGGGTCGAGCGGGTGAGGGCTTGCGGGGGAATGGTGGCGACGGTTGAGCTTCACCTGCCGACGGCCGGCCAGTGCCTTGATCCTGATGCACGCCGGTCCTCCCGAAGCGGACCGGGCCAACCCCACCAATCCGGTTGACACACCGTGTTCTCGGCCAACTTATCCCTGCAACGGGTCCACCCGGCGTCCTGTGACAGTGCACCGGGCGAGTCGAACCACCAGCGTACCTTTGATGGGGGAGGAAGAAGAACGGCGGGCATCTCGGGCGCGGACGGGGAAGGGCCGCTGGGAGATGAGGAGGGTTTCACATTGCCCGCCTGCACGTCAAGAGACCACTGAGGGAGCGTGAGCCCGAGGAGACTGACGGAGAACCCGGGAGAGGCAAGGTCGAACGAAGGTCGGCGATGATCCCGCAAGCCGGTCCCCCAGCGGGGGATTATAGCACTCGCTCAGGAGCCCGCAACCAGCCTCCGCTCCTTCCCTGGGCGATGCCTCGGCCGGCTACAGGCGCGGAGTAGTGTCCCACAATTGCCGCGGTGGAGGGGAGAATGGGCCGACCTGAGTGGGGTTGTGAGTGCTGGTTGCCTTCGAACTGGATCGCTTCGTCGTTTGCTGCGGCTATTGGTTGGCTGGTCTGATCCTCTATCGGTTCAGGGCGTGAGTCAAGGTCAAGGGGGGCTGCGAGTTGGGAATAGGCAGCCCGGGCGAGCTCCTGCAGGCGTAGTTTGAGCAAGCGGTTGGCGCCGGTGCGGGTCCAGCGCATTCCCTGTCCTTTGAAGCGACGGCAGATGGTCAGATCGATATGCTTCTCCACGGCGCCGGAACCCTGCACGCAGACGAGCTTTGCCTGAGCGGACAGGCGAGGGCGCAAGGAGCGGGCGCCATAGACGCCTGCCTGATTGGTGTGCAGGTAGCCGAGCAAGGAGGCGACCCTGTCAGGATCGCCGAGGTTGTTGAGTTGGGCGAGACGAACGGTGGGGAGGATCTGGTGGGCATGCCCGCGGTAGAGGGCCTGTTTGAGCTTGTGGACGATCTTGGGGTGCTCGGGGAAGGTGCGCTGGAAAGCCTGGGTCAGGTGCGCCACCAGTCGATCGGGTAGGTGGCGCGCCAGCGATCGTGGCCGGCCAGGGCTTCGATCCAGTGAGCGCCATCGCCCACCAGGAGCAGGTGCCGGGCACGGCTGAGACCCAGGTGGGCTTCGCCTTTGAGGAACAGCCTTTCTCCGAAGTCCTGGGCTGCTTCCACGCCGGCATAGCAGACGCGCTCCTGCAGCCTATAGCGGCGGTTCTTGGCGGTCGGGCTTACGAGGGATCTGCCGGTGGTGAGGACCCCCAGCCGGACTTCGAACTTGGGGCTTTCTTCGCACTGGGCTCGCAGGAAGGTGCCGTCAACCTCGGTCAGGATGATTTCACGTTGCCGGCCATCCCGGGGCGGGATGGCGCCGTCGCCAAACATGGCCTGCTGCAGCTCGTCCTCAGCGGTCACGATCTGAGCGCCGGCCTTCTGGGCCCAGCGGTGGAGACTGCGGTGGTCGATCGCTTCGTCGACGAAGGTCCCGAGAAGGCAGGCCGCCTGGCGAAAGGGCAGCCGAGTGGCCAAGCCCACGGCCCGATCCGTGATCCAAGGACTGGTATGCTGGCCAGCCCCCAGCCCCAGCACTTGGCCGAGGGGGCAACGGTAACGGCCCTGGGCGTCCTGAACCTGCCAGCGCACAAGCCTCGTCCAGCCGAAGCGTGTCAACAGGTGCAGCGGACGTTTCTTCACCGCCCGAACGGCAGGAATGTGACACATCCTGGGCGAGTACGGGATCTTGACTCGGATGGAAAGATGCCCTAAGATAATTCAGGCAATAGACTAATGAACGAACAAAGCTGAGGATGCCTGTGCCTCGCCTGCGCAAGGGGAACCGGGACCTGATCAAGGACCTCAACCGCAATCAGGTGCTGAACCTGATCAAGAGCCGCGGCCCGATCGCGCGCGTCGAACTGGCGCGCATCTCAGGGCTGAGCCCGGCGACCATTACGGGCATCACCGCCAAGTTCGTGCGCAACGACTTGGTCCGCGAGATGGGTCAGGGGGAGTCTACCGGTGGTCGCCGCCCGGTGATGTTGCGGCTCAACCACAGGGCCGGATTTGTGGTCGGGGCCAAGCTCATGGAGCGCCAGGTTGTCACCGCTGTCACCGATCTGGATGCGCACATTCTCCATCATCGGGTGGCCCCGTTGGGCGGAGGCGGACGGGGCGGATCGAGATCCACCGAGCCTTCCGTCCTCTTGACGGCGCTGGTCGAAGCCATCGAGACGACGATTGCTGGCTCCGGCGTCAGCCGGAATCGATTGCTCGGCATTGGCGTCGGCATGGCGGGGCTGGTGGATGCCAGGGCCGGGTTGTGCCGCTACTCCCCCTTCTTTGGATGGCAAGGCGTGCAGATTGCCGAGCCTCTCACCAGGCACTTTGGGCTGCCGACCTACCTGGAGAATGATGTCAATACCCTGACCATCGCCGAGCAGTGGTTTGGGTACGGCCATGGCGTCGATGACTTTGTGGTTGTGACGGTTGGGCGGGGGATCGGCGCCGGCATTGTGGTCAATGGCCAGTTCTATCGCGGCGCACGCGGCGGCGCGGGCGAAATCGGACACATGCAGGTCATGCGGGCTGGTCCGCTCTGCGCTTGCGGCAAGCGCGGCTGCCTGGAGGCGATCGCTTCGGATCAGGCTATTCTGGACCAGGCCAAAGAAGCCGTGGCGGCCGGCGACGGAAGCCTGCTGTCCCGTCCCGGTGGGTTGACCCTCGAGGCGGTCGTTGAGGCGGCTGACCAGGGCGATCGGCTTGCCCGTCGGTTGCTGAGCGCCTCGGGGCGCTGGCTAGGCATCGGGATCGCCAACCTGGTGAATGTGCTCAACCCGCAACTGGTGATCGTTGCCGGGGAGGGCGTGCGGGCCGGCGAGTGGCGCCTGGCCCCGATGCGAGAGGCGATCGCGGCGCACACCTTCAACGGCCTAGCCGAGAATCTAGAGATCGTGATCGAGCCATCGGGTGATGAAACGTGGGCACGTGGCGCGGCTTGTCTCGTACTGGGCCAGCTGTTCAAGTCGCCCGTCTACGAGCAGGAAGCCATCAGCCTGATCACCGACAAGACCTGAGGCCGTTCTTGTTTGCCCCGAGTTATTTTGAGCGTTGAAGGAAGGCGAGCGGGAATCACGATGGCCGGCGAACGCGGGCTCCGCAAGTTCCTATGGGTGATCCTGTTCCTCCTTCCCAACCTGGCCGGCCTCCTGGTCTTTTCCATTGCTCCGATCCTGGCCTCCCTCGTATTGACCCTTTTCGAGTGGGATCTTCTGACACCGCCTGAGTTTGTCGGGGCGGGCAATCTCCAGCGGCTGCTCGCCGACCGGGACTTCTGGGCTGCCCTGGGACACACCCTCTACTTCATCGTCGGATACATCCCGCTCGTCATGCTGCTGGGGTTGGCGGTGGCCATCGCACTCAATCGACGGGTGAGAGGCGTGATTGTCTTCCGGGCCACGACGTTCTTCCCGGTTGTGTCCGCCTGGGTGGCTGTCGCCCTGCTCTGGAAGTGGATCTTCAACCCGCGCTTCGGCCCCCTCAACTACCTCTTAAGCATGATTGGCTTGGAGGGGCCGGCCTGGCTCTTTGACCCGCACTGGGCTATGCCGGCCATCGTCCTCACTAGCGTCTGGAAAGACATTGGCTTCGTCATGATCATGTTCCTGGCGGGGCTGCAGGCCATCCCGGATGAGTACTATGAAGCGGCCGCCCTGGACGGAGCCAGTGACTGGCGCAAGTTCATCCACATCACTCTGCCACTGCTTGGGCCGACTGGTTTCTTCGTCCTGGCCATCTCACTCATCAACTCGTTCCAGGTCTTTGACCAGGTCTGGGTTATGACCGGCGGTGGCCCGGCCGGCGCGACCTCCGTCCTGGTGGAGCTCATTGTCAAGAACGCCTTCAGCTACAGCCGTATGGGTTACGCCTCGATGCTGTCTTGGGCACTGTTCATCCTGGTCTTCTTGGTCACAATGGTCCAGTTCCGCCTGCAGAAGCGCTGGGTTCCGGATGTCTAGACCGGATCGCGCCAGCGCAGGCGGGGTGGCGAAGGCCGGAAGGGACCGGACAGCCCGGGTCCGGGGGCTGATCCATCGTCTGGCCTACTACGGGATTCTCGTCGCCACCGCATTGGTGATGACCCTGCCGCTGCTGTGGATGGTGTCCACCTCACTCAAGGCCGATCAGCATGTGCTGACCATGCCTCCCCAGTTCTTCCCACGGCCGTTGGTGATCGACAGCTATGCTCGCCTGCTGGAGCTGTTTCCGATCGCGCGCATGTTCTGCAACAGCCTGTTTGTCGCCACGGTCACGATGCTTGGACAGCTTCTGACGAGTTCGATGGCAGCCTACGCCTTCGCGCGCATGAGATTCCGGGGCAGCAACGGAGTGTTCCTGTTCTACCTGGCCACACTCATGATCCCCTTCCAGGTGACCATTACGCCCCTGTTCATCCTGATGCGGTTCTTCGGCTGGATCGACACCTACCAAGGGCTGATCCTTCCGGGGATCTTCAGCGCCTTCGGCACGTTTCTGATGCGACAGTACTTCCTCTCCATCCCGCGCGAGCTGGAAGAGGCGGCCTTCATGGATGGCGCCTCTCACTGGACGGTTTACTGGCGCATTGTGCTGCCGCTGGCCAGACCTGCTCTGGGAACGCTGGCGGTTTTTGCATTCATGCAATCATGGAACGCCTTCCTCTGGCCCCTGTTCATCGTCCGCCACCCGGAGATGATGACACTGCCCGTCGGGTTGGCGACGCTGCACGGGCGCTGGCTCACCCAATGGAACCTGGTGATGGCCGGATCGGTCATCACGGTGATCCCAATGATCGTTGTATTCATCCTGGCCCAGAGACATTTCGTCCGCGGCATTGTCTTGAGTGGCCTGAAAGGGTGAAAGGGATCGAAGACCTGAAAGGAGGTGCACTCTGGACAGATCCAGCGTTGTGGTTCCAGCGTGAGATCCGACCGCAACTATCGAATGAGGAGAGAGTCGCAATGAGCAAGCACATAAGCACGCTTCCGGCAATCGGGTTGGTCTTCGCCCTGGTGTGTGCGGCATGCGGCCAGCAGCCGACCCCGACGCCGGAGATCGTGAGAGAAACCGTCAGAGAAACCGTCGTCGTCGAACCGACGCCGCAACCTGAAGAGCCGGTCACGATTACCTACTTCACCTTCTCGGCGGCGCCCGACCATCTGGAGGACCTGGATCAAATGATTCAGATCTTCCAGGAGGCGCATCCCAACATCATCGTCGAGGTGGAGACGGCGCCGTTCAGCGATTACTTCACCATGCTCCAGACCAGGATCGCAGGTGGAGAGGCGCCCGATGTCTTCGAGCTGAACTTCGAGAGCTTCGTCAGCTTTGCCAGTAAGGGCGTGCTCCTTGACCTCAATCCGCTAGCCAGCGAGGAGGCCGACTTCGACGCAAGCGTCTACTATCCGCGCGCCTATGACGCATTCAGCTTCCAAGGCATGCAGCTGGGGTTGCCCGAGACTTTCTCGACAGTCGTCCTGTTCTACAACAAGGACCTGTTCGACCAAGCGGGTCTTGACTACCCGGCAGCGGACTGGACCTGGGACGACGCCGTCGCGGCGGCCCGCGAGCTGACCAATCCGGACGCCGGAATCTGGGGGCTGTATTCGCCGATCCAGTTCTGGGAGTTCTACAAGAAGGCGGCCCAGAACGGCTGCAGTTTCTTCAGTGAAGATCGAAGCGAGGTGACCATCGACGCTCCGGAGTGTGTGCAAGCGCTGGAAACGATGCTCGGTTTCTTGGAGCAGGGCGTAATGCCAACGGATGCCGAAATGGGTGGCGTCTCGGATGGGGACATGTTCCTGGCGGGGCAGCTAGCCATGGACGTGACAGGCATCTGGATGTTTGCGTCCTTTGCGGACGCTCCGTTCGTGTGGGATATCCAGGTCGAGCCGGGTCTTGCCCAGCAGGCGACGCACTTCTTCGCCAACGGAGTATCTGCCTTCGCCGCGACCAGTCACCCGCAAGAGGCGTGGGAATGGCTCAGGTTCATCACAAGCAGCCCGGAGGTCGTGTCAATCCGGATCGAGACGGGCTGGGAGCTCGCCACGCTGAACGCGCCTGAATACTTCAGCGCCTACCTGGAGCAATCTCCTCCAGAAAACCGCCAGGCGGTGTTTGACTCCTTGAACTTCGCCATCACGCCTCCTGTCATCGAGCGACAGAACGAGATGCAGGACATCGTCAACCGGCTGTTGGACCAGGTCAAACTGGGCCAACTCACGCCACAGGAGGCGCTAGACCAAGCGAGAGTCCAGATCGAGGAGCTGTTACCGTAGCAGACAACCCCACACCTGGCCAGAGGCGATCGCACCGCGTCGCCTCTGGCCTTTCTCATAGCGTGCAAGGATTGGTGAGGAGGCGAGGTTGGATCTCTCTCGGCGGAGTATCGAAACGATCCTGGAGAACCAGGCCGACAGCGGGGCGTATGTCGCTTCGCCCAGCTTCGCGGTCTACCGACATTGCTGGCTTCGGGATGGCAGCTTCACGGCGCATGCCATGGATCGGGTGGGAGAGCACGAGAGTGCCAGAGCCTTCTTTCGCTGGGTTGACCGGACGATCCGTGCGCATGCCTGGAAAGTGGAGGCTGTTCTGCGGAAGACCAAACAAGGGCTGCCGGTTGACGAGGGCGACTGGTTGCATACCCGCTATACACTGGATGGGAAGGAGACCCAGGCAGAGTGGTGGAACTTCCAGCTTGACGGATATGGCGCGTGGCTGTGGGCCCTGAAAGAGCATGTAGAGGCATCGGGCGACGTCACCTTCCTGGCGGAAGTTGCCACGAGCGTCGAGTTGACCGTCCGCTATCTTTCGGCGCTGTGGAATCGACCGAACTATGACTGCTGGGAGGAGAACGCAGAGTATCTGCATCCCTATTCGCTGGCAGCGATCTTCGGAGGTCTTCGCTCGGCCGAGGGCCTTGCTCGCCAGTCCGGCATGGGCAGCTTGGCCCCTGGGCCCGGCCTGACCGAGCGGCTGCGGGCCTTTGTCCTGGATCACGGCGTGCATGAGGAACATGTAGTCAAGTCCTTTCCTCCCCCTGGGCAGCCTCATACCATGGCCGATGGAGCGGCGATGTCCGTGGACGCCAGCCTGCTGGGCTTGGCGACACCTTATCGTCTGCTGACCCCGGACGATCAGCTCATGCGGAAGACCGTGGCGCGCGTCGAGGAGGACCTGCATTTCACAGGCGGGGTGCATCGCTACCAGGCTGACACCTACTATGGCGGAGGAGAGTGGGTGCTTCTTACCGCCTGGCTGGGGTGGTACTACGCCGAACTGGGCGAGACCTCCAGAGCAACAGAGCTCCTGTGCTGGGTGGAGGCCCAGGCGGATGCAGACGGCCTTCTCCCGGAACAGGTGTCTGGTCACCTGCTGGCTCCCGCCTACTACGCCCAGTGGACAGGCAAGTGGGGACCAGTGGCCAAGCCGCTTCTGTGGTCGCACGCCATGTACTTGATCCTGTTCTCGGTTCTTGGATCGGGCGGAAGGTGCACGCGATGAACCCTCGAGTGACCTTGCGGGTGCTTCACGAGCCTTGTGGGCAGGAACACCCCTACGAACAGCTGGCGATCGAGAGGTTCCCGCGTGTGCCCCTGCCAGGGCAGGAGGTGTCAATCGGCCTGGCGACATCGCCGAGCGGAGCCGCCGAGTCCGTGTGGGTCACATGGTCCGTGGACGCCGCCGTCGGAACAGGTTGGGCCTCCGGAACACGACTGGAGGATGACGGCCAGCTGTCCTACTGGCGGGTGGGACTCCCGGCCTTCCTGGCCGGTCAGTCCGTCGAATACCGGGTCCATGCCTCTGACGATTGCGGGACAGTGTCAACCGACCCGTTCACGTTCTTTGTGCCAGAGTGGCGCGAGGTGGGGGAGGTCCTATGCTACCGACCGACAGGCGACGGCCTGATCCTGGAGTGTGTTGCCGGGGATCCGGCCTTGCGGTCCATCCTTAGGCTGAGCTTCCCGCGCCCGGATCAACTGCGCGTCCAGCTTGCCTACGGCGTTCCTGCCGAAGCATCCCCCGGGCGGGCGGGGGTGGGCGAACGGAAATTTCCGCCTGGCGCGGCCTGCACCCTTGTCGAGGACTCGCCCGCAGGCATTGCGGTGGCGACGGAGCGATTGCGGCTTGCCATCGACCGCCGCCACGGCAGGCTGGACTTAAGCCGTGCCGGTGGAGGCGTGCTGCTGAGGCAGGCCGAGCCTGCTACTTGGCTTCTCGGCCAGGACGGTCGGCCGAGCCAGCTGCGCCTGGTCTTTGAGAGCCCCCCGTCTGAAGCCTTCTACGGCTTCGGCGAGCGCTTCAACGCGCTCAACCAGCGTGGCAACGTGCTCGATGTGCGCGTATACGATCCTTACAAGGATCTGCGGACGCGGACATACTTGCCGGTGCCATTCTTTCTGTCGTCTCAGGGCTACGGCCTGTATGTGGACTCGTCGCGCGACGTGGTCTTCGACCTGGCCTCCACCCAGCCAGACCGCTTGTCGTTCAGCGCCGAGTTGGCTGGGGAGGGCATGCTAGATTTCCACGTGATGGAGGCCTCGGACCCGAAGCAGATCATCGCGGCCTACACGGACTTGTCTGGCAAACCTCACCTGCCTCCCATCTGGGCGTTCGGCCCGTGGATGAGCAGCAACGAGTGGAACAGCCAAGCGCGTGTGCTGGAAGAAGTCGCCGAAACGATCGGACACGACATCCCGGCCACGGTCCTGGTGATCGAAGCCTGGAGCGACGAGGCGACTTTCTACGTCTGGAACGACGCCTGCTATTCTCCCGGCAATCCGTCCGAGCCGTTTGGCTACCGGGATTTCACCTTCCCGCCGGAAGGGCGATGGCCCGACCCCAAAGGGCTGGTGGACGAGCTCCACCGCCTGGGAATCCGTCTGCTCCTGTGGCAGATCCCGGTCCTGAAAAGGACGGAGCTGCCTCATCCACAGTGCCAGGCCGACGAGGAATATGCACTTGCCCAGGGATACGTCGTGCAAGAGGCCAGCGGCCAGCCGTACCGGGTGCGGCCGCCCTGGTTCAAGGGAAGCCTGGTGCTGGATATCACCAATCCGGCCGCGGTGGAATGGTGGTTGCGTAAGCGGGCGTACCTGCTGGACGAATTGGGCGTCGACGGGTTCAAGACCGACGGCGGCGAGCACCTGTGGGGGAAGGGGCTACGCTTTGCCGATGGCCGGCGCGGGGACGAGGTCTGGAACCTCTACCCCAACCTGTATACCGGTGCGTACCATGAATTCGCGACCACGAAGCGCAACCGGGATGCGACAATCTTCAGCCGGGCGGGCTTCACCGGCGCGCAGAAGCATCCCTGCCACTGGGCGGGGGATGCCGATTCTACCTGGGAGGCCTTTCGGTCCTCGATCGTGGCGGGTTTGAACGCTGGCATGTCCGGGATCAGTATCTGGGGCTGGGACCTGGGTGGGTTCAGCGGCGAAATCCCCACCGTGGACTTATACCTTCGCGCCGCTGCCATGGCAGCCTTCTCGCCGATCATGCAGTACCACTCCGAATACAATGAGGCCCGGGAGCCGCGCCGCGACCGTACACCCTGGAATATCCAGAGACGGACCGGGGACCCGCAGGTCATCGACACCTTTCGCAAGTACGTGCGCCTGCGGATGAACTTGCTCCCCTACATCTACAGCGAAGCCTGGAAAAGCAGCCGCTCGGGCATTCCCATGATGCGGGCCATGGCGCTTGAGTTCCCGCAAGATGATGTCTGTTCACGGGACTTTCTGTATCAGTATCTGTTCGGCGAGTATCTCTTGGTCGCGCCGATTGTGGTGGCGGGGCGCCGGAGCTGGCAGGTGTACCTGCCGCAAGGGGACTGGCATGACCTGTGGACAGGGGATTCCTACATAGGGCCTCTGATTGTGGACCACCCTGCGCCGCGGGACGTCATCCCGGTCTTCGTTCGGGCGGGCGCCTGTCTGCCGTTGAATCTGGGGCCCCGCCATGAGTTGGGCGAGGGGGTGGGCAACGCGACAGACCGCTATCACTATCTCACCTTCCTGGTGTACCCGCGTGGACAGACGAGTTATGAGTGGTACGATGGGCTGTCTGCAACCATCTGCCCGCTTCGATGCGACGCCGCGCCGCAACCCGGACGGGTCCGCCTTGAGCTGGGCCCGATCGAGTATGACCATACTGTGGCAGTGCGGAGTGGTCCACCCTCGGCCGTGCGGATTGACGGTCAGGCCGTGGAGAGATGCGACGATGCTGTCCGATGGCTCGGCGCCCCCGGCCAGGCGTGGCGGTTCGACGCGGGGCGGCGACTGTGCCTGGTGCGTCTGGGGTCGAGGGCGGGACCAACCGTCCTGGAACTGAGCTGAGGCCCGGCAGGTGACTGCGGAGGCTTCCAGCTTTTTCCGGCTGTGTGTGCTGGCTAGATCTCGCAGCGCCTCGGACAGTGCAGCCAGCTAGGCCCCTGCCGCCCGGCGGTGCCGTTGGGCGAGGATTGTCCGCAGGGCGGCCGCCACCACCGACTTGTCTCCGTGCAGGACGTGCGCCAGCATGTTGCGCATGAGATCCGCCCCGCCCCCGCCGATGTCGAACTTGATCAAGTCGAAGCCGGCATGTGCATTGGCGGCGTTGATTGCCTCGCGCAGGCTGCAGTGCGCTGCGCTGCAGCTCCCGTCGTCGCTGTCATCGGTGACATTCACCTGGTACTCGGCGGCGAAGCCCCCGCCACCCCCTCCGGCCGGGCCACAGGCCCCCAGGGCGAGGGCGAGGACCACGACCAGGGCCAGGGCAGACGGATGGGCGGAGTGCAGGACAGGCACGCAGCCTTTGCCACGTTGAGGGGTCATGGTTCCTCCTGATGGTGTGTGGCCGTCCCGTTGAATGGGCCGATCCTCCGGTCGAGGCTTCCCGAGAAGCAGAGGCGGCTGGACAAGCCAATCGCCCACCGCCCTCGGCAGTCTAACGGATTGGCCACCTGACCTGTGACGGATTCAGGCACCTGGATTCACGGGGATTCGCCAGGCCGGGTTCATCGGCCCGAATCGCACTATGGCACCAATGCCAGGCCCGCGCAAGAGGGGGCTGAATGACCCACCCCGCCGGGACAGAGGCATAGGGTGTTTGATGCACTGGAAGGTAGTGCAAAGACCCAACCGGGAGAACCCGAAGCACTCAGCCGCTGACCAGCCGGATAATCGTTACGCACCTACCGAACGAGCCTATGCGCTTGAAAGGGTCTGCCCAGGTCCGTGATACACTGAGCAATGAGCGTAGAGGCGACGAGGGGACCGAGCCCACATCCAGGTAATCCCGCGCGAGGGCCGGGGATCCCCCCGATCAGCGTGGCCCCTACACCCAGTGTGTATCAGTATGGTACGGACCCCTCGGATGGCCACTGGCGCGCGACCGACAGACACCGCACCCAATCCGCCCCGCCGGGGTCTGCGCGGTCATTGGCCTGCCATCGGCTTGTTCCTAGCGGTTGCTGTTGTCGGCGCCTTCATCATCCTGTACCACACACCCTGGGGAGTGGGGCTGACAGCTGACGGATTGTTCTACTTCTCGGCCGCCGAGAACTTCGCCCATGGGCGAGGGATCTACTGGGCCGGCAGCGGGGGCCACCTCAAGCCGCTCGTTCACTTCCCACCATTGTATCCATTCGTTCTCGGACTTCTTCTCAAGCTCGGTGTACCTTTAGACGAGGGCGCACGATGGCTTTCTGCGGCTCTATTTGGCGTGAACGCGTCGCTGCTCGGGCTCGCGGTCTACCTCGGCACACAGCACTTGTGGCTTGGCCTGGTTGCCTCCGTGATCTCGCTGACATCCCCTGCCATGGTATTCACTCACCTTGCTGCCATGTCTGAGCCGTTGTACTTGGCGCTATCCCTCGCAAGCCTCGACTTCCTTGCCCTGCACCTTGTGACCCCTCGGCGCGGCACGCTGTTGCTCGCGGGCTTGGCCACTTCGCTTGCGTGCCTCACCCGCTATGTTGGCGCATCCCTCCTCATCGGGCTCCCTCTTGCTCTCCTCTGTCTCACCCGAGGACCTCTCAGGACAAGACTTCGCGATACCTTGGCTTTCATCGGTCTTTCCAGTGTTCCCGTCGGCCTTTGGCTCGCCAGAAACGTGTTTCTGACAGGTTCAGCAACAAACAGGAGCCTTGGTTTCCATCCTCCGAGCCCGGACACTCTCAGGCACTTCTTGGACCTTGTCAGCGCGTGGATGATGCCGGGACTTCACTCCCACTGGCTCGAGGCCGCCGTCATGATTGTCACCTTCGCGGCGCTCTCCGTCCTCTCCATCCGACAATACGGGCTCCCGGAACGGCGCCGGCCTCTTGCGCCAGTTCTCTCCCTCCTGGCCCTCCTCTGCCTGGCTTCCTACCTCTTTCTCCTCACCGCCTCCCTCGCCTTCTTTGACGCCTCAACTAGGCTCGACAACCGCATCCTCTCCCCCATCTACCTGTTGGCGGTGGTCGCGATTCTGTGCACGCTCGGATCTCTGCTGCCCAAGGACAGGTGGTCTCTTCTGGCGATACCCGTGGTTCTGGCCGCCATGTGGGCCACTGTCCCCTACGCGGTCACCGAATCCAACGGCCTCCTGACAGCCATGCGCCAGGAGGGCCTGGGATTCTCAAGCCGCTCCTGGCGGCAATCCACGACAGTTGCATGGCTGCAGACGCTTTCGCCGGAGGCGGTCATCTACACAGATCAGGTGGGAGCTGTGGGGTACCTGGCCTCTCGGGAGACGCATTCCGTCCCACAGAGGTACGACCCCGTAACGGCCACGCTTCGAGGGGACTACGAGCAGCAGCTGCAGACGATGCGGTCAAGTCTGCAGAGTCCTGGGGCAGCCTTGGTCCTTTTCGCGTCCACCAACCTCCCCGAGGAAGCTGCAACCCTCGGGGATCTGACCTCCGGCCTGATTCTCCTCGCCGCCACATCCGACGCCGTCATCTACGTCGACCCGACGAACCCCATCCGGCCCCCACTGCCGCGATTGGAGTAAGCGGCTCCGCACATGGAGCAAGTCCGCGGCGGTGATTCAACTCCTGCTTGACAAGCCCTCAAGGAGAGACGAGAAGGATTCCCACAGAGGTCATGCCCCTCCATGTCGGGTTGAGACTCAAGCCCCTCATGCGTTCGCTGGATGTTGCCTGGGCGACCGTCCTCGCCACGGCCAGGATCCCTCTCACGGCCTTCACCGTCTACGACCAGGCTGTCCCCCAGACCGGCCTTGCCTTTCTAAGGAAAGAGAACGGCATATGTGGGGGTGTGGGCTTCGCCCGCACCCCCACATATGCCGTTCTCTTTCCTTCCGGTGACCTTTTTCAGCAGCCTGCTAGAAGGGGCAGCTGCCTCTGCTAGTGACACGCGGGGCCTCTCCGTGGGCTGCCGGTGGCCTTCGCCAAGCCTCAGCCCTGCACCAGCCGGATGATCGTCACACCTTCGCCTCCCTCGCCCTCCGATCCAGTCTCGAAGGAGGCGACATGGGGATAGCCTTTCAGGGCTTGCCGGATGGCCTGGCGCAGACGGCCGGTGCCCTTGCCATGAATCACCCGCACCCAAGGCAGGCCGGCCAGGTAGGCGGCGTCCAGGCGTCGGTCAAGCTCCTCGAGGGCCTCGTCCACCATCCGTCCTCGCAGGTCCAGCTCCAAGGGAGGCGCGGCGGCAACCGCGGACGCGAAGGTGGCGGGCTGGCCTCCGGGCGGCGCGGCCAAGACGCGTCGCCGCTTCTTTGTCCCCGGCGCATCCGTCGCCGGAACGGGAACTGCCAGCTCCTCCAGCCGGGCGCGCACCCGCAAACGCCCGATCTGAACCTCCGCCTGGTCGGAGCTGATCGCCGTGAGGATGCCATCCGTACCCAGAGTCCGGAGGCGGACCCGGTCTCCCAGCCGGAACTCGCGGCTGCTCTCGCTCGCTTCGGGAGAAGCTCGAGCTACCGGCTCCTCCACGCGTTCCTCCAGCGCCTCCACGTCCCGGGCGATTTCCTTCAGGGCCTCCAGCGGCTGCGCGGCGGAGGCAAGCCGGCGGCGGAGGGCTGCCAGCTCCGAGCGAACGGCCTCGACCTCCGCCGCCGCTTCGCTCCGGGCCACCTCCAACGCCGAGCGACGTTCGTCCTCGATCGACTCCA
>Ga0315291_10004033_pt1 | contig 18822 bp, 15 predicted proteins | sample YL17G12_20_MG_FD_203070 | JGI IMG/M metagenome (GOLD analysis project Ga0315291, IMG submission 203070) | Sediment microbial communities from Yellowstone Lake, YNP, Wyoming, USA - YL17G12_20 | ecosystem: Environmental > Aquatic > Freshwater > Lake > Sediment | place: USA: Wyoming | collected...
CATGGAGCACGCCCGCCACTACACGGCGCTCAGCGCGCAGGTCCTGAACGAGAGGATCGGCGAGTACCGGCTCGTCATCCTGCCCGAGACGGATTTCCTGGGCGCTGCCACAAAGGCGAGCCTTTTCGACTTCGTCCGCAGCGGCGGCGCGCTGCTTGTCACACAGTCAGAGCGCGAAGACTTGGTGGACCGGGAGTTGCTCGAGTTCGCAGGCGTGGCCTACGAGGGCCACAGCGATCTGGAGTACGGGTACTTCGCCCGGCCGGGCCTCGAGCCGATCGCCGCGCGGGGCCGCTTCAGCATGGTCCGCCCGGCACACGACGCCGAGGAGTTGGTGCCTTACGTCGCGCCGGCGCGGGCAGGCGGGAAGAAGTTCGGCCACGGGTTCGCGCCGCCGGGCCAGCGCGACGGCCATGCCGTGGCGATCTCGCGCAAGGTCGGCGCCGGCCGGGTCATCTACGTCGCCATGCCGGCCTTCAGGTGGTACCTGCGCTACCAGAACTTCTACGTCGCCCGGTTGGTGCTGGAGCTGATGGATCGCCTGCTGCCGGATCCGCTCCTGCGCGTGACCACGCCGGCGCAGGTGGAGGCGGTTGCCATGCGGAAGGCCGCCGACCTCATCGTCCACCTGGTCAACCACAGCGGGAAGGAAAGGCTCGGCGGGTACTACTATCCCGTCACAGAGTACATGCCCGAGATCCGGGACATTGGTGTGTCGGTCAAGCTGGACCGCCCGGGCCGCGAGATCTTCGCCGTGCCCGCGAGACGGAAGCTCCCCTTCACTGTCCGGGACGGGCGGGCCGAGATGACCATCCCGAGCCTGAAGTTCCTGGAGAGCATCCTCCTCCCGGGCTACTTCGCCGCCGGGGGCGAGCCGGCGCGGCGCGCGAACGCGGGGAGCGGCGGACGCCGTCAGTCCTTCTCCCGAAGGCTACGCACGAAGCAGTAGCCGAACAGGGCGAGGATGACGAGCCAGCTTGCGATCATGAAGACCCAGCCGCTCGTGGTCATGGCGTCCCTCCCCGAAGCCTGCGCCTGCGCCAAACGCGCCACACGGCGAAGGCCAGCACGGCGAACAGGAGGACGAGCACCGCCCGCGTGCCGCGGACGTACCAGATATCCGTGGCCGGAACGGGCTCATTCTCGGTGCCCGCCATCTTACGCATCAGCAAGACGGGCAGCGCCTCCTGCGTGACCCACGCGCCCAGGATGATAAGGAGAAACAGGGGCGTGACATACTTGATGATGAAGCGGTAGACGCGGGGGATCGTGATGTCCGAGCCGACGTGGAGCTCCGTCCAGGCCTTGTCTATGCCGAAGACCCACCCGAAGAGGATGGTCTCAATAGTGGCAAAGACAACGAGGAAGAAGTTGCCCGCCCAGAAGTCGAGTTCATCGAGGACGCCGTGTCCGAGGAAGAAGATGACGGGCTGGCAAAGGACGAAGGTGACGACCGCGAAGACGGCCGCGGACTTGCGCCTGCTGAAGTTGAACTCGTCCTCGAGGAACGCGACGGCCGGTTGCGCCAGCGAGATGGATGACGTGACCCCGGCCAGGAAGAGCAGAGCGAACCACATGAAGCCGAAGACCCCGCCCAGGGGGATCTTGTTCAGCAGGAGAGGCATGGCCACGGCGCCCAGGTCGAAGGTGCCGCGCGTGGCGATCTCTTTGGTGGCCGCGACGCCGAAGAAAGCGACGGCAGCCGGGATCACGATGCTGCCGCCCAAGATCACCTCGGCGACCTCGTTGGCCGAGGCGGCGGTCAAGCCCGAGAGGGCGACGTCGTCCTTGGGCGTCAGGTAGCTGGCGTAGGTGAGGATCACGCCGATGCCGACGCTCAGGGTGAAGAAAATCTGCCCTGCGGCCGCCAGCCAGACTCTGGCGCTCCCCAGTTCGGACCACCGGGGGTTCCACAGAGAGCCAAGTCCCTGCTCGACGCTCCTGTCGGGCAGGGCGGGGTCCGGCGTCCCCAGGAGGAAGACACGCACGACGAGCACGGCGCCGAAGAGGAACAGCATCGCCAGCCCGTACTTGCAGACCCTCTCGATGCCCTTCTGGATGCCCGCGCACACGACAGCAACATTGGCGGCGAACGTGATCAGGAAGAAGACGTAGGCGGTGAGCAGGCTGGAGAAATACTCGTTCTGCGCCAGGCCGCGGTAGCCGTTGAGGAACGCCTTGACGCTGGCCTCCGTGGTGCAGGCCGCGTACTTGCCCGTGATGGCGAAGTAGCTGTAGCCCAGCAGCCACGACTCGATGTAGGTGTAGTAAATGAAGATCGCGACGGGGCCGAAGATGCCAATGACGCCGAAGTACTTGATGAACCGGTTCTTGTTCCAGAGCGTGTGGAACATGCCCGGCGCCGTGCTGTGGCCGAAACCGCCGCCCAAGCGGCCGACGGTCCATTCGATCCACATCAGGGGCAGGCCGAGAAGGACAAGCGAGACAAAGTAGGGGATCATGAAGGCGCCGCCGCCGTTGCGCATCGCCTGGCCGGGGAAGCGGAGGAAGTTGCCCAGACCGATGGCGCTGCCGGCGACGGCGAGGATCACGCCGAGTCTGCTGCCCCACCTTTCCCTGGCCATGCGAGGTCCCGACCCGGAAACGATGCAAAGGATCGCGCGTGCGCCGCGAAGGGAGTATAGCGGCGGCAGAGAGCAGTGACAAGGGCGGAGCGACCAGAGGCAAGGATGAGAGGTGAGGCGCGGCGGACCTGCCTCGGGTCAAACGCGCTTGTGCTTCCAGCGGCCGGTCTCGAACCAAAACGTGGTGAGGAGCCCCTGGAGGGTCATCGCGGCGGACATGGCCCACCAGATGCCTGCCGTGGGCGGCTGGTAGAGCTTCGCGAAGAGCAGGACCAGAGGGACCTGAAGGCCCCAGAGGCAGACGACGGTGATGATCATGGGGCTGACGGCGTCGCCGGCGCCGTTGAGCGCGCGGCCGAGCACGACGCCGAGGGCCGTGAAGACGTAGAAGGGAGAGACGACGCGCAGGTAGTGGGAACCGGTCTGGACGACCTCCGGGTCGGCGTTGAAGACACGGATGAAGAACGGTGCGAAGACGGCCAGCACGGCAGCGGCAAAGGCCATGAAGGCGGCGTCTATGCCTGTGGCGGCCCAGGCGGCGCGACGGGAGCGGTCCGGCTTGCCGGCGCCCAGGTTCTGGCCGACCATGGTGGCGGCAGCGCCGCCCAGAGCGAAGGCGGGCATCAGGATGACCATGTGGAGGCGGAGCCCGACCCCATAGGCCGCTACGGCCGAGGTGCCGCAGGAGGCCACGATGCGCATGAGAACGACGGCCATCAGGCTGCGGGCGACCATCTGGCCGGAGCCTGGCACGCCGATGCGCATGATGCGCCAGGACAGGAGCGGGTCCGGGCGGAGGTGCTTCCAGCGGACGTGGATCGCCGTCCTCCCGCTGAAGAGGTAGCAGACGGAGATGACGGCGGCGGCGGCCTGGGCGAGCACCGTCGCCAGGGCCGCGCCGGGGACGCCGAGCGCCGGGAACGGGCCGAGACCGTAGATGAAGAGAGGATCCATGACGATGTTGAGGACGTTGGCGACGGCCATGATCCACATGGGGGTGACGGCGTCGCCGGCGCCCTGAAGGGCCGAGTTGCCGATGAACAAGACGAAGGCCGTGAAGCTGCCCAGCAGGGAGACGCGCAGGTAACTCGCGCCCATTGCGGCCACGTCCGGCGCCGCGCCCAGAAGGTTGAGGACGGCCCTCGCAACGGGCCCGCCGGCAGTGCCAAAGAGCAGGCCGAGGGCAAAGGCCAGCATCACCGACTGCCCGGCGGCGCGGTTGGCCTCGTCGAGGTTCCGCGCGCCCGTCGCGCGCGCGACCAGCGCGACGGTGCCCGTGCCGATGCCCATGAGCAGCGGAAAGAGGACCATGAGCACCGTGCCGCTGATGGCAACCGACGCGACGGCCGCCGCACCGAGCCGGCCGACCCAGAAGAGGTCAATCAGGCTCTGGAGGTTCTGAAGGACGGCGCCGACGAGCATGGGGGTGGCAAGGACCGTAAGGCCGCGCAGGATGCTCGTCTGAGTGAGGTCTACTCTCTTCACGGTCCGCTCCGGGGCTTACGCGCAGAGCGTAAGATTCTATGCTCGACTGGAGCCGCTTGCCAGTGAAGAGCCGCAGGGGAGCACCGGGGGCCGGGTCAGCGGTAGCAGCCGTACTCCTGGGCGGTGAGGTACATGGCCTTGACGTTCTCGACGGAGATGTCCGCCTCGATGTCATGCGTGGAGGCAACGACGTAGCCGCCGTCGCGGCCGAGCACGTCAATGCACTCGCGCGTGTCGCGCGCCACGTCGCCGGGCGTGCCGGGGACGAGGACGCGCTGCTGGTCCACCGAGCCGTGGAAGACAAGGCGGTCGCCAAACTCGGCCTTCAGCATGCGGCGGTCCATGCCGCGGGCGGCGGACTGGATCGGGTTCAGCGCGTCCACGCCGGCGGCTGCGAGGTCGCCGACCACGGGCGCGATGCCCCCGCAGGAGTGCATGGCGGCCCGCGCGCCGTAGCGATGGTAGAGCTCCGTGCGCTCCTTGACAAGGGGGATGACGAACCGGCGGCAGGCCTCGGGAGAGATGAGAAGGCCGTTCTGCGAGCCGAGGTCGTCATAGGTCCACATGACATCTATGGCGCCGCCGGCGGCATCGAGGACGAGGCGTCCGTACTCGAGCCAGTAGTCGCACACGCGGCGGAGCGTCGCCTCGACGACGGCGGGGTTGGCGTGCACGTCAGTGAGCATCTTCTGGAAGCCGAGCATGCGCCAGGCGTCGTCGAAGACGCCGGCCGTCCCGCCGGTGACGGCGTAGCCTTGGCATTGGAGGGCCTGCTGCCTGATGCCCGAGAAGTCCCAGTCCTCGGGCGGGGACGGAAAGGGGTAGTCCTGGACCTCGGAGGCCGAGCGGGCGTCCTTCAGGGGCGCGTCCACAACTTCGTAGAAGACGTCGCCGGACGGCATCGGCATGCGGCGCCAGGTGATGCCCCAGGTGTCCACGAAATGGTCCTCGCGAGGCTGCCGCACGAAGACGTGGCCGTAGTACGAGCCGACGTTCTGCGCGCGAGGCGCCGGGCCGACGCCGCGGAAGTCGCAGCCGAGGTACTTGCGCAGCTCTTCGGCGCTTCCGAGCTTCAGCTCATCCAGCAGGATCGCCGCCATCCGGGCCGTGCACTGGAAGTCAATGGGGCAGCGGTCCGGCAGGCGGCGGTCGAGGACGGCAAGAACGCGTTCCCTGCTGTTCATCGGGGCGCGGCCTCCGAAGGTGCGACCGTCCGCTGCTTGACGGCACAGCGAAGATACGGCATGCAGGCAACCATCACAAGGCGCGGCCGAACCTTGACAGAAGAAGCGGAGAAGGATGAAGTACCGAGGCTGAAGCGTGCAGTGGCGACCGGAGGGTGAACGGTGCAGACAGACTCCAGCCAAGGGCAGCATCGAGAGGACTGGCTCGCCAATGAGTGACGGAAGTGAGACTGCGCACGGGAAGAACAGCAACAGGAACGTGCTGCACCTCGGGTTCGTGTCGCTGTTCACGGACCTGTCGAGCGAGATGATCTACCCGCTCATACCCGCCTTCCTCCTCAGCCTCGGCGCCTCGAAGGAGGTCATCGGGCTGATCGAGGGGATCGCCGAAGGCACGGCGAACCTGCTGCGGATCGTTTCGGGGCGATGGTCGGACAAGGTGGGGAAACGGAAGGTCTTCATCTTCCTCGGGTACGGCCTGTCGGCGGTTTCGAAGCCGTTCCTGTTTCTGGCGCAGACCTGGCACGCAGTGCTGGCCGTAAGGTTCTCGGACCGCGTGGGGAAGGCAGTGCGGACGCCGCCGAGGGACGCGCTGATCTCCACGTCAGTGGACGGGAAGTCAAAGGGGCGCGCCTTCGGCTTGCAGCGCGCGATGGACCGCCTGGGGGCCGTGGGCGGACCTCTCCTGGCTTTGCTCGTGCTGCACTTCTCCCATGGCAACGTGCGGCTCGTCTTCCTCCTGTCGTTCATCCCGGCGGTGATGGCGCTCCCCTTCATCGGCCTGGCCAGGGAGACGGCGCGCGAGGCAAAGACGGCCACGAAGAAGAGCGGGCTGCTCGGGGCGGGGTTCATCATCTTCACGGTCGCCGCCGTGGTCTTCACGCTGGGCAACTCCTCGAACATGTTCCTCATCGTGAAGGCGCGGGACGCGGGCCTGCCGCTCGAGCTGATCCCTGCAATCTGGATCGTCTACAACGTCGTCTGCGCGGCCTCCTCGCCCTTCTTCGGCTCGCTCTCCGACAAGGTGGGCAGGGCGCCGGTGATCATCGCGTCCTTTATCTACTACTCATTCATCTATGTGCTGTTCGGGCTGAGCAACTCGCTCTGGCAGATATGGGCGCTGTTCGCGGCGTACGGAATCTACTACGGACTCTCGGAGGGCATCTTCAGGGCCTACATAGCAGACCTGGTCGAGCCGGACTACAGGGCAACGGCCTACGGCATCTTCAACACGGGCAGCGGGCTGGCCTTGATCCCGGCCTCGGTTCTCTTCGGAGTCGTCTGGGACAACGTGGGCAGCCAATGGGCCTTCTTCATGTCCGCTGGCTTCAGCATGATAGGCTTCCTCATCTTCCTGGCCGGCCTGATGCTCAGGAGACGCAGCCAAGATAACAACGGCATGGAGCGGAGTCAGACAGGATGAACAGGACAAGGAGCGTTAAGAGTGCGGGCATGAGGAAGGTCAACGTGCTCGTGAACCTGCCGGCCGGCTTCTTTGCGACGCCGTGCCTGAAGCCCGCTTTGCGGAGGCTGTCGAGAGTGGCGCGCCTGCGCAAGAGGTCGCACAACGCGGCCGAGGAGATCGCGGCCGACCTGGCGTGGGCGGACGCCGTGATCATGTGGTCGTGGCCGGCGCTCACGCCGGAGTTGCTGGATGGAGCGCCTCGGCTGAAGTTCGTCGGCCACATAGACGTGACGCAAGGTGCGGCCCGGGTCGAACTGGCCCGCGGGATGGCGGTCTCAGTGTCGCGGCGCGGCTTCTCGCCGGCCGTGGCGGAAATGGCGCTCGCCCTCACGCTCAGCACCTTGAGAAAGGTGAGCGATTACCACGCCGCGATGCGGCAGGGAAACGAAAGCTGGGTGGGCCGCTTCCCGGATGACATCCCGCCGGAGGAGCGCCAGCTCACGGGCAGGAACGTGGGGATCGTGGGCTTCGGCGGCATCGGCAGACGCCTGGCGGAACTGCTCGCGCCTTTCGGATGCCGGCTGAGGGTCTACGATCCGTTCGTAGCGCCGGAGACGGCCGCGCGCTGCGGCGCCCGACGGGTGCCCTTACTGAGGCTCATGAGGGAGTCCGAGATCGTCGTCCTCTGCGCCGCGTCCAACCCCGGCACGCGGCGGCTGCTGGGCCGCACAGAGATCGGGGCGCTGCGGCCGGGCGCGCTGATCGTGAACGTGGCACGGGCGGCGTTAGTGGACACGGACGCGCTCGCGGCGCGGCTTCGGAAGGGCGACATCTGCGCGGCGATTGACGTGTTCGACAACGAGCCGCTGCCGAAGGACTCGCCGCTCCGGAAGCTCCCGAACGCCTACCTCAGCCCGCACCGGGCGGGGGGCATCCTCGAGTCGGTTGAACGGATCGTGGCCTGGCTCGTGGACGACCTCGAGGCGCACCTGGCGGGAAGGAAGCGTGCACACGCGCTGACGGAGGAGATGATCCCCGGGCTGGACGGATGAGGCCGAACGCGAGCAGGAGCGCGTATAAAAGTGGGAGAAGCACGCGGGGGCGGGCTGCCGACCACGAGTAGGAACACGGCGGGCACGCGCGGCCCGTCAGTCCGTCCAGCGGAAGGCGCGGGCGCCCACGGCGAAGAAGGCGGCTCCGACGCCCACCAGCATCCCGCAAGGGACCAGCAGGTCGCCTGCCGAGAGCCCCCGCCAGATCGAGCCCTCCAGGGAGTAGACGCCCCACCTGATGGGGCTGAAGTAGCTGATGGCCCGCATCCAGGAGGGCATGATGAAAAGCGGCAGCATCCCACCGCCGAACATGGACATGATCATGAGGACGGCCCAGCCGATGCCCCCCGCCGACCGCTCCGTCTTTCCGAGCACCGACAGGAACATCATGATCCCGCAGAAGCAGAGGGACGAGCAGAGCACGGCGAGGCCCAGCAGAGGGTAGGAACTCGGCCGGATGCGGAAGCCCACAACGCCGATGGCCAGAAGAAGCACGGCGATGCCGGCAGTCATCACGAAGCAGGCGGCGCCCTTGCCGGCCAGTATGCGCCAGCGGCTCAGGGGCGCCGTGCGGAGCCGCATGAGCGTGCCGCCCCTGCGCTCGGTGACGAGCGAGACGCTGAAGGTGGCCGTGCAGGCAAGCATGCCCCACATGATGGCCTGCGGGAAGGTATAGTCGAAGGCCCTCTTGGGGCCTTCCCACTGGACGGCCACGTCCACGGACTTCACCTTGAACGGCTCCCATCCGCGGAGGCCGCGCTGCTCGGGCGGGCTCGCGTCCATGACCCGGTTCATCTCATCGAACATGCGCAACAGGGCGCGGCGCAGTTCAGGGTCCATGGATGCATCGTTCGGAAGCTCGGCGCGGGCCTCGTCCAACTGCTTGCGCATCTCCTTCGGGTCAGTGAAGGCGTCCTGGATGCTCTGGTAAGCGTACTTGGCCAGCACGCCCTTGAGCATGCCGGCCTCTGCCGCGCGGGAAGGATCGGTGCCCATCTGCAGTTCGGGGGCCTGTCTCTGGAACATGTGCTCGCGGCTCTCCCCGAACCCCGGCGGGAGCACGAGGTATGCCGTGCACTTGCCCCGCCGCACCAGGTCCACGGCCTCCTGCCGGCCGGCGCTGACCACGTCGAGCTCTGGGCTGTCATCCAGCATCTTCACAAAGGCCCGCGAGCGCTCCGTCCCGTCCTCGTCCGCGATGGCAATGCGCATGCCGTGGGGCGTCTCGCCGAAGCCCGAGAAAATGAACCCGAAGAACACGGCGTAGATGAGCGGCCAGAAGAAGGTGAAGAAGAACCCCGACTTGTCCCGCAGCAGCAAGCGGAGGTCCTTGGCCGCCATCGCGATGATCTGGTCCATCAGTCCCTCAGGTGTCTGCCCGTCAGGTTGAGGAAGACGACTTCCAGGTCCGGGCCGTCCAGGCGGAAATGCGCGAGCTTGCCGTTCTCACGCAGCCGCGCCAGTTCGGCAAGCGGATCATCCGTCTCGATGCGCACCTCGCCGTCGGGCCCTTGTGCCGTGACGACGCTCTTGCCGCCGCGGGCCGCGATCAAGCTGTCCACCGTGTCCAGCGCTAAGAGTTTGCCATGGTCCATGATGCCCACGCGGTCGCACAGGCGCTGGGCCTCTTCCATGTAGTGCGTGGTGTAGACGATGGTGCGGCCCTCCGCCTTGAGGGCGAGAATGCTGTCGAAGATGGCGTTGCGCGACTGGGGGTCCACGCCGACTGTGGGCTCGTCCAGGAGCAGGAGCATGGGGTCGTGGACGAGCGCAATGGCCAGGTTGAGCCGCCGCTTCATGCCGCCCGAGTAAGTCTTCGCACGGTCGCGCCGCCGTTCAGTAAGGCCCACGAAGTCAAGGGACCAGGCAACGCGCTCGGCGAGCCGGCGGCCGGCCAAGCCGTAGAGCCTGCCAAAGAACGCAAGATTCTCCTCAGCGCCCAGGTCGTCGTAAAGGGCCATGGTCTGAGGAGCCACGCCGATCTTGCGGCGGGCCGCGGGCCGGGCCGGCGAGTCGCTGCCGTCCAGTTCGATGGTGCCGGCGTCGGGCGCGAGCAGGCCGACCGCCATGTTGATCGTGGTGGTCTTGCCGGCGCCGTTGGGCCCGAGCAGGCCGAAGATCTCGCCGCGCCGGATCTCGAGCGTCAGGTCGTCCACGGCCACAATCGGGCCGAAGGTCTTGCGGATGTGGTTCAGCCGGAGCACGGCGCCCTCCCTGGCCCGTTACAGGTCTCTGGACATGCCGACGTGCTTTCGGACGACGCGGTACCCGGCCTTGGCGTAGTAGTTCGCCGTGCCCAAGTCGGTGCTCGTGAACCAGCCGCACTTGTAGCCCTTCTGCGCCATCCGCTCCAGCAGCTTGTAGAGCATGACGGTGCCGACGTGCTTGCCGCGCAGGCCGGGGCTGACGCCGAACGGCCCGGTGCGCTCTACGTGCTGGTAGTAACGGTGCTGGCAGTAGCCCACCACGTCGTCCCCCTTCAGCACGATGACCGTCTCGTCGAGGTCGTGGCGACGGTCGAGCTTGTCGAGGAAGTAATGCAGCCACGTGGGGAAATGCCTCTCGAAGAATGCCACGGTGGGGAGGATGTAGCGGCGCTCGAAGTACTGCGCGCGGATGCCCTCCGCTCTTAGAGCGGCCTCGGTCTCACGGACCGCCGGCGGGACGCTAAGGCCCTGCAAGTCCACGGCCATGCCCACGGACTCTCCGCCGGGCGTGAAGCCGTGTCGCTTGAAGAACTCGAGCGCGCCGGGGTAGCCCTCGGCATCCACGCCCACGAGGAGGTAGTTCGGGGTGTAGGAGAACAGGATCGCCTTCTTCCTGCCCTTGCTCCGGAGGAAGCCGAGGCCCTCCTTCAAGAGCGCACTGCCGATGCCTGCACCCCGCTGTTCGGGATGGACGCAGAGGCCGACGATCCAGCCCCTATCTCTATCGGCCTCCAGCAGCGAGGCGAACCCGCGCGGGTAAGGCGTGGTCCGGACGACTGCGTGCACGAAGCCGACGACGCGGCCCCCGTCCTCGGCGACCTTGCAGCCCTCCACGTCAAAGTTTGGATCGAGGAGGACCTTGTCCTCGAAGATCTCGAGCGTGATGGGGTCGTGGACTAACGACCGGTTCCAGAGGTCAACGACAGCCGGGCCGTCGTCCGCCTGGTAGTTGCGCGGCCGTGCCGCCATCGGCGGTACTCCTCAGGGGAAGGACGGGAGTGCCCGTTTGAAGATCTCGCGAGTGCGCATGAAGGCGGCGGCATAGCGGCAGCCGGACTCCGCGCCTCGGGCGCGCGCGAGCGCCTTGTAGTAGTCCTGGTAGGGGAAGGTTGAGACCTCGCCCCGGAAGAGCGCGTGTTTGCTGGCGCCCTCGATCCACCTGTCGAACGCGTCGGTGATGTCAATGTAGACTTCGGGCACGAAGTCCTGCGGATCCTCCCAGTTCTCGGCGAAGTAGACGCTCCGCACGGCGTGGGGCGGGAGAGCGCGCGTGACTTTCTCCAACCTGGCCAGGAGCACGCCGCGCATCACGAGGTGGTGCGTCAGAATGTGGTCCTGGTGGAAACTGCCCACCCAGTGCGTGAGCACGATGTCGGGCTTCAGCTCGCGGACCAGGTCGCAGACAGCCAGCTCCGACTCCGGCGTGGCGGGCAGCTCGCCGTCAGGGTAAGGCAGATAGCGCACGTCGGCGCCATAGACGGCGGCGGAGTCGCGGATCTCGACCTTGCGCTGCTCGGCGTAGTCCTGCCGGGACATGCGCGGGTGCCCCGCCTCGCCGAGCGTCACGTGGACGATGGTTGCCCTGTGGCCCTGTGCGGCATACTTGGTCAGGACGTGGGCCATGGTGAAGTCGGCGTCGCCGGCGTGCGCCCCGAAGGCGACGATGTGCAGCCGGCCCTTCGAGTTGCGCATGGTCCTCTCCGCCTCCGGAAGTCGGCGCGAAGCGCGCTCAGGCGGGCCGTCCCCACCGGCGCGCTGGAAGGGCCATTATAGTGCCGCGTGACGGCCTTTCAAGGCAGTTCGTGGGGACGCCCGTCCGCAGCCGTGCGCTTGAACGGAAGGCCCCTTTCGCCGACAATCTGCCGGTCGGTTGTGCGCAGGCGCTGTGCCATGCCTCACCAAGCCAGGCCGTCGTCCCATGTCCCACCCGCAGACCGCAGCCGCGCCCGTCCCCGTCGGCGGCCCGTCGCGCGCCGCGAGGGTCGGACCGCGCCGCGGGCCGCGTCCGCCCATCGCCGAGGAGCGGTATGAACGTGAACGCCAAGGAGAACTTCCTCGAAGCGGTCCGCTTCGGCAAGCCCGACCACGTGCCGATGGACTGCGAGCCGATCTGGTACGGCTTGCAGCTCGAAGGCAACTTCCGGGCCGAGGATTGGACCGACGCCTGGGGCGTGCGCTGGGAGGTCGGCCTGGAGGGCACCGTGCCGTTCCCCAAGGTGAACCCCCTGCCGAGCCTTGACGAGCTGGCGGACTACGAGTTCCCTGGCGCGGCCGACCTCGTGCTCGGCGAGCGCGCCAGGGCGGAGTTGGCGGCCGTGGACCGGGGCGAGAAGCTCGTAATCGGCCACCTGACGTATCTGCTCTACGAACGCGCATGGGCGGTGATGGGCATGGATGCGTTCCTGATGACGCTGGTCACGCATCCGGCCGAGGCGCACGCTTTCCTCCATGCGATCGCGGACTACGACCGGAAGGTGTTCGAGCGCTACCTCGAGCTGGGCGTGGACGCCGTGGGGTTCTCGGAGGATCTCGGGACGCAGAGGGCGCTGATGATGTCGCCCGCGATGTTCCGGAGGTTCCTCTTGCCCGAGTATGCGTACATGTTCGAGCCGGTGCTCAGGGCGGGCAAGATGATCCACTTCCATAGCTGCGGCCGGGTGGACCAGATCGCCCGCGACCTGGCGGGCATCGGCGTGACGGTCCTCAATCCCATCCAGGCGAGAGCCAACGACCTGGCGCAAGTGAAGGCGGACACGTTCGGGCGCACGGCGCTGCACGGCGGCATCAACAGCGGCCTGCTCGAGCAGGGCACGCCCGAGCAGGTGCGCGCCGAGGTGAAGCGCGTCATGGAGGTCCTGAAGCCCGGCGGCGGCTACGTTTGCGGGCCGGACCAGGGCCTGCCGACGTTTCGCAAGGAGAACGTCGAGGCTCTGTATGAGACGGCGCGAGAGGCGGGCCGCTACTGAGCGCCGTCCGACGTTCGCATGAGCTCTGTGGCAGGAGGGAGGCGATGAGGACAGCCCTGTTGGCGGCGATGTTACCGGTTGGCTTGGTGCTGGCGGCGGGGACGGCAATGGCGGCCAACGAGGGCCCCATGAAGGAGGGATTCCTGGCCATCCAGGACGGGCGGTTCTTCAAGGACGGCAGGCCGTTCCCGGTCCGGGCGAACGACTGCGACCCGGCGGTCGGGCACTGGTTCAAGTTCCATGGGCCGTGGCTCGAGACAGGCATACAGGAGTGCAAACAGTACGGGTTCAACGCCATCCGCACGTGGGTGCCGGGGACGATGGATGGGGAGCAGGCCGCCACGTACGGCAGATGGAAGGAGGACCGCGAGGCGTTCTACCGCGAGTTCGACGACAGCATCTTGAAGAGGTGCAAGGACCAGGGGATCTACCTGATCCTAACGCTCACGGAACTCCCGCCGGACGCGGCGCCCGGGGACCATTACGACGTGACGAGCCCTGCCTACGCGGCGTTCAGGGTCTTCTTCCAGGACTTCTGCAGCCACTACAAAGACGAGACAGGCATTCTGTTCTATGAAGTGGCGAACGAGTATCAGGGGCCCGGAAAGGCGCGGCCCGACGTGCGGCGGTTCTATGAACAGGCCGCTGCGGACGTGCGGGCCGCCGACCCCAACCACCTCATCAGCAGCGGGCTGGACTGCATGTTGTGGGACGGGCAGGACATGTGGCGGTTCATCAACAGCAGCCGCGGCATTGACATCGCCAGCACCCACGTCTACGCGCACGACGACTGGAGCTTCAACTGGCACACGGAACGGGAGTTCACCCGCATCGTGCGCGAGCAGGCGGAGGCGGCGCGGCAGGTGGGCAAGCCCCTCTTCCTGGGCGAGTTCGGCACCACACCGAGGATGAAGGCGGGCGGCGAGAATCCTGAACTGATCTGGTTCATGAAAGCAGCGATCCGCGAGGGCGTGCCGGCCTATGGGTTCCATTGGTTCTATCCCGTCCCGGAGGACGGAATGTTCCGGCTCATCCCCGAGCACAGCCCGCAGACGGCGGAGTGGATGAGAGGGCTCAACGCGCTCGTGGCCGAGGGCAAGAAGGTGCCCGAGGACTTCGGCCCGAAGACAACGGACTATGCCCTGCCACTGTGCAACGGCGCCAGGCCGTTCTCCGGAGGAGCCCCGATCACCCGCGGCAACGTGAAGGTAGAGACCGACGAGGCTGTGTTCGGCCAGGCCGCGCCGTCGCTCCGGATAAGCTGGCAGGCGGGCGGCGCAACGGTCGAGATGGGGCCTTACCACCCGAACGATCTCACCGAATACCGGGAAGCGGGCGGAGTCCTCCGGCTTGCCGTGCGGACGGACGGAGAGGTCGAAAGGTTCGTCCAGGTTCTCGTGCGAGACGGGGCCGGGAAGACGGCATCGCTCCCGGTTGTTGCGTTCGAGACGACGGCCCGGCAGCAGGGCGGCCCGCCGGTCTGGACCACCGTCCGACTCCCCATGCAGCAGCTCGACATAGACTGGAGCCAGTGGATCGCGGTCGGGTTCGAGTTCAGCCCCGACAGCGCAGGGACGGTCAACGTGGACGACATCGAGGTGGCCTGTGAGCACGCCGGCTGACCCGCGCCACGCCCCTGCTGCCGGCCGGGCCCCGCAACGCGGCCCGGCTCTGAGCCCACGTGAGAGGTTCCTGCGCACCGTCCGGTTTCAGTCCGTGGACCGCGTGCCCTATCACGAACTCGGCTTCTGGGGCCAGACGATCGAGCGCTGGCTGGGCGAGGGCATGCCGGCGGGAGTCGCGGAGGACGACGTGTGGCGGGGGAGCGGGTTCTTCCGCACGGATGCGCGCGACTTCATCCATTTGAACATATTTATGGTGCCTCCTTTTAACTACAAGGTGCTCGGCGAGGACGCGCGCACCGTGACGTTTGTGGACTACGAGGGCGTGACGCACCTGGCACTTAAAGAAGGGACGGTGCGCGGCACCCGCGCGAGCATGGACCAGTACATACGGTTCCCCGTGGAGACGCCGAAGGACTTCGCTGCGATGCGCGAGCGGTTCCAGGCGCGCGAGCCGTCGCGCTACCCCGCCGACTGGACCCGCATGGTGGAGCGCTGGCGGCGGCGCGACTATCCGCTGTGCCTGCTCACCAACGCGACCTTCGGCCTCTACAGCATGCTCCGGCGGTGGATGGGCACGGAGAACCTTTCGTATGCGTGGCACGACCAGCCGAGGCTGGTGCATGAGATGCTGGACTTCCTGACGGAGTTCTTCATCGAGCTGACGGGGCCGGCGCTGAAGGCGGTCGAGGTGGACTACTTCAACTTCTTCGAAGACCTGGCCTTCAAGACCGGCCCGCTGCTGAGCCCCGCGACGTTCCGCGAGTTCCTCATGCCCCGCTACCGGCGCATCATCGAGCACCTGCACGGGCACGGCGTAGGCGTCATCACGTACGACACGGACGGCAACTCCGAGCCGCTGATACCGGACCTGATCGCCGCGGGCGTATCGCTCCTGTGGCCGTGCGAGTGCGCCGCGGGGATGGACGTGAGACGGCTGCGCGCGAAGTACGGGCATGACCTCGCCCTCTCGGGCGGCATTGACAAACGCGAGCTGGCGAAGGGCCGCAAGGAGATCGAGCGGGAGGTGACGGCCAAGGTGGCACCGCTCATCGAGGACGGAGGCTACATCCCCACTGTGGACCACGCCGTGCCGCCGGACGTCTCGTACGCGAACTTCATGTACTACCTGGACGTGAAATGCGCTGTGGCGGAGGGACGGTACGGCGCGTGAGGCACCAGTGAACTGATGACGACAAGGAGAAACGAAGGTCACATAGCGTTGCAAACGTTGGACGACGTGCATAGAATCCACCGAACGCGCCGCAGTGGACGGGCGCGCCCGACGACGTAAGAATTGGAGCTTCACCCCATGGCGAACCAGCGGGAAGTGCAGCGGCTCGCGCTCCAGGGCGGCCTGAAGGCCGTCTCGCAGATCGAGGGCAAGGGGGAGCCCAAGATCGGCGTGGAGGAGTTCATGGCGGTGGCGCGGCGGTTCGGGTTCTCGCAGGCGACGCTGAAGAAGATCCGCGCGGCCGCCGAGGCGGAGGACATGGGCGCCGGCCCGTTCCTGGCCAACTACTACTCGGACCTGAAGGAGCCGTGCGTCAAAGCCTTCGAGCGCGTCGCGCGTGAGACGTTCGGGACGAAGTACGCCATAGGCGTGAGTTCGGGAACAGGCGCGCTGCACGCGGCGTTCGTCGCGGCCGGGGTCGGCCCGGGCAAGGAGGTGATCTGCCCCGCCATAGGCTTCCTCGCGACGGCAGCCGCCGTCGTGACGGCCAAGGGCATCCCGGTCTTCTGCGACGTGGACGAGTCCATGCACATGGACCCGGCGAAGATCAAGGGGCTGATCACGAAGCGCACAGTGGCTATCGCGCCGACGCAGGTGCAGGGCGGCGTCTGTGACATGCGCGCCATCATGCGTGTCGCACGCAAGCACCGACTGAAGGTCATCGAGGACTGTGCGCAGAGCTGCGGCGCCACGTACCGGGGACGGCTGGTGGGGACGTTCGGCGACATGGGCTGCTTCAGCATCTCGGCCTACAAGATCGTGGGCGGGGGCGAGGGGGGCCTGATCGTCACGAACAGCAAGCGGCTGTGGGAGCGTGCGAGCCAGCTTGCCGAGTGCGGAGGGCTCTGGCGGCCCAACCGCTTTGCCGCCCCGCGCTATAAAGGCGAGCTATTCAGCGGGACCAACTACCGCATGTCCGAGCTGGAGGCCGCCGTGGACGTCGTGCAGCTCCATAAGATGCGGGCCACGGTCCGGCGCTTCCGCGCGGTCAAGCAACGCATCCTGAAACGGCTCAAGAGCTTCCGCGAGGCCAAACCGCAGGTGCTCAACGACGCCGACGGCGAGGTGGGCTACTGCCTGCGGTTCTACCCGGAGACGCTCGACCTGAGCGAACGGATCGCGGAGGCGCTGCGGGCGGAGGGCGTCTCGTGCTGGGCACGAGGGCGCCGCGGCGGGCCGGACTGGCATCAGTACTCCTTCATGTACCCGGTCATCCTGCGGCAAGGGCCGACGAAGCCCGACTGCCCGTTCGACTGCCCGCTTTACGAGGCGGCGGGCGGCAAGGCGCGCTATGCGCGCGGCGACTGCCCGGTGGCCGATGACCTTTTCGACCGCGTCGTAACGGTGTCGCTGAACCAGTGGTACACGGCGGCCGACTGCCGGCACATCGCAGACGGGATCAACAAGGTGCTTTCGGCCTACTGCACGCCGGACGCGGGTGGAGGGCGTTGGCTGTGATGGTGCGAGAGGTGCGATGACGCGCTACGTCGCGGCGTACGACACGGAGTCCGGCGAGTGCCTGGCGGCGTGCCGCCGGATCATCGAGGTGCACAAGCGCCACGGGATGCCGGCCACGTTCTTCCTGACGGGCCGAGTGCTGGAGGCGGACGGCGCGGAGTACGGGCGACTGCTCGGCGACCCGCTGTTCGAGACGGCGTCGCACGGCTACTCGCACAGGATGCTGAAGGACCATCCGTTCTGCGGGCCGGCCGTGCCCGTGCAGGCGGCGCGCGAGGAGATCGTGCGCGGGAAGGAGTTGGTCGAGCAGGTCTTCGGGCGGCCCTGCCTGGGGATGCGGACGGCGTGCGCCTTCGAGGACGGGATGAAGGGCGCGCGCGAGGCCCTCGGCTTCATGAGCGAGGCGGGCCTGAGGTACGTGAGCAGCATGGCGTGGGGGCGGGACTACTCGCTGCCCGCGCCGCTGAACCAGCCGTTCACATATGAAGCGGAGGGCTTTCCGGGCATATGGGAACTGCCGGCCCACGGCTGGCACGACAACCTGCTGAAGGACAACAACGGCTGGGGGCCGCGGCGCTTGACGCTCTGGCCGCCGGAGATGCCCGAGGCGATCCCGCCGAGGTTCCTGGCGACGCCGGAGGAGGAGTTCGCGGTCAACCGCGTCTTCATCGAGCGGGCGGTGCGCGACGGGCTGAAGTTCGTCTCGCTTATCTGGCATCCGTGGTCGCTGGCGCGGTTCGATCCCGAGATGCGGATGCTGGAGCTGACCTTCGCGCACGTGCGCGAGCTGCGCATGAAGGTCGGGACGTATGCCGAACTGCTCAAAGCGACGCAAAGCGAGGAATCTTGAATGGAGAACGGACGAGTCGGCCTTCATGAGGTCGAAAGGAGAGGATTGAGATGCGGGTCAAGCAGTCGGTGTGTTATCCCATACTCGGCCTGCGGGACTTGAAGGAACTGGACGAGCTGTTTGGCGCGGCGGTCAGGATCGGCTACCCGGCCGTAGAGATGTGGGGCCGGAGCAACGACTTCGAGGACGTGATGGGCCTGGCCAGGAAGCACAAGCTGATCATGGCCAGCATGGCGGGCCACCAGTCGCTGCCGGACGGCCTGAACAAGCGGTCCAACCACGAGCGTATCGAGGCGGAGCTGCGGACCTCGATAGACCTGGCCGCCAAGCACGGCATCCCCGGCGTGATCTGCTTCAGCGGCAACCGGCAGCCCTTCATGACCGAGATGGAGGCGATTCAGGCCGTGGCGGACGGGCTCAAGAGAGTCGCGCCCTACGCGGAGAAGAAGGGCGTGAACGTGAACATGGAGCTTCTGAACTCCAAGGTGGACCACCCGGGCTATCAGTGCGATCACACGGCGTGGGGTGCAGCCGTCTGCGAACGCGTGGGCAGCCCGCGCGTGAAGCTGCTCTTCGACATCTACCACATGCAGATCATGGAAGGCGACGTGATCCGCAACATACGCGAGAGCATCCGGTGGATCGGCCACTTCCACACGGCCGGCAACCCCGGGCGGCGCGACATGGACGACACGCAGGAGATGAACTACACGGGCATCTGCAAGGCCATCGCGGCGACGGGCTACGACCTGTACGTCGGGCACGAGTTCTCCC
>Ga0315291_10004034_pt1 | contig 18821 bp, 18 predicted proteins | sample YL17G12_20_MG_FD_203070 | JGI IMG/M metagenome (GOLD analysis project Ga0315291, IMG submission 203070) | Sediment microbial communities from Yellowstone Lake, YNP, Wyoming, USA - YL17G12_20 | ecosystem: Environmental > Aquatic > Freshwater > Lake > Sediment | place: USA: Wyoming | collected...
TGCTGTTAAATGACTCGATATAGCCGTTCTCCCTGGGACTGCCGGGAGCGATATACAGAGTATCTACGCCCGTTGCCTTAAGCCACTTCTTAACCACCTTCGATACAAACTCAGGCCCGTTGGTGCACCATCTCGATTTTATCGAGGTTCGGCGGCGAGGGTGACCTCGGAAATCCTCAGGAATGCTTCGGCGGTGAATTGAATTTCGTGAAGCGGCTTTAAGTTATATGCGGGGTCAAGAGCGGTATCGCCGCTGGGATTGCCTGTCTGGTACAATATTTCCTGGAATACTATTATTTTTGAATACAAATGTCGTTGGGCTTCGTTCAATAAAGAGGCCTTGTTCTTGTTTGCATAGGCGAAGTCGACAGCGCCACAGCCGAGGGCGACATACTGACCGGGTCGAGAGGAGACGATAAGGATATTTTTGTCATCGAGTTTTTTGATGAAATCAATACAGTGGTTGGTCTGTCTGTTCAGCGTCAGGGTGTTTATAATGCGGCCTTCCACGGCAATCGGGTGATAGTAAAGAAAGGAGATGACCGCGAGCAGCAACAGCACCCGGCCTGAAATCAATCGCGGGTTGGCAATCCGCAGAACGATGGGGCAAAGGGCGAAGAATATTGAAAGCGTAATAAAGAATCTGGCCGATGACGGATGCGTATAATACCCGAAGAAATGAGCGAAATACATCACGGTGCTTATGCCGACGGATATCAACAAAACCAGAAGGAAGTATTGATGATGGCTTTGCAGGGGAATTTTCTTTCGCAGAATCTGCGCAATCAGATACAAAAATATCAGGACGCTTGCGAGCGTGACAATTCCCGCGTAAGGCAGGCGATAGTCGAAATCGAGCAGGTTGCCGGCAAATGATTTCAAATTCCCGGCGAGCGAGCCGAAGGAGAAAAGCTGCACGTCCTTAAAACTTTCAAACTGACCTTTCGGCTGAAGAATGCGCTCCCATATAAAAGGAAGATTGAGAAGCGGAGTCAAACAAAGAAGATGCGACGAGTCCTTCACGTACTGCCATTTAATCTTTGGCAAAAGCAACAGCGGAATAAGCGGCAGGAAAAGTATCGATTCGTAGCGAATGTTTGCGAAAAACAGCAGACAGGCAAGGATGAAGGAGAAGCCGGCGGAAGAAGGATTGCGAATGAAGCAGTAAACAACAGCCAGGACCAGAATAAAAAATACGCTGTTAAGCAGGTCAAACCCGGCAGACGTCGCAAAAACTGAGACAACGGGATAGGAAAGGACGAGCAATGATGCCGCCAGGGCGGAGGCAAAATCGAGGAGCTTTCTTGTCAGAATAAAAACCCCCGCCAGCAGCAGAAACAGGACAATGAAGTTGAGAACAAAGGCGTTCTGGTAACGAAAGCCGGTGACGGCGTGAAGAAGGTAAACAAGAAAAGGAAAGACGAGAGGCCGTTTCGGTATGTCCCGGTTTATGGGCTGGAGGTTGCCGTAATAGTATTTGGCTGTAGTGGTATTGTAGGCGGTTTTGTCGTCGAGCATAGACCTCGACACAGACAACAGGTTGGTTTCGTCGCTGAGGGTTTTGAAGCCAACCTTAACCGAAAGAAAGACGACGCAGGTCAGGACAAAAGCGATCGAGACGCCCGGCCAGTATGATTTCAGCAGGCGGATGGGCGAAAATCCCGCCGCCCTGCCGAAGAGCGCCGCGTGTACCGCCCAGACCGTGATAAGTATAAAGGTCAGGTAATAGGACACATTAGCAAACAGACGCGGCATTTCGGCACGACAAGTCAAACTCCAGGTTAAAAGGACGCCGAACGCAAGCAAAGCTGCGAGATTCACCACATAAACAGCCGAACGTGTTTTTTTTGCGTTATCCATAAAAGCGTCCTGTCCCTTAAGCATCGAGATCACAAACCGCCCTGTTTGACGCACCGGGGTCGTCCAACCGCTGCGCATCCGCGACTCATTACCAATATATCGACACAGGCAGGCCCCTGATTTACTCCGTGAGCCACATTGCACCAAAAACGCCATTATCAGTATTGATAACGCGGAAACTTCCCGCGTGCAAACAAAATTAACATCGGCGGCAATTACCCTGTCGTGCCGCGCTGCCACAACTGTCGTATACAAGTCCCCATCACAAAAACTTTACTATTACCCATCCTCACATAAGTTCCACAGGGTCGTCATACCAGCGTGCGAACAATCAACATCTGGGAATTCGCTAAAAATAAGAGCATCGCAAAGCCGATTAACTCAGAGTAAGTACATTTTAAGAAGATACATTAGAGGATGCACTATATGAAAACGGCTAAAAACTTCGTGCAGTGGATTGGGGTTGTTATATTCTTCGGACTGGCAAGCTCAATGGCCGCGGAAAAGCCGGCACAACAGTTCAAAGAACAGCGCCAGGCCGCTGCCATTGCAAAACAAGAGGCGGCTCAGGCAGCCAAGGCCAAAAAAGAAGAGCAAAAACAGTTCGAGAAACAGGCCGCCGAAGCAAGAAAGCAGGCAAAAGCGGATATCGAACAGGCAACCCGTGAAAGAAACGACAAACTGTTAAAGCTGGATGCCAAGGCGCCCGCGGAAAAGCTTGCCGGTCAGAAAAAACAAATTGAGACGGAGTTCACCGAGGCGCTGGCCAAAATAGATATGAAAGTGCGTCTGGCGACCGCAAAGCAGCGGCTCGCCGGGGTCAAACTGCCGGGCGACACCACCGCCCGCCTGGCGGTCAAAGAGATTCGCTTTAGCGGCAATACGCTCATTTCTACGGCGGAGCTGTTGGCCGGTATGCCGATTGTATTCAACGCTTCGGATAAGCCCATAGCCGAGACCGGCAGCGAATACCTCTATGACTTTACGCCGTTGTTCGAGACGATACTGACCCCGGGCACGGCACACGAGGTATCGACCCGCACGATTCAGGGGCTTACGCAATATGTGCTGTCGGTTTACCAGCAGAGAAATTACGGAGGCATCTACGTGTACGTGCCCGCAGAGGCGCTCAAGGGCGGGGCGGAGCTTAAGGACGGCATTTTGCCGGTTGACGTCATCGAGGCCCGTGTAATCGCCGTCGGCACAAGATTCTACGATGTAAACCAAACGGTGGTGGAAAAAGGGCATCTCGACGCCAATGCCGTCCTGGGCTGGTCGCCCGTCAAGCGGGGCGACGTCGTGAATCGAAAACGGCTCGATGACTATATCAACCTTTTGAACCTGAACCCTGACATGTACGTCTCGGCAGTGGTGAGCCAGGGCGCCGAACCAAACACGCTGGCGGTCAACTACGGCATTTACGAGGCCAGCCCGTGGCACTACTTCATCCAGATGGACAACTCCGGCACGAAGGAGCGACAGTGGAACCCCAGATTCGGCGTCATCAACACCAACCTGCTCGGCAGAGACGACTCGTTTTCTGCGATGTATCAGGCGCCGCTGGACTCGACTTTGGAGGACAATTATTCGTTGTTCGGCAGCTATGATATCCCCCTGACTGGGCCGGGGTTGCGACTCAACATCTACGGTGGTTACAGTGAATTCGACCTAAGCCCCGAGGCCAGCGACATCGCTTTCGTCGGCGGCGGAAAATTCATCGGCGCCAATCTACGCTACAACGTATGGCAGACTAATGACTGGTTCTTCGATGTCATCGGTTCAATCAGCCAGGAGCGAAGCAAAGTCACCCCATCGCTGTTCCCTGAATATACGGCCAGCAACGTAAGAATGAACCTGTGGGGCATCGCTGCCGATATTCACAAGCGCGACGACGTGTCAAATACCTCGCTGGGCTACAAATACACTGCGAGTATGGGCGGCTCGGACGAGGAAGAATTCACAATAGCAAGGACAGACGCCCAGCGGGATTTTGCAATCCACACCCTTTCAGCTATGCACAGCCGAAACCTCGACCCAAACAAGGTCAGCCGGCTCAGCACCACACTCAAATGGGTGGTAACCGGCGACCGCTTGGTGCCGGCAAAGATGACGCCGTTCGGCGGGATGTACACCGTCCGTGGTTATAAGGAATATGAATTCATTGCCGACGGCGGGGTCCTGGCTTCGGTGCAGTATGAGTTTGACATAATCAGATATGAAAAGACAAAGGGTGTTTCAGGAGCGGCAGCGGAGACGGCAGATAAATCGAAGGCAAAAAAGTGGGGATTGAAGAAACTAGCGCCGCTTGCCTTTATTGATTTCGGCAGGGCCAGTATAAACGACCCAACCGACACGGAGAAAGGACATCAGACATTTGCGTCGATTGGTCCGGGGGTTCTTGCCGAAATCGGCGACAATTTCAGCGCGGCCCTTTATTGCGGCATTGCACTGAAGAAGACCGAAGACACCGACGCGGGTGACGCAAGATTAAACGTCAGCTTGATGATGCGCTGGTAGGCCGGTGCGGCAGTTTACGGAGTGAACTGAGGGGACTTTTCGTCCGTCTTTGCAATCTGCGCCGCAATCTGGACTTCCTGAGCCAAACCCACGGTTTCGTTGACCGCGATAATACTCGGATGCGAGGGCGAAAGGGCCGTTTCGAGCGAGGTCAGGACCCGGCATCCAAGCTCATACGCCTGGTCGTATTTACCATCAAGAATATACAGCCGAACCCGGCAGTTTAGCGCCATTGCGGTTATATCGCTGTCAGGCCCGACTGATTCCTCAAGAATACGTATCGCTTTGTCGCAGGCAACCTGGGCTTCGGTATATCTACCCGAATTGAGACAAACCTCCGCCATCACTGTAAAAATCTCGCCCTTTAGAGGTTCGAAAAAACCTGGATTATCCTGTGCCACGGCAAGTGCATCGGTCAAAATCTGCTCAGCCCGGGCGGACTCTCCCCTGGCCTGGTATATTCTCGCCATTGTCAACTGGTTTTGGACAAGCAAACGGTGCCCCTGGCCGAAAACCTGCTGTTGAATAGTCATCGCGCAATCCAGCAGTTGTTCCGCCTCTTCGTATTTGCCCTGAAGGTAATACAGTTTTGCGATATCGCCCAGCACTCCCGCCGTATAAAGATGGTCTGTCCCGTAATAATCGCTGATGAGCCGAAGCGCCCGCTCATACGTTGCTTCGGCCTCCGTGAACCTGCCCTCGGCGACCAGCAGCCGGGCGATGTCAACCTCAAATGACGCAATCACAGGGTCATCCGCTAAATGACATTTGCGAATAATCGTCATTGCCCCGTCGAGCGATTCGCCTGCCTGAGAATACCTGCCCTGGGCCTGGTAAATCGAACCGAGAATCCGCAGCGTGTAGGCGATGTATGGATGGTCCTTATAGTATAACTGCTGCTGCAATTGCAGGCCGAGCAGGCAGGTTTTTTCGGCTTCGAACAATCGACCCTGGTTTTTATAAACCCACACGATGTCCATCAGGCAGGAAATTATATCCTCTTCGGTCCCTTCTTTTGTTAAGGTAGCATCGAGCGCCTTATAGGCGAATTTCTCGGCCTTTTCGTAATCTCCGTGCGCCATATAAATGCGGGCAATCGCCTGAAGTGTTTTTGGCGGACAGGCGGCATTAACCAAGCCGTCGGCGGGCTGCGCCGCACGCGCACAGACAACAGCCGTCACAAGCAATATGCCAACAACGACCCTTTCCCACCATCTGGGCGCCGAGGTTCTGCTGACGGCTTTCATAGTATTGCCTCCGGGTAGTTCTGACGGGATTCTCATAGATTACCTTTTTATGTTATTTCGTAAGATTCAGTCCTCTGACTTTAAATTTGAATTTGTCCCCTTCTTCATACAGACCCTCTTAATAGTATAGGAAAGGGCGTAGTGAGAAAAAAATGCGTGCCTGACAGATGGTTGAAATTTGAGCGATTTAACGATTGTATCGTCTGTGCACAACAAACCGGCTTTTATGCTTTTGTTGCGGCGGGGCACCCCCTAATGAGGCGCCCTCAAAAAAATTTCACACGCCACGGTAATTTGCGTAAGTCCCGCTGCCTATAAAGGTTATGCCGAACAATCCTTTCAGCTAATCCTGATTAACTTGACAGGACTATGTAAAGTTTCATACATTAGTCGTTCTTTTGCTTTGTAAATGTGAACTCAATCACTACCCTGAGGCAGTATAGCTGCAAGATATCGTTGAATAAGGTTGGCATAAGCGGCTGTGGAGATTCAAGCAAAGAAAATTAAATGATATTTTTGACTGAGGCAGAAGATGAGGACGAAGAAAATCAGCAAAGATGCTTTCAAGCGGTTTGTGGATGCCGTCATAAAGCAGCAAAAGGTCTTCGGCGTGTGCGCCAAAGGCGACCGCTTCGATTTCGACCAGCTTGACTCGGCAGACCAGCTTCGCCTGGATTATGACGTGACGCTGCAGCCACCCAAGAAGTTCTTCCTGCCGCCCGTGGAAACGCTGCTGACTTACGAAGTGGGGGACAGCTACCAATCGGTCTTCGACGACACCGCGTTTGTCCTGCTGGGCGTGCACCCGTATGATATGGTGGCGTTAACCCAGTTAGACCAGCTCTTTAGCCAGGACAATTTCGACTGCCACTATATGAAAAGGCGACACAACGCCACGATAATCGCCTGTGACGTAGTAACGCCTTCGAAGAACGTTTTTGCGGCATCGATGGGGACGGCAACGGTGAAAGATGGTTTTGAAGTGCTGCTGACCGATATCGGCGATGCGTATCTGGCTGAGAGCAATTCGGAAAAAGGCGACAAGCTGCTGGCAAAGGCAGGCGGCGCCGTCGATGCTGCTGCAAAAGACATTGAGAAAAGAGAGAAGGTCTGGGCTGAAAACGAGAAGCGGCTCAATAATCACAAGCTGAACTGCGACTCAGCTTATCTGCCGACGCTGCTCGAAGGAGCATACAAGCATCCTATCTGGGAAGAAAAGGCCCGAACCTGCTTTAGCTGCGGTTCCTGCAACCTCGTCTGCCCGACCTGCTACTGCTTCAACGTGCAGGATGACGTGAGCTGGGGCCTGATAGCGGGCAAAAGGACCAGATGCTGGGACGGGTGTCTGCTCGACGGCTTTACAAAGGTGGCAGGCGAACACGAGTTCAGGAAGAAACGCGCCGACCGTTTCAGACACCGCCTTTATCGAAAGGCCAAATACGTGCCTGAGAAGATGGGCAGTCAGATAATGGCCTGTGTGGGATGCGGACGCTGCGTGGGCGCGTGTCTGCCGGATATTGCAAATCCCATTAAGGTGTACAACAAACTCATTGAGGACCTGGGCGTCAAATGATTCGACCTTCCAAAATAAGGAGCATTGGCAATGTGTGAGCGGTGTGCTGTTGAAAAGGATATTTATCTGCCGCGGCTGGTAACGCTTGAGAAAAAGCGGCTGATGAACCCCACCGAGATGTACCTTCGGCTTACGCTCGACGACAGCGAGCCGTTCGATTTCATCCCGGGTCAGTTTGTTGAGGTTTCCCTCGCCGGCGTCGGGGAGGCGCCTATAACAATATCTTCCTCGCCGACTCAGAAGGGCTACTTTGAGCTGGTCGTCCGCCGAATCGGCAATGTTACCAATGCAATCCACCGGCTCAGGATTGGTGACAAAATCGGAATACGAGGCCCGTATGGAAAAGGAACGTACCCCGTCGAAGAAGCGAAGGGCAGAAACGTCGTGTTCGTGTGCGGCGGAATCGGACTGGTGCCTCAGCGCTCCTTCGTCAATTACATCCTCGATAATCGGGTCGACTATAAAGAGCTTGTGGTCCTGTTAGGCACAAAATGTATGGCACAGAGGTTCTTCCACTCGGAACTCGACGCCTGGTCCCATAGGGATGACATACGATTTATGGAAACAATTGACCAGACCGACGACTGCTGGCTGGGCAACGTCGGCGTCGTTACAACGCTCATTCCCAAAATAGAGGCCGAGCTTCGCTCGGCGCTTGTTTTCATCTGCGGGCCGCCGGTTATGTACAAGTTCGTGCTGCTGTCGCTGGATGAGGCCAAAGTTCCGCACGAGAATATTTTCCTCAATCTGGAGCGAAAAATGAAGTGCGGCGTCGGCAAGTGCGGCCACTGCCAGATAAATAACTTTTACACCTGTGTGGATGGCCCAGTATTCCGTTATTCGGACCTGAATTTGGCCCCGGAGGCAATCTAAAATGGATAGACCCAGAGTTGCTATTTTCGACTTTGCCTGCTGCGAAGGATGCCAGTTGCAAATAGTCAATCTCGAAGAGGAGCTACTTGACCTCATCGATGCAATCGATGTGGTTGAGTGGCGTGAGGCAATGAGTGAGCAAAGCCGCGAATATGACATAGCCATTATCGAAGGTTCAATCACAAGACCCGAGGACGAAAAACGTCTTGAGATTATACGGACAAGGGCCAAGACCTTAATCGCCCTTGGCGCCTGTGCCACAATCGGCGGCATAAACAAGCTCAAGAACAACTTCGAAATGCAGAATGTCAAACAATGCGTATATGGCAAATCGGCAAATATGCCTCATCTTGACACCACGCCGACGAAGGCCGTGGATGAAGTGGTAAAGGTGGATTACAAAATCCACGGCTGCCCCATAGACAGGAAGGAATTCACATACATCATTCGCTGCCTGCTTATGGGAAAGAAGCCGGAGATACCGGAGTATCCGGTCTGCGTCGAATGCAAGGCGAAGGGTAATCCCTGCCTTTGGGATTACGGACAGGTTTGTCTGGGGCCTGTGATAAGGGCTGGCTGCGGCGCAAGATGCCCGTCATCGGGTTTCAGGTGCTTCGGCTGCCGCGGCTACGTCGATGACCCAAACACCAACGCCGCAAAAGATGTAATCAACAGATATGGATTGAGCGTGGAACAATTGAAAGGCAAGATGGTTCTTTTTGGAACTGGTCAGGGGCCTACAAATGCATAAAAGCTTGGATATCAACGTTCATCACATCACACGCGTGGAAGGACACGGCAACATCGTTGTCAACATCACCGAGGGCAGAATCGAAAAGCTCCAGTGGCAGGTGCCAGAGGCACCGCGATTTTTTGAGGCGATGGTCAGAGGCCAAAGCTATCAGGACATCCAGACGATTGTCTCGCGGATATGCGGGATATGCTCTATCACACATTCGCTTGCAGCCACCAAGGCGGTGGAATCCGCTCTGGGTCTGAAGGTCTCCGAGCAGGCCGATAAAATCCGCATACTTATGCACTATTCCGAGCAGCTTCAAAGCCATACCCTGCACGTCGGATACTTGGCTGCCCCCGACTTTTTCGATGCGCCTTCGGTCGTGCCGTTGGTCGCCAGGGCCGCAGACGTCGTCAAGACGATTGTCAAGGCCCACAGGATTGCAAACGAATGGTCGGATTTGCTTGCAGGCAGGACAACGCACCCCGTAACGCTGATACCGGGCGGCTTGACGCGAACACCAACCGAAAAACAATTGCGCCAGTTGCAGCAAACGCTTAAGGACGCCGTTCCCGACCTGAATAAAATTGCTGATGCGGTCTTGAGCGTCGCAGCCAATATCCCGAAGTTTGAACGCCCCACCGAATATGTGTCCCTCAAACAGACCAACCCGCCGACATATACTTTTTATCACGGCGGCATCACATCCAACGATAACAAAGGTGCGGTTGTGCCGATTGAAAAATGGCACGAGGTGGCAAACGAATACATCGTCGAGCAATCGACGGCCAAGTGGGCAAAGTGGCACCGCGACGCATACGCAGTGGGTGCACTGGCGAGATTCAACAACAACGCTGAACTGCTCTCGCCAATGGCCAAAGACGCTGCAAAAACGTTCGGCCTCCAAAAGGGCTGCTGTAATCCCTATATGAACACTGTGGCCCAGCTCGTCGAGTGCTTCCACATCGTCGAAACGAGTATCGCCCTTATCGACCAGCTTCTGACAAAGGGCCTCAAAGACGAGAAGGTAACGAGTGCGCCGAAGGCCGGCAAAGGTGCCGGCTGCGTCGAGGCGCCTCGCGGCATCCTTTTCCACGAATACGAATTCGACAAGAAAGGCAACTGCGTCGCAGCCGACATCTGCATCCCGACAAATCAGAACCACGCCAATATCCAGAAGGACTTTGAGAAACTGCTGCCTGAGATTCTCGACCAGGGCGAGAAAGACATCCGCTTGAAACTCGAAATGTTAGTTCGCGCCTACGACCCCTGCATCTCCTGCTCGACTCATTTCCTCAATGTGCGGTTTGTCCGGTGACAGTTACATCACCCAAGAAGGACGTCGTCGTCATAGGACTTGGCAACGCGCTTTTGTCCGATGAGGGTATCGGCGTTCATCTACTCAGGCGACTATCAACTCAGCAGGATAAATTCCCCCTCGTCGATTTTATCGACGCCGGCTCAGCAGGTATGGCTTTGCTCCATTTAATCGCAAACCGAAAAAAGGCCGTCATCATCGACTGCGCCCAAATGGGCGCCGAGCCGGGCACAATCAGGCGGTTTACCGCCGACGAGGTCCAAAGCGTCAAGAAGCTAAACCATTATTCTCTGCACGAGGCCGATATTCTGCAGGTGATAAACCTCTCTAAGCAACTGGGTGAATGCCCGAATGAGGTAGTGTTTTTCGGAATCCAGCCGGAGTCGCTTGCGCCATCCCGAAACTTGAGCAAAACGCTTTCCGACAGATTTGACTCTTATATAGCCGACATCTGTAAAGAGCTTGGTTGATACCGCCCTCGAATTTCTGCAATATACGCGATGCGACGACCGTCATTTGATTGTGGAATGTATAACTATATGCGCATAGCAGGAAATACAAAAATGGGCCGCAATGCAACCGGGTCGCAAGCCCGGGCCTTTACGCTTGTGGAGCTATTGGTGGTTATCAGCGTAATTGCGCTGTTAATGGGAATACTGGTGCCGGTGCTCGGCAAGGCCAGGGCCTCGGCCTCTCGAACGACCTGCAAGTCGAATCTGCGGCAGATAGGCGTTGCCTTCAGGGCGTATCTCGATGACAATCGCGACATAATGCCGCCCGCCTGCGACTATCCCTGGTATATCACAGATACGAATGACCCTGGATACAGACCCCCTATAACGAAGTTTTTAGGTCCGCTGCTGCAGGAGCCAAAGGTTTTCATCTGCAAGGCGGATATCGACAAGAAATACTATTTAAGGGTAGGGGGGACCAGCTACCAATACCACGGACAAGGGCCGGGAGGTCTGGGCGGGCAGTCGATAAGCTCGTCATTCCCTGCTCAAATGGGCGTTAAAGAAAGAAACATAAACGTTATGAATGATTTCGACACGTTTCACGGAACTGCCGGCAAATCGGGTGCTAGAAACTATTTATATGCCGACTGGCACGTCGGCGATTTGACAAAACAGGATTAAGGATATGACAAAGAAACGTAAAACGATTCTCATTATAACAATTGCCTTGGCTGCTGGTATGGCCATTGCGGTTCCGATTGCCGTCCGGCATTTCAGTAAACCTGATTTCTCAAAGATGAATCCTCGCCAGATTCGAGAGTATTTTGATTCCAACCAGTTCCGAGATGCCAATGAAGATACCAGGCGCCAGATGGGTGAGCAGATAGGCGAGGCAATGCGGGCGAGAATGACAGCGGGGTAAAGGGGTATTTCGCACTGGCTGAGGAGAATCGCACAGCGTACTTGGACAAAATCATCGACGGGATGCAGGCAAGAAGGGCGGAGTTTTTGGCGGGCAGAAATGCCAACCGTCCGCCAGACGCAAATGGGCCGCCGGGGTTCGGCCCGCCCGATGCCAACGGCCCGCCAATATTCGGCTCCCCTGGTGCAGGCGGCCCGCCAGGGTTCGGTCCGCGTGGCGCAGATACCGCGACCGGACAGCGATTACGACAGCGCCCTCGGCCAAATCCTGAAAGAATGAGGGCAAGGTCTGAAAGAATCAGTGCTGATACAAGGGTGCAGATGATGCAGTTCCGCCGGGCACTGCGGGAGCGGATGCAGGAACGCGGCATACAAGGTCCAATGATGGGCCGGGGCGGTCCCGGTGGTTTCGGCGGTCCCGGCGGTGGCGGCCTGAGCGGTCCTCCCGATTGAGTAACAATTAGGCGCCAGCTTCAATATAACATTCGGCTGGGCCGATTGTGGGTTTGTAAAGCCCTTTGTCGAAAAAGAATTGGCGAATAGATGCGCAAAGATGGCATTTGCCGGCGTATCGTTCGGCTGGTTTGTAACCCATCTTCACCGCCTCATTCAATAATCCCGCAGGCCCAGAACTAAATAGTGTTTCAATCACCTTATTGTTGCTGGGCCGCCAGTTCCGCCAGATTTCAGCAAGCGGCATCCGGCTGACATTACAAATGATTATGCCGCTGCAGGTTCCGCTGAACACGTTGCCGTATGGGTCTATGTGCACGCCTTTTGCGCTGAGAAAGGTATCGCTGCAATTCGACTTTGAGATTTGCCCAACCGTTTCCTTTGCGACAAGTTCTGCAATATGCCCCGCGGCCCGGCCTGTAAATCGACAGGGATAATCCTTCAGTGCCTCAACGTATCGTTTATTGCGTTCGGCCGTCGTGATGTTTTTCATTTCAGCCGGATTTTCGAGGTATTTTTCCCATCGCACCATAACACGGTCAGGCTCAAGCAGTTCTTTCGCGGTTTTCGCCAACCGTCTTACTGTCTCGATATCGACGTACTCCTGATGAAACGGGTCGCAACTGATTTTGAGTCGATTCATTCCCAGCTCATCTAATGTTTTGAGCCGGTCTTTGATAATTTCCGCATCGTTAGCCCAAAAGCCGTTTGTCTCAATCATATCAGCGGGAGTTAGTTTGTTTTGTTTCGCCTCCCGAAGAATCTCCACCAGCCGGTCCCAATATAAAAACGGCTCACCGCCTGTGATATGAATTTTTGCACTATCGCCGGCTAATTCTTTTAGCGATTGCCAGGCGATTATCGCCATCTCCACCGGAATCAAACCATCTTGCTGCGGCGAACAGTTGTAATAACAGAACTCGCAACTTGCATTGCATTTGTAAGTCAACAAAAGACCCGCGTTGCGCCAAATCTTAAACTTCGACTCAGTCACACCTACGGCCTGGTTATAAATGTTTTGCGACAAATTCATAATCGACACAGGTTTTATCTGTCATAATATTTTTTCAAGTGCACCAAAATGACTGTAATGTCTGCGGGAGTAATGCCGGAAATTCGGCCCGCTTGGCCAAGCGTCTGAGGCCGAAATAATGACAATTTCTCCTTTGCTTCCATGCGCAGATGCACGATAATCCGGTAGTCCAGGTCCGACGGTATCTTTTTGCCATCCAGTGAATTCAATTGTGCTGCTAACCGATTTTGTTTAGTCAGGTAGCCCTCGTATCTGGCGTCAATAACCACTGAATCGATGACCTCTTTACTGAAACCGGCCTCTTTTACCCTAAGGTCATTGTGCAGGGTTTCGGCAAGCGGGCTGTTTGGCCTGCGAAGCTGCTGCCACAAGCTGACCCCATCCTGCCGGGTTTTCATCAGATACTCTTTGAGTCGTTCGATATCGCTTAATTTATTTTGGAATTTCTCCCATCTTCTGCCGTCGACCAGGCCAGCCGATTTGCCGATTGCCGTGAGGCGTCGGTCGGCGTTGTCCGACCGCAAGCTCAGCCGATATTCCGCCCGCGAGGTAAACATCCGATACGGCTCATCGACAATTCCCACCCCCTCCACGCCCAATCCTTTGGTAAGTAAATCATCAATCATCACGCCGATATAGGCCTGGTCTCTGCCCAAGACAATCGGCTCGGCCCCCTGCAAGAATCTGGCTGCATTTATCCCGGCAATTATTCCCTGACCGGCCGCCTCCTCATAGCCGCTTGTGCCGTTGATTTGGCCCGCCATAAAAAGCCCCGCGACTTTCTTTGTCTCAAGATTATTCTTCAACTGAATCGGGGGACAATAATCATACTCAATCGCATAGCCGTAGTGCAGAATCCTCGCGTTCTCACAGCCCGGCAGGTGCTTTATCATTTCATCCTGAACGTCCTTAGGCATTGACGTGCTTATGCCGTTGCAGTAGATGACTCTTTGCTCCTGCTCCTCCGGCTCCAGAAATATCTGATGACGCGTCTTGTCGGCAAAGCGAACAACTTTCGTCTCAATACTTGGACAATATCTTGGCCCCGTGGATTTTATCTGGCCGGTATAAAGCGGCGCCCTGTCAAGGTTGTCGCGGATAAGCTTATGTATTTTCTCGTCGGTATAGGTAATCCAGCAGGGTATTTGAGGCCGGTCTATTTTGCCATTCATAAATGAAAACGGCGCCGGCTCTTTATCGCCCTGCTGAACCTCCAGTTTTTCGTAATCAATGGTGCCAGCATCTAATCGTGGCGGTGTTCCCGTTTTCAGCCGTTTCACGATAAGCCCCAACCGTTCGAGGCACGCTGAAAGCTCGTCAGCCGATGGTTCGCCGCGCCTTCCGCCCTCGAACTGCTCCGACCCTATGTGCATAAGCCCGCGAAGGAATGTCCCCGTGGCGACGATAACTGCTTTCGTGTTGCACACCCAACCATCTTTGCCCCGCACGCCGACCACCCGCCCATCCTCAACGATTATGTTGGTGACCAATTGCTCGATGCTGGTGAGATTTGGTGTCTGCTCTAACACATTTGTCATAAACCGCTGGTACCTGTACTTGTCGGCCTGTGCGCGGGGTGATTGCACAGCCGGGCCTTTTGAGCGGTTCAACATCCGGAATTGAATTCCCGTCGCGTCGGTCGCCAGCCCCATAAGCCCGCCGAGTGCGTCAACCTCGCGGACAACCTGCCCCTTTGCCAGCCCCCCAATCGCGGGATTACAACTCATCGCCGCAATCTTGTTTTTGTCGATTGTTATCAGTGCGGTCTTTGCACCGATTCTCGCTGCCGCGTGCGAGGCCTCTATCCCGGCATGTCCCGCCCCGATTACTACGCAGTCAAAATCGTTTGTTCTCGTTCTGTTAAACATATTTATCCGCCGGAGGCGGATTTGGCCAGTATATCTTGTTGAACTTTTTAATCAATCTTGACAACCGATGTCATTTTTTTAATAATAGTATCTATAAACATATGCAGATGAGTTGATACATAGCCAGCAGATGGACAAAAGACAGGGTTTGGTATGTATTTTGAGATAATAGGCGAGATTTGAGAGTATCGAAACGATAGCCATAAGCGGGAGAATCAGAGATATTATGCGGCTTCGTAAACAATACGGCTCCGCTAAATGGAGGAAACTTAAAGGGATTGCCAAGGTCCGCCTTCAAAGTGGACGGATTTGCAATGCTGAGATTCACTGGTACGAAGCCCATGGCATAGGCAGAAAAAAGTTAAAAATCAAAAGATTACTGGATTAAAATTATGGTTAAAAAGAACAAAGAACTGTCATTTGCGCTCTGCATAGAGAACAAGGAATGCGAGGACTTGGAAAAGCGTAAGATTTACAGGGTTCTGCCGGACGACAAAGCGGCAAAGGAAGGATACCTCAGAATCATTGACGAGTCCGGAGAGGACTACCTGTATCCTCAGACCTATTTCATTCTCGTGGAGCTGCCTCAAGAAGCGCAAAATGCTTTGCAATTGGCAAGCTGAACAGGAAAGCCGTGGAAGAACAATTTATCTAAATCGCCCCGGGCATAAATGTGGAGCTCGACGATAAAGGCCAAGTGATTGGGATAGAAATCCTGAACGCCTCAAAATGCTTGAAGCTCATCGCCAAACCTTTATATAAACATATGCAGATGGCTTAGAACGACAGTTTTGCGTTCTGTTCGGGAAAATAGCTGGTGATAAATATGGACATAGAGGAAATCAAACAAAAATGGCTGGAATCCTCAGATAACGATGTGATTCGTGCAGCGGCAGTCGATAAGGACAACTATCCCATCGAAGTTCAAGCTATCATTCAAGAAGAGGTGCAACGGCGAGACCTTGGACACGATGTAGAACAACAGATGACGTTCCTTAAAAAAAGGGCAGATGCAAAATTTCGCAAACGAGAAATACGCCGCGTTTCCTATCGCATAGCCCAATCTAAATTTCTCCTAAAACAGTTGACCGACAGAAAGATACTTTTCTCCATAGCTTTATTTGTTATTGCTATGGTTGTTTTGTCGTTTCTTGCGCAGAAGGGATATCGCGTTAGCAGAGCTATAATAGTAGTTGGCCTAATAGAGCTGTCTGTATTCATACTTCTTGAATCAAAAAATCGGCTTGGTCGATGTATGTGGGGTTGGTCTATCACAACATTCTTGATATTACTTATCCTGGCCTACTTTGCTGGGGCGCTTAAACCGCACACCAATTTTGGTTATGCCATCGGGGGACTAATAGCATGTTGGATGCTTGGTTTATGGGTCTATCACTCAATTGTTTGTGAGCAACAATATGGCAGGCAGCCGGGTGATAAAGAACTGCTAATTAAGTGTCCAAACTGCCATCAAAGGCTGGAAGGGGCGAAGGAAAACATGGTTGGTGATACAGGTGTTTGCCCAAAATGCAAAACTGAGTTTGAAATAAAGAGTCAATAATTGAATCCTTGACAGCTTTTTATGGTTTATTCCAAGTCCCGCCGGTATTAGTGTTTGAATTTATAGTTGTTTCTTTTCCGCCATTGCCACAGCGGAGGCAATGGCGAAATTCGCGGTATGGGTGATGCTGACGCTTATCTGCGTGATGCCTAATTTGTCGGCGATTTTCTTTACCTCGCCGGACAATCTAACCTCCGGCTGACCCGTCGAGGTATTTACCACCTCAATGTCGGTCCAGGCGATTTTGCCCCGCCAGCCCGTGCCCACCAACTTCAGCACCGCTTCCTTGGCGGCAAATCGCCCGGCTAATTTCTCAATGCTGTTTTTATTTGCCTCGGCGTATGCCTGCTCAGCAGCGGTAAAGACCTTATCCAAGAATCGTTTGTCGTGCCGGGCAACCATTTCCTCTATTCGAGGAAAATCAACCAGGTCTATGCCGTGTAAGAGCTTACCCATCTTATGGTTCCAGACCGCCGACAAACATCGCTACCTGTTTGCCATTGTGTAAATCTCACGCACGCAAAAATCCATAAATCTTGCCCTGTCCGCCGTCGAGGCCTGCTGCAGAAGCTCTGCATTAAGCTTGTCAATCGCCTGACGCATCCGTTCGAATGATATTCTCGCCTTAACCTGGCTTTGAACTTTCTCGAACGGCTCGACGCTTTTTGGCTGATACTCCACAAGCTGCATTATAAAAATGTGACCTTCCGCCTCGATGGGCCCTGCGACCTCGCCCGGCTTCATCGTCTCCGCCCGCACAGCCAACACATCGTAGGGCGCCGCAAGCGACTCCGGGTCGAGTTTTCGCCCCAACCCCCCTGATATTGCCCTGTGCCCCTGTGAATGATCCTTAGCCAACTTCTCAAAATCATCACCCAGGTTTATACGTCCGACAATTTGCTCGGCAATCTCTTTGGCCTGCTGCACGCGGGGTTTGTTGGGGTCGGTATCCGGCAACTTCGCCGGTTCTATATCTATGAGACGAAACTGCAGGACGCCGGCCTTCGTGTACAACTGCTCTTTAGTTTCATTATATCTTGTCAACATCTCGCTATAAGTTACCGGCTGCTCCTTGGGCATCTGCTGGGCAATATAACTTTGGCTGAGTATCCTGCGCCTCTGATACTGTTCGAACTTGCCCCAATCCATCCCCATCTGCTTAAGCGCCTGCTCCGCCTTGGCATAGTCTCCGCCGAAGTCAATCACAAATCTTCTGACCTCCGCAGTTGCCGCCTTGTCAAGCTCATCATCAATCTTCTCGCCCGCGTCTTTTCTTGCCCTGCTGTAAAGCAGGGCGTCTGAAATCCGGTTCACAAGCTGCTGTTCGATAACCGGCTCCGCAAGCTGTTTGAATCTCTCAAAGTCCCCCTTTTGCGCCACCTGCGCCAACTTTTCAAAGACCGGCCCGATGACCTCCTCCGCCGTCACCGCCTGCTCGCCCACCGCCAGCGCAAAGCCGCCGCTCGGCTCCGGAAGCCCATCCCGCTTGGCAAGCGGCATCCTTGCAAGTTCCTCAGCCGTGTACTTGGGCTTCTCGCTACAACCCGCCAGAAGTAAAAAAACCAGCAATAACCAAACCGTTTTTTTGACCATACAGCCAACACCCAATCCTGAATTATAACAAGCCCGCGGTGAGCTTGTCGAATCCGCTACAAGGTGATTAATTCTACGACAAAGCCAAAGCATAATCCACAAAAAGCTTTACAGAGCTACGCTGGCCTGTGCCGATGTATATTACAGTCTGAAAGGGGAAAGATTATGAAAAGAGTATTGGCAATAAGCATATTAGCGGCCTTTTTCGCGGGCTGCCATACCGACATCGTAACCACAAGGCAGTTAAAAGCCGTAACGAGCAAATGCGTTTACATTCAATCCATCGAAAGCCAGGACCCTTACGTTGGCAAGGTGGTCCGCGACGTGCTCGAAAAAGAGTTCGTTCGCAAAGGTGTTAAACTCTGCAATGCAAAATCCGCCTCCATCATACTCACCGGCTCGACGTTCCTGACGACTCGTTCCTCCGGTAAAACCGGCTGGTTCGGCGGGAAGGAATCATCCGCTCAATCCATCGAATCGCTGACAATCACCGCAAAAGACCAGGCGGGCAATGTCCTGATGACTGCCTCTTATGACAACGTTGACCAGTTTACCGCAAGCAAGCTCGCCCAGGAATTCGGTTCCGCACTGGCCGACAAACTGAGATAAAGCGGATTTGGCGATTGTTTTTTTGCAGGTCGTGTGAATATATAAATGCGCATAGCGCCTTGAGCTGGTTTTAGTTCAAATTTTTTGAGTCGTAAGCCCCCCCCTATAAGGACTTAGGAACAATCGGCGGAAAATATCTATTTTCTCCTTGACATATACGACTAATCATATATAGTAAAGCCGTCTTGTAAGGTTTAGTTTAGA
>Ga0315291_10004036_pt1 | contig 18819 bp, 11 predicted proteins | sample YL17G12_20_MG_FD_203070 | JGI IMG/M metagenome (GOLD analysis project Ga0315291, IMG submission 203070) | Sediment microbial communities from Yellowstone Lake, YNP, Wyoming, USA - YL17G12_20 | ecosystem: Environmental > Aquatic > Freshwater > Lake > Sediment | place: USA: Wyoming | collected...
GCTATTGGTGATTGCTGTTTATGAAATCTTTCACCATTTTCTCTTCTTATGGCTTCATCTCCAGCAAAATACCCTGATGTCAGTTCGCGTATATCATCCCATACATCTGTTAAATATACGCCATTTTCTCTTTCATATTTATAATTCGGCGGTAAAGGAGGTGATATCCGCAAACGATTAAAGATTCTTGGGCTGGTTCCTTTTGTTGCAAAAGCAATAATCTGATAATGCTTGCCATATTTATTTGAGCATGGAACTGCCGATGTTTTCTTCTTCCAGACAATAAGATTCTGTAGCATCCATCCTGTTTCACGAAGGCATTGTAAAACAAATTCTGTATTTTTTTCTCTTTGCATAAAATAGACAGCGCCACTCTCAGAAGTGACTTTAATTATTTTTCCGCACACACTTTTCATCATTTCCCAATATTCATTTTCAGGGAGGCTGTCATTACATGAAGCATATTCTTTATCTTGATTAAAAGGAGGGTCAAGAAAGGTCAAATCAATCTTTTCGTGAAACACTTGACCAGAAAGCAGTTCAAGACAATTGCCATGAAAAATTTTGTGAGTCAATGTCTCATTTACCAATGACATTGTGGTTTCATGTTTCATCTCATCACCAATGAATCAAATAAGAGATTTCATTGTTTTACCTTATGAATAAGTTGCGTTTTATACAGATTATATAATCCATACGCCCCCCACGATTTCCTCGCTTCGCGAAACATCAATATATGCTTGTATAATATTTTAAAACCGTGTCAAGTGCGAAGGTTTGAAATGGCGTGAACCCACTAAAGTGGGAACTTCAAACCAGTTCTTGATGGAATTGGACTGTTCATTACCTGACGGTTATTCTGTCCTTGTTCAGGAGGTAGATTTTCTCACCGATGCTTCTGACTTTCGTCAGGTCTTCGGGTGAGCGGAAGGGTCCGTTTTTCTTCCTGTATTCAATGATTTTTTGCGCCCTCACCTCACCTATCAGTTCAAGGGTCATCAATTCCAGCATTCCTGCCCTGTTGATATTGACTTTGATGACGGGCGTTGGTGTGGGTGGCGGGGGAGTTGGCGTGGGGGATGGCTCCGGGGTGTATTGGATAGCGGGAAGGCGGCGGGAGATTTTTTCAGGGGTGGTTACACCTGACTGTGGGTTCTTTTTCTCACCGACTGTCACAAAATCCCGCACCCGTGCCAGCGTGCCCGGGCCTATGCCCGGCACATTATCCAGCTCATCAATGCTTTTAAATCCTTTGTGAGCGTTGCGATAGGAAATGATTGCATATGCCTTTGTGGGTCCGAGACCCTTCAGGGTGCGAAGTTCATCCAGTGAGGCAGTATTGATATTCACAAGCTGAGCCATTGCACCGCCCTGTGGGAGGGCTGTGTGGGTCGCGAAAGAGGAATCAGACGCCTTTTCCCCTTCGCCCGTCTTTTCTGTGGATTGCCTGTTTGTTAAGACATCCACTCGTGTGCCTGAGCGAGAATAATACTTTTGAATTCCTATCCCCATTGCGATGATTATCACAAGGATGAGGAGAATTTTCCGCTCCTGCCGTGTCAGACCACTGAACATTAAGTCCTATCCGAGGCCGCTGAAACTATCAGGTTCAAAAATATCATCAACAATATTTTTGTTAAAGGATAATGCGGAGGCATGTCAATAACAAGATGCATGGTTTTCTTTATTCACATACGGTCCATGGGTGTGATGCCGATAAGAGTGAGGGCATTTGCAAGTGTCTGGCGGAGTGCGGCAACAAGCGTCAGGCGCGCCTGTGTCAGGTCTGGCTCATCGGGGCGGAGGAATCTCCTTGTCTCATCCTTTGTCCCTGAGGTGAAGAGGGCGTGGAAGGCGCCGGCGAGTTCGCACAGATAGGCGGTGATATGGTGGGGCTCAAAGGTTTCAGCGCTCAATTTCACCACCTCAGGGAGGCGTTCGAGCTCCTTTATGACCTGCTGTTCCTCTTTAAGTGTGAGGAGGCTGATATCGCATTTTTCAGGTCCTGCCCAAGTGATGCCCAGTTCATCCGCCTTTTTAAACAGGCTACAGCAGCGGGCATGGGCATACTGGACATAAAAGACGGGGTTGTTCATGGAGTGGTCTTTGGCGAGTTGCCAGTCAAATACCATCTGGCTGTCCGCGCTGCGCATCAGGAAGAAAAAGCGCACCACGTTCACGCCGAGTTCCTCAATGACCTCCCGCAGGGTGATGAATTTGCCGGAACGTGTTGACAATTTAATTTGTTCTCCATCCTTGAGGAGGGTTACCATCTGGAAGACGATGCAACGGAGGCGTTGAGGGTCATAGCCGAGCGCCTGGACGCCTGCCATGAGGCGGGGAACATAGCCATGATGGTCGCCTCCAAGGATGTTGATGAGGAGGTCAAAACCGCGGTCAAATTTATCCTTGTGATAGGCGATATCGGGCGCAAGATATGTTTTTTCACCGTCTGATTTGACCACCACCCGGTCTTTTTCATCGCCGAATTTCGCTGAGCGCAACCACCAGGCGCCCTCTTTTTCATAAAGCATCTCTTTGCCCTTCAGATATTCCATTGTGGCGTCGACCTTGCCATTTCTGTAAAGGGATGCCTCGCTGAACCAGTTGTCAAAGTGGATGCCGAGGGTTTTCATGTCCGCATCGATGAGTTTGATGATGTGGTCTGCGGCGTAGTGGGTGAAGGTCTGGATGTCAGTTTTAGAGGCGAGGGCTTCACCGCGTTCTGAGACGAGTTTCCCTGCGATTTCTTTTATGTAGTCACCCTGGTAGCCGTCGGCTGGGAAGGGGACATCCTTGCCAAGCGCCTGAAGATAGCGCACCATCAAGGATAGCCCGAGTTTCTTCATCTGGACGCCGGCGTCGTTATAATAATACTCCCGCGTGACCTTATAACCTGCGGCTTCGAGGATGCGGGCGATGGAATCGCCGAGGATGGCATTGCGGGCATGGCCGATATGGAGGGGACCGGTTGGATTGGCGCTCATGAATTCAATGAGCACCTTTTTTCCCCTGCCGATATTCTGCCTGCCGTAGTTTTCTTCCAAGGCGAGGATATCTTTCAGTATGAGGCTGCCCGCGCTGGGATTGAGGCGGAAATTGATGAAGCCGGGTTTGACGGCGGTGACCTCCTGTAAATATGGGCTTGGGGGGATGAGCGACTTCAATCCCTCTGCGATTTCGTAGGGATTCTTTTTGAAGTGGCGGGCAGTCTGCATGGCGGCATTGGTGGCGAAATCGCCGAATTCCTTGTTTTTGGGGCGTTCAATAATGATGGGGACGTCAGGCGGTGTTGCTCCCTGTTTTCCGGAATACGAAACGAGAGCCTCATAGACCAGTCCGGCGAGTATTTCCTTAATATTTTTGGTTTCCTGCGTCATAATTTCACCTTAATCCATATCCGCAAATCTTAACCCACCATCACCTTTTCCTCGGGGTAGTGATAGTTCGACACATGTTTTGATTCCGACATGGCGATGACCACAGTCAGGGGTCCCACCCGCCCGATGAGCATGGTCATGGTGATGAGGATTTTACCCATCACGGAGAGATGGGGCGTGATGCCTGTGGAAAGGCCGACGGTTCCAAAGGCGGAAACTGTCTCGAAGAGGAGGCGCAGGATGGGTTCCTGACCTTTTGGCCATGCTGACATCTTAATACCTTCTGTGATAGTCAGGAGGATTGTGACGGATGAGACGAGGGCGAAGCACAGGACGGCTATGACGAATGCGCGGTTGACGATATCAGCGGGGATGCGTCTTTTAAAGATTTCGACATCGCCCTTCTGGGGATTTTTCATAAGACTGCGGATGGTGGCGAAGATGATGGCGGCTGTTGTGGTTTTGATGCCGCCCGCAGTGGAGCCGGGGCTTCCACCAATGAACATGAGGATTGTGAGCAGGATGACCCCGAGGGCGCTCGCCTTTCCCAGATTCACGGTATTGAAACCCGCAGTGCGGCTCGTCACGGATTGGAACAGGGCATGAAAACCCTTGTTGAAGAAGGGGTCATTATCCAGTGAATGGTGGGCATCCAGAATCCAGAAGAGGAGGGCGCCGGAGATAATCAGGAATGCCGTGGTGGTCAGGACAACCTTGGTCTGGAGCGGCAGGACCTTCCGTCCGGATTTGATGTAATACCTGCGATAGAGGAGTGATTCAATGACTGTGAATCCCAGCCCGCCGCAGATAATCAGCCCCATGATGACGGCACAACCGGACTTGATTTGGCGGACATGAAAAACGTTTGCACTGAATGTGGATAAGCCTGCGTTGCAGAAGGCGCTGATGGAATGGAAGGCGCAATCCCACCAGATTCTATCCGCAGGCAGTGTTTTTCTCCAGAGGAGATAAAGGAGGAGTATCCCCCAGAGCTCGAACATCATGGTGACCTTGAAGACGGCAAAAAGGAGCCTTCGCACGTCACTTGTGCCTGTGGATAGTGTTTCACTCAGGACGACCACATTATTCTGGGAGATATATTTGCGCCTGAAGAGGAGGAAGAAGAAGATGGAATAGGTCATGATGCCCAGTCCGCCCAGCTGGATTAGTGCAAGGATGACAGTCTGACCCCAGAATGAGATATCCTTTTCAGTATCCACCACGGTGAGACCCGTGACGCAGACGGCGCTTGTGGCGGTGAAGAGGGCATCCTCCACCTTAAGCGGTTTTCCGGTGCCGCTCGCCGGCAGGCACAAGAGGAGTGTGCCAATAACAATAACGCCGACGAAGCTGAATATGACGATGCGGGCGGGGGAAATTTCACGTTTTTTTTTCTCTGGCGGCGCTGTGGAATCTCTTTCAGATTTTCCAGCAGATGGGGGAACACTGTCAGGCGATGATGTAATAATATTCATGATGCTTATATTGTCTTTTCCGGGCAATAAAGATAAGAAAGGCTGGTACCACAGTTGCTCAGGGCTGACAATGAAAAAACACCCCTTTGCGTTGTGTCATGGGAATCTTGTTCGTAAAAAAGTTTCCCTTCCGAAGGCATGGGGAAAAACGATGTCTGTTATTTTGTCAGGCGTTTACTTAAGCAGATACCAAATCAGGTCCGCGATATCAACCTTGCCGTCGCCGTTCAAATCCAAGCCTGTTGGATTCGAATCCAGCCCCAGCAGATAGCGTTTTATCCTCTCCGGCATCGGTATCGGTGTTGGCGTCGGTGTCGGCGTTGGTGTAGGCAAGACGCCCGTTTCCCTGATGCCCAGACTGTGAACCCATCCCCCCGCAACCGCAACAAACCCGCTGTTCGGAGAAGGGACATTGCATTGTCCATAATCATTCCATCCCCAGGCGACAATAGAGCCGTCTCCCTTCAGACCCAGGCTGTGCCCCCATCCCGCCGCAACCGCAACAAACCCGCTGTTCGGTGATGGGACATTGCATTGTCCTTCATTATTTCTTCCCCAGGCGACAATAGAGCCGTCTCCCTTCAGACCCAGGCTGTGACACCATCCCGCTGCAACCGCAACAAACCCGCTGTTCGGTGAGGGGACATTGCATTGACCAGAATCATTATCCCCCCATGCGACAATAGAGCCGTCTCCCTTCAGACCCAGGCAGTGATCATAGTTCGCCGCAACCGCCACAAAACCGCTGTTCGGTGATGGGACATTGCATTGTCCATAATTATTATACCCCCAGGCGACAATAGAGCCGTCTCCCTTCAGACCCAGGCTGTGACACCATCCCGCCGCAACCGCCACAAACCCGCTGTTCGGAGAAGGGACATTGCATTGTCCATAATTATTCTGCCCCCAGGCGACAATAGAGCCGTCTCCCTTCAGACCCAGGCTGTGCCAATTGCCCCCCGCAACCGCCACAAAATCGCTGTTCGGAGAAGGCACATTGCATTGTCCATAATCATTCCGCCCCCAGGCGACAATAGAGCCATCTCCCTTCAGACCCAGGCAGTGCCAAGCGCCTGCCGCAACCACCACAAACCCGCTATTCGGAGAAGGGACATTGCATTGGCCATCATCATTCCATCCCCAGGCGACAATTGAGCCTGACTGCGCCGCCCACGCCGCGCCGCCGTTTAAAAGCATAGCCGCCATAGCGCAAATAAAAACCAGAACCGCGCCTTCGCGCCTCAAGCCAACAGATTTCATTCCTTTTAAAGCCATGACAAGTTCCTCCTGAACAATAGAGGGTCAGACCCCTATAAAAATGTATAAAATTTCAGTGAACACAGAGATACGGTAGACTTCAATTCATCTTCGGTAGAAACGTATTTTTTTACATCTTTCTGTTATTTTGCCAGTTATTTACCTAACAGATACCAGACTAAGTCCGCAATATCAACCTTGCCATCGCCGTTCAAATCTAAGCCTTTTGGATCCAAATCTAGCCCCAGCAGATAGCGTTTTATCCTCTCCGGCATCGGTATCGGCGTTGGGGTTGGTGTCGATGTTGGCATCGGTGTTGGCGTAGGCGTTAGCGTCGGCGTTAGCGTCGGCGTTAGCGTTGGTGTTGGTGTTGGCGTTGGTGTTGGTGTTGGTGTCGGCAAAATTCCTGAACCGAACTGGGCGAAGTTGTTCCTTATATCACCACTGATGCTTGTAAAAGCCCCCCCGGCATAGACGGTCGAGCCGGAGACGGCTAAAGCATAAACCCCCTCCCCCTCGTCACCTATGTTGGGATTCCAGTCAGTGGCGGCGCCCGTGTCGGCGTCGAGGGCGGCGATGAAGTTGCGCGCCTGCCCGCCGATGCTGTCGAACTCTCCGCCGGCATAGATAGTTGAGCCGGAGACGGCGAGGACCCCGACCCAGCCGCCAGCGTTGGGATTCCAGTCAGTGGCGGCGCCTGTGGTGGCGGCGTCGATGGCGGCGATATAGTTGCGCGTCTGTCCGTCGATGCTGGTGAATCCTCCCCCGGCATACACCGTCAAGCCAGAGACGGCAAGGGCAGAGACCTCGTCGTCCGCGTTGGGGTTCCAGTCAGTGGCGGCGCCTGTGGTGGCGGCGTCGATGGCGGCGATGAAGTTGCGCTTCTGCCCGCCGATGCTGGTGAAATATCCCCCGGCATAGACTGTCGAGCCGGAAACGGCGAGGGCATAAACTATATCGTTTGCATCAGGGTTCCAGTCAGTGGCGGCGCCTGTTGTTGCGGCGTCGAGAGCGGCGATGAAGTTGCGCGTCTGACCGCCGATACTTTTAAAATAACCCCCGGCATAGACTGTCGAGCCAGAGACAGCGAGGCCCCCGACCCAGTCGCTCGCGTCGGGGTCCCAGTCGGTGGCGGCGCCTGTGGTGGCATCGAGGGCGGCGATATAGTTGCGCGCCTTTCCGCCGATGCTGATGAAATCTCCCCCGGCATAGACGGTCGAGCCGGAGACGGCGAGGGCATAGACTGAATAACTCACGTTGGGGTTCCAGTCGGTAGCGGCGCCCGTGGCGGCGTTAAGGGCGGCGATATGGTTGCGCGTCTGACCACCGAGGCTGATGAAATATCCCCCGGCATAGACGGTTGAGCCGTAGACGGCAAGGGCAGAGACTCCGTCGCTCGCGTAGGGGTTCCAGTCGGTAGCGGCGCCTGTGGCGGCGTCGAGGGCGGCGATATTATTGCGCGTCTGTCCGCCGATGCTGGTGAAATATCCCCCGGCATAGACGGTTGAACCGGAGATGGCGAGAGCCGAGACACTGCTGTTCGCGTTGGGGTTCCAGTCGGTGGCGGTGCCTGTTGTTGAAGCGTCGAGGGCGGCGATATAGTTGCGTTTCTGCCCGCCGATGCTGTTGAACCCTCCCCCGACATACACCGTCGAGCCGGAGACGGCGAGAGCATAGACCAAGTTTTCCGCGTTGGGGTTCCAGTCGGTGGCGTCGCCTGTGGCGGCATCAAGGGCGGCGATATTTTTGCGCGTCTGCCCGCCGATGCTGTTGAACACACCCCCGGCATAGACGGTTGAGCCGGAGACGGCAAGGGCAAGGACCTGGCCGCTCGCGTTGGGATTCCATGTGGTGGCGGCGCCTGTTGTTGAAGCGTCGAGGGCGGCGATATTGTTGCGCAGCTGACCGCCGATGCTTGTGAAAGCCCCGCCGGCATAGACAGTCGAGCCGGAAACAGCGAGGGCAGAGATAATAGGATTGAACCCCTCTCTGGTGGCATTCGGGTTCCAATCGGTGGCGGCGCCCGTGTCGGCATCGAGGGCGGCGATACGGTTGCGCGGCTGCCCGCCGATATTGTTGAAATAGCCCCCAGCATAGAGGGTCGAGCCGGAGACGGCGAGGGCATAGACCTCGTCGTCCGCGTTGGGATTCCAGGTCAGGTCAACCGAGCCATTCGCAAGAATATGGGCGATTTTGTTTCGGGCAACGTCTCCGACCTTGTCGAAATTACCCCCTATATACCACCCGCCTGAGCCATCCAGAACACAGGCATCAATGTTTCCTTTCACCTTGGGAAAGGTAGCGACGGGAACACCTGTAGAAGCATCAAGAGGGACGCCCCCTCCTGTTGCCGGACCAACATAGGTGAACTGCCCACCGATATAGACTGTGTCCGTCGTTCTGACGACGGCGAGGACGGTGCCATTGGTTATCCATGTTTCTTCACGAGGTGTCGAGCTCTGGGCGCGCGCCCCCGGAACATTCAACGCCGCCAGCGCCATAATGGCTATCGCCATAACCAGCGTAACTGCCCACGGTTTTAATTTCATGGTATTACTCCTGAAAAATTTATATTTCTTTTAAACGCACGATAATAAGTAAATCAAGAGCAGAATTTCAATTCTAACAAATCCAAAACCCATAGATAATTTTACGTCGCAGACGCGCCGTGGCGGGCAGAGAACGCAGTCGCTTACGCTCCATAGCTTCAGCGACGGAGCGAGCACGCTGAGATTAAGGTTTTTTACCACATGGGATGAAATTGCGTTTGATTGTTGGGAGGGGTTTGTGTAGGGAGACAATAATTTGTAATGTTGGATGTCGCTGGAGGTTTTTGGAAAAATGAACTGGGATTTATCGAGTTATTTTCCGGCGTTTAACGGCGCTGAAATGCGGGCATTCAAGGAGGCGCTGGGAAGGGATATTAAGGAGTTGTGCGAGAAGGCGATGGCTTTGCCCTGCCTCAATACCAGAAATGCAAAAGATTGGGAGAAGGTCTTTCAGAAGGGCGAGGAGGTCATGGCGCGCCTTTCCCATCTTGATTCCTATGTTGGATGTCTTTCCGCATGCGATTCCCGCAATGAGGAGTATCTTAAGGAGGAGGCGGCAGTGGCGCTTTTGGTTGCGGAGGCATCCAAGGCGGATATAGAGATGCTCCGTGCAATAGGAGGGGCGACGGACAGGGTGTTTGATGCCTTTGCGAAAAGGCGGGCTTTCAAGAATATGGGTCATTATCTGAGCCGGATGCGTGAGAAGGCGCGGCACATGATGACGGTTGAAAAGGAGCGCCTTGCGGCTGACCTCGGCGTGGATGGCATCAGCGCTTGGGGACGGCTTTACGGCGCCCTTTCAGGAAGGCTGGAGTTCGAGATGGAATATCCGGACGGGCGTAAGGAACGCCTGCCCATATCACAGCGCCGCTCTCTCATGGAAGACCCGGACCGCCTCATACGGCGCGCCGCCTTTGTGGGGGGAAATGCGGCGTGGCAATCGATTGAGGGCGTTGCCGCTTCAGCCCTGAACGCCATCTCCGGCACGCGTCTCACGCTCAACCGCCACCGCGGGATTGACCACTTTCTTGATGTTGCCCTTTTTCAGGCATCCATTACCAGAAAGACGCTGGATGCCATGTTTCAGGCGATTTATGAAAATCTTGAGCTCCCGCGCCGATTCCTTCGCCTCAAGGCAAGGATGATGGGGACGAAAGGCGTGGCATGGTATGACCTTGGCGCCCCTCTTGCGCTTCCGGAGAAGAAACAGCTCCCATGGGAGGGAGGGCGCCAGATGGTGATGGACTCCTTTGCCCGCGCCTATCCTGCGCTTGGGAGATTTATCCGGGAGGCAATGGACAGGAGGTGGGTGGAGTGGGAACCCCGCGCGGGCAAACGCCCCGGCGCCTTCTGTACCGGCTCGCTTCTCACAAAGGAGTCGCGCGTGTTTATGACCTATAATGGTCAGATTGGTGATGTGTGCACCCTTGCTCACGAGATGGGACACGCCTTCCACAGCCATGTGATGCGGGAGTTGCGTCCTTATGCACATCTTTACCCCATGACCTTCGCAGAGACTGCCTCTAACTTTGCTGAGATGCTTCTCTCTGATGGACTTCTTGTGAGTGCGGAAATCAACGACGAATGGAGGAAATTCATCCTTGACCAGGATTTAGGTCGCGCCGCGGTTTATCTGATGGACATACCGGTTCGTTATGAATTTGAAAAGGCGCTTTATGAGGAGCGGGCGAAGGGTGAGCTCAGCGTGAGCCAGTTGAAGGGGCTCATGAGCGAAACGCAGAGGCGCATCTTTATGGACACACTTGAGGAGGGCGGGGATGACCCATATTTCTGGGCGTCCAAGCTCCATTTCTATATAACCGAGGTCACGTTTTACAACTTTCCTTACACCTTTGGATTTCTGTTGAGCCGCGGGCTTTTCAATATGCTGAAGCATGAGGGGGCGACATTCCTGCCGCGCTATGAGAGATTCCTTGAGATGACAGGCAAGGACACCTGTGAAAATGTGGCGCGCGCAAGCATCGGGCGGGACCTGGAGACGCCCGCCTTCTGGTGCGAGGCGATTCGGAGCCTTGAGGAGCCGCTTGGAGAGCTGGAGGCGATGTCGGGAAAGGATTGATGTGAGCAAGTGACGCAGTTTTTGAAAAGGGATATAAGGAAAAGATTGATTCGCATCTCCATTATTGCGGTTGGCGCCCTTGCGGGTTTCCCGGTCTTGTTATTTATCCTCCAGCGGAGGATGGTCTATTTCCCGCGTCGGTATGAACCGTCCTACAAGATTGAGCTGCCCACTGGAGCGGTTGAGATACCGTATAGAACCTCAGCCGGTGAGCAGGTCAGTTTTTACATCCCGCCATCGGAGCATCCTGACAAACCGCCTGCGCGGCTCTGGGTTCTCTTCGGAGGCAACGCCGCACTTGCCTTGGACTGGCTCGACTTCATCGACCGCTATCCTGACAGGCGGCATGGATTTCTGCTGATTGATTATCCGGGCTACGGGCTGTGCAAGGGAAGGGCGACGATGAAAACGATTGGGGAATCCAGCGAGGCGGCATTTTCCGCGCTGGGGATGCATTTCGGGGTGAAGATGGAGGCGCTGGAGGGCGACCTTGGCGTGATGGGGCACTCGCTCGGTGCGGCAACGGGGCTCCAGTTTGCCGTGCGCCATCCGGTGAAACACATCGTCCTTGCCTCACCTTTCACAAGCTTGATGGACATGGCGCGGCGTTCCGTGGGGCGTCCCCTCTGTTATGTCCTGGTTGACAGATTTGACAACAGGGCGCGGTTGAATGAGCTGATATTGCGTCCCGACCCTCCTGCCATCCATATATTTCATGGAGATGCTGATGAGATTGTGCCTTTTGAGATGGGGAGGGAACTGGCTGAGAGCCACAAGGGAAAAATTGTTTTTCACCCGTATTCTGGCGCTGACCATAATTTAATCCTCGATGTGGCGGAGGATGAGATGCATCGGATTATGAGCGAGTCATCGGAGAAGGCGGCGGGTGGGGAAAAACAGAGACCTTAATCCGCCGTAAATAAGTAATGACTGAGTTATCAAAAGATGAGGGTCTTATCCAACGTGTGAGGGCGATGCTTCAGGAGTCGCCGCTTATCGATGGACATAATGACATGCCCTGGAGATATTTGAGTGGTTATGACGGCAACCCTGAGGCGCTTGATTTTTCCTCGGACACAAGTCTGGGCTGCCCGCGCCTTCAGACGGATATCCCGCGCCTGCGCGCAGGTTGCGTTGGGGCGCAATTCTGGGCTGTCTATATCCCGGACGACTGGGCTGGCAAAGGTGCGGACGGGGCGGCTGTGCGGATGATGGAATTTGTCCGAAGGATGGTCTCCCTCCATCCCGCCCATCTTGAAATGGCTTATTCCGCGCGTGACATCCGACGTATCCATGCGGCGGGGCGCATCGCCTGCCTCATCGGGGTCGAAGGAGCCCACACGCTGGAAGGCTCTTTAGAGAGGCTTGAGGAATTTTATCGCATTGGAGATCGCTATATGACACTTGCCTGTTCCCAATCTAACGGTTTTGCGGACTCCGCCACCGGCTCGCGGATTCACGGCGGGCTCTCGCCGCTTGGGAAGGAATTGGTGCACGCCATGAACCGCCTCGGGATGCTTGTTGACCTCTCTCATGCCTCTGTGGAGACAATGGCGGATGCGCTTGAAGCCGCAGGCGCGCCGGTCATATTTTCCCACTCCTGCGCACGCGCCCTCTGCGACACGCCTCGTAATGTCCCTGATGATGTCCTGAGACGTGTTGCGAAGAATGGCGGCGTGGTCATGGTGGCATTTGTGCCGATGTTTCTCAGGAAGACGGATGGGGATGCGCCGCTAAATGGGGTGGAAGACCGCACGCCGGTATCGCTATCAGATGTGGCTGACCATATTGACCATGTGCGGGATGTGGCGGGGATTGACCATGTGGGAATCGGTTCGGACTTTGGCGGGTTTCAGACCGCGCCTGAGGGACTTTCAGACGTGAGCGCATTCCCCGCGCTCCTTGCAGAGCTCCTGCGCCGCGGTTATAGCGAGACTGACCTGAAAAAGGTGGCGGGGGAGAATATCTTGCGCGTCTTTGAATCTGCCTGAGGCGGACTGTGGTAAATAATTTTTTACTTCTTTAATAAATGGATTTTCAGTTGCGCCAATTTCTATTCTGTTTCAGAATCCCACCGAAATGCTGCATAGTAAATTTATGAGTCATGGAAAATTCTGAGATAAAACCCTCCGGGCGATTTGCCTCCGCTCCACGGAATGACCCTTCCCATCCCCGACGTGTGCGCTGTCTGAATCCCTTCCGCTGGCTTGAGGTGAATGAGGGCGGTGTGGTCACTCCCTGCTGCGGCTCATGGTTCAAAGGCTCCATCGGCTCGCTCAGGGAAGAGACCCTTGAGGAAATCTGGAACGGGGAGCAGTTCCGCAATGTGCGGGAGGCGATGTATGAAGGGGGCGACTGGCAGAGTTTCTGCAACGCCCGCACCTGCCCGCAAGTCTATAATGACACATGGGTTGCCGTGGATTTCATCACGCCGGAGACTTATGACATCGTCCCGATAACGCAGGGAATGCTCGATGACATCCGCGAGGGGCGGACGCTCATGTCCTCCGGACCGGCGCAGGTCGGTCTCTCATGCGACCCGCGTTGCAACCTGCACTGCATCATGTGCTCCGCGCCGGCGGTTAAAGACCGGAGCGGTGTGCTCATGCGAAAAGCGCTTGAGGGCGTGGAAAAATTTCTCCCTTCACTCCGGCGAATCAAGCTCATGGGCGATGGCGAGGTGTTTGTTGTGCCGGAGGCAAGGGAGTTTCTGTTTCACTTTGATGCGGAGAGATATCCCGATGTTGCCTTTCTGATTCACACCAACGGGCTCCTTCTGACGCCTGAGATGTGGGAGAAGATTCGACACATCAGGGTTGACTGGCTTGTGGTCTCTGTTGATGCCGCCACGAAGGAGACGTATGAGAGGATTCGCGTGGGCGGGAACTGGGAAATCCTGATGCGGAACCTTGAGTTTCTTGCGGAGAGATACCGTGAGGAACGCATCCGACTTTTTCACCTTAGCATGACGGTCATGAAATCGAACCATCATGAGATGGTGGCATTTGCCGAGCTGGGCAAGCGTCTCGGCGTAACATGCACCTATTTTTTTCCCATCATCGGGGATTACGGTGAGGAGCAGATTTTTGACCGGCGGGATGCGCGGGCGCTGAGGCGCGTGGCGAAGCAGCTCCGCCATCCGGCGATGGACGACCCTGCTATTGACACCAATGCCCTCTCGCCCTGGCGGGATTGGCGTCCGGGGTTTTCCGATTATAAGAAAATGGTGCGCCGCACACTGGTGCGATTGGGGCTTCCCTTTCCGCACCATTAAAAAGATTCGTGTCCTTGTGTCTTTGTGGTTCACAGGTATTTTTATCGGGACTTTCGAAATTGCGGGAGAAAGGAGCGCTCATGCGAATCTTGGTTTTTGCCCTTGGTATTATGCTTCTGTGCGGGGGATGCATCACCGTCCGCAAAACCAGCTTGGATTATACGCATGGCAAGATGCCGTCCTCACCCTTACAAGGGAAACTCATCTGTCTTGACCCGGGTCACGGGGGCGACAGCAGCGGCGCCGTTGGACCGAAGGGATTGAAGGAGAAGGATGTCAATCTGCGCGAGGCATTTTTTCTGAAGGAGATGCTGGAGAAGGCGGGCGCAACCGTGGTCATGACGCGCACGGGTGATTCCGACCCCGGCATTGTTGAGCGCGCCACGTTCAACCGGCAGAAGAAGACCGACCTCTTTGTCTCCATGCATCACAATGCCAATGCGCAGAATGATAGAACCATGAACCGCACGGAATCGTTTTATCACTGGAAGGATAACGGCGGACCCAGCGAGGACGCCGCACGTCTGATTCATCGTGAGATGCAGGGGCTTCTAAAACTGCCGGACAGCAAGGTTTATGTGTGCTGGGCTTATGGGGTGCTTCGCGAGAATAGTTATCCCGCCGTGCTGGTTGAACCCTCATATCTTGCCAATCCCGATGAGGAGAAACGCCTGCGGGATGAGAAATATCTGCGCTCGATTGCGGGGGCGTATTTCCGCGGGATTGACTCCTTCTTCAGTGGAGGACGCCCCGAGGTCAGCATGCCGGAGGCGATTGATGTTTCGCCGGAGGGAGTTATTCATGCGCGGATTGTCCGCCCTGAGAATAGCGCCCTTGTGGATGCCCAGGGGATTCGTGTGGAACTGGACAGAGAGCCGCTCGTTAATTTCTTTTATGATGCCGGCACGGGCGAGCTGGAAATTCATCTGCCGGTGGGGATGGCGCCGGCGAGGCATGAACTCCTGCTTGCGGCGCGGAATCTTGCGGGGCATACCTCGTTTGTCGCAAGGCGCATGTTTGAGACAAAGGGCGACATAAGAGGGATGGCGGCGCCGGGAAAGGTTCTCTTCCAGGGCATCCTGCGGGACAAGGTGATTATTGTTGACCCGCAGGGTGGCGACGGGGAGCCGGTCTGCACAGGTCCGATGGGGCTGCGCGCCTCGGATGCCAATCTCAAAACAGCGCTCTATCTTGAGGATTATCTGAAACGGTGCGGGGCGAAGGTCTCGCTTACGCGACGCACGGACAGGGAGATGGATAATGTGGCGAGGGTGGCGTTTGGACTGGAGAGCAATCCCGATATTTTTCTGACGGTCGGGCATCGTCTGCCTGAGCGCGGGATGAATGAGAAGCCCGGAACCCTTGCCACGCGCATCGGGGCGCGCTGGGATAACGGGCTGGAAATCGGCAAAAAGATGATTTATCAGATGCGCCAGACCCTCGGCACGGGGGCGGCGCTGGGGGATGTGAACAGTCGCGAACCGCTTAAGTCAGAGGTGCACGGCTGGTCCAGCTGGGAGGTGATGCATGCCGCGCAGAAATATACAGCGGTTTATGTGTGCCCGATGATGTTTGATGCCTCCGGCGTTGAGGAAAGGCTCAGCGCAAGCGCCGGCTGTCGCAAGGAGGCGCTTGCAATACTTTACGGACTGCTTGCAAATTTCGGTCTGGATGACAGGAATATGGCGTCCATTTCAGGAACTGTTGTCTCAAAGGATGGCAAACCTGTGCTTGACGCCATTGTGCGTCTGGATGACGGACTTCTCATCCAGACAGAGCAGGATGGCAGATTCCCCTTCAAATTCCTCCCAGCCGGCAGTCACGAGATATATGTCATCCACAGCGATTTCAAGCCTGAAAAAATGACAGTGGAGTTGAAGGAGCGGGAGGCTCAGGAGATAAAAGTGGAACTCGCCCCGTAGCCGTTTTTTCCGTTTCAGGTTTTTTCTGAGCAATATGATGGCAAAGGAGAAATCACGAATGAAACCGGTTATTGAATCCGCGGAAGTCGCCGACAGGCTCAGGATGATTGAGGCGTGGATTGAATCCCTGATGCATAAAAAGTTCATGCCGGGCATGTCTGTCGGTGTGTTGTATGACCGGGAACTGGTGTGGGCGCGGGGATTTGGTCTTGCCGATGTTGAGTCGCGGATTCCCGCCACGCCGCAGACCATTTATCGCATCGCCTCCATCACAAAGACCTTCACCGCCACTGCCATCATGCAGTTGCGGGACAGGGGACTTTTGCAGCTGGATGACCCGGTTTGCAGGCATCTCGCATGGTTCAGATTTCACAACCGTTTTCCAGAGGCGCCTGAGATTACGCTTCGCCACCTCATCACGCACACATCGGGGTTGCCGCGGGAATCTCCCTTTCCTTACTGGAATGATTTCAAGTTCCCAACGCGGGAAGTGATGATTGAAAGTCTGAACGGACAGGAAAACGCCTTTCCATCCGAGACGCGCTGGAAATATTCAAATCTTGCCCTTTCCATTGCCGGCGAGGTGGTCGCCGCAGTTTCGGGTCAGCCGTATCATGAATATATTCATGAGCATATTCTTGAGCCGCTCGGTATGGAGAGCACATCTGTGTTTCTCCCGGAGGGGCACAGGTCTCGCCTTGCAGTGGGGTATGGACAGCGCAGGGCGGATGGCAGTCGTCACATCATGCCATTTTCGGATTTAAGGGGGCTTGCGCCGGCGGGCAACATATCTTCAACGGTGGAAGACCTCGCCCGATTTATTTCCTTTCAGTTCAGCGATGGACAGGCAGGGGGTGCGCAGGTTTTGAAGGAGAGCACGCTCCGTGAGATGCACCGCGTTCAGTGGCTTGCTCCCGACTGGAAGAGCGGGCGGGGGCTGGGTTTTCGCATCCGCCGTGATGAGGGGCGCGTCCTGTGCGGGCACGGAGGCTCCGTTTCAGGCTATCGCTCGCAGATACTCTTTGCGCCTGAGGAGAAGGTCGGCGTGGTCTGCCTTGTCAATGCAGACGATGCAGATGCGGGGACGTATGCCGACCGCATCATGCGGTGGATGGCGCCAACCATTGTGAGGGCAGTTTCTCCGCCGCCGGAAATCAAGAAGGTAAATCCTGCGTGGGAGCGGTATGTGGGCAAATACAGGAATCAGTGGAGCGATACACAAATCATGCTTGCAGGCGGCGAGCTGGTCATGTTTGACCCGTCAGATGAAGACCTCTTTGCCGGAATGGCGAGGCTTGAGCCTGTGGAGGGGCATGTCTTCCGCATGGTCGGTGAGGAAGGACTGATGAGCATCGGGGAGAAGGTTGTGTTTGAGATGGGTGAGGACGGGAAGCCGTTGAGGGTAAGGATTGGCGCAACCTATGTTTATCCCGTTTCCTCGTGGATGGATGAGATAAAGGAGATTTAAAATCTCAAAAGAAGAAAATTATTCACCACAGAGGCACAAAGGACACAGAGAATAAAAATAACAATCAAGATTTTTCCCTCCGGAGGTGGGATGTGAAGGGCTGGACATGTGTCGTTCTTTCTTTATCTATTTTCCTTTTTATAACCTCTGTGAATCTCTTTGCCGGTGAGGAGATGTGGGAGATTAATCCTGACCCGCGGATGATTCCCGGACAGAGCACGACGGGTCCCCTCCCACCTGCCGGCGTCAGAGAGAAGAGCCCGGACAAGGCGCCTCTTGCCCGTTCTGACAGACTCACTATCGGCGTGCCTGCTTACCTGTGGAGGCATGGCTGTGGTCCGACCGCCCTCGGCATGGTCGTCGGTTACTTTGACACCCACGGCTATCCCGGACTGATACCCGGCGATGCCTCGCAACAGACGGATGCGGTCAATCAGGTCATCGCCTCCCAGAGGGATGCCGAACACCCACAGCATTATGAGGATTACAGTCTGCCCATGGATGCGGAAACTGCCGGGATACTGTCGGACAAATCAGAGCCTCCCACAGGCGATGAACATCCCTTAAACTGCATTGCCGATTTCATGCACACCTCCCGGAGCGCCGATTGGAACCGCTATGGCTGGAGCTGGTCGGACATGATTGGACCTGCCTGGATTTTCTATGTCAATCTTGCAGCCCCGCAATACGAGCCGCAGTATGAAGACTTTTTTCAATACGGCAAACCCGTCACATGGGAGGTCTTGAAGGGTGAAATTAACGCAAATCATCCGATGGTCTTTCTTGTGGACACGGATGGCAATGGAAACACTGACCACTTTGTAACCGTGATTGGATATCGCGAGTCGCAGGGTTTCAAAGAATATGCCTGCCTTGACACGTGGGCGCCTGCTGATGTGGTGCGCTGGGAGAAATTCCTCCCCATGTCTGCCGGCACTCCATGGGGGATTTATTCCGGGACGCGCTTTATTCTTAATGCGCCCCCTGAGCCGACTCCCACACCGACCCCAACCCCTGTCCCGACACCTTATGCGGCGGTATTTTATGTCCCGAAGGATTATCCGACTATCGGGGAGGCGATTGATGCCGCCACAAGCGGCACGGTGATAATTGTCGCCCCGGGGACTTATAAGGAAAATATCAAAATCTCCGGCAAAAATATAATACTGCGTTCCGTGAATCCCACCGACCCGGACTTTGTTTCCCGGACTGTGATTGACGGAGGTGGGGCAGACACTGTTGTCGTCTTTTCAGGGGATGAGCTGACGACATGCGTCCTTGCGGGATTCACCATAACGAATGGCATGGGGGTCGCAAGGGGCGGCGGCATCAGCGGCAACGGGACGCTGGCGCACATCCGGAATAATCGCATTATGGGAAATGTGTCCAGCCCGCAGTCTGTCTCCTGGGGTTA
>Ga0315291_10004038_pt1 | contig 18817 bp, 32 predicted proteins | sample YL17G12_20_MG_FD_203070 | JGI IMG/M metagenome (GOLD analysis project Ga0315291, IMG submission 203070) | Sediment microbial communities from Yellowstone Lake, YNP, Wyoming, USA - YL17G12_20 | ecosystem: Environmental > Aquatic > Freshwater > Lake > Sediment | place: USA: Wyoming | collected...
CAGAAGGTTCTACGTTTGCAATAATTCGGGGAACACGCAAACCTCCGCCCATAGCAGAGCCAAAAGGTTCGCTTACCCGAGTTGAAGGACTATCAACTCCAGCAAAACCACTCTGACTGCTAATAGTGGGACGGAAATTGCTTCCTGCATCGGAAGCTTCGACAAGATCACTACGAGGACGCGAACTGATAAGAGTAGGATTGCCAAAAAACTCAATGTTCTTAGCAATGTTCCGCATCATTTGATCATGCAGAACAATTTGCTCCATAAAAGGATCAAACTCTCCTTCACCCTCAGTTCCGCTAGCACTGGGTTTATTTAGAACTTCAACAGCGGGAACAAACCCAAGTGTGTTAGGCCTTTTTTTCATAGGAGCCATAACAGCTCCAGGTTCAATGTCAAAACTAAGTTCACTATCCGTTTCAATCTCGCTGATTTCGTCAGCGGTAATACCTAAGCGAACATATCTTTTATTCTGACCATACGTATTACTAGGAAGTCCTAAATTTGAATTTTTTACTTTATAGCTATAGAGAATTACAACCTCTTCAACACTTCCGTTTAAATCGTGGTAAACCCTGTACTGATCTTTATTAAAGAAATAAATTTGATACTTAAGCTTTGGATCAGGGCGAAAATAAAATAGTCCACATCCGTCAATTAAAAAATTACGGATAATTGTTGGAAAACGAATATCTAGTTTATTTAGAGAAATTACATCCTCTAAAAAACGAGTACGACTTTTATATGTATCTTGATCGCAGTAGAAAGCTATGCCCTTCTTAATCATAAGAAGGGTCATTTGCTGGAGGTGACTAAGCACCACCATCGTGGCCGACTGATGTGAACGATCTTGAGTGCGTGAAGCCTCTAAAATCTCAACATAGCGGCTTCTAGTTTCAGTCGTGCTGTTAGCCATTAAATTTCAGCGGTATGTGCTCAGTCTTTGTTGCCGCGCATCTCTTTAGATTTACGGGCTTTAGCAAGAGCGCGTTTCCGTGCATCTGGACGAAGTTCTTCGCCACTGGGGGCTTTTTTCTCTTCGCGGGCAGCCTTGAACTTTTCAAGGATTTCTGAAGGCATACGGTCAGCCATCTGGAAGGAGATACTTTTTTACTCTCTCCAGTTTAACTGCTCCTTCAGGTAAATCTTCGATTGGATACGAAGTAATTAGATGATCTTGGCGGCCCAACATATCAGTATTGCCTTCCTCAGGTACAAAGTCATCACACAACTTCTGTACTTCTGGTTTGTCCCAAATATAATATTCTGCAATTGATCTAAGTTTGAGTTTCCGTTTATCAGCATTCCCCATCCAACTTAAATGCCACCCGGCATCGCGATTACCGAAGTAATAATTATCTTGGCTGTGCCTCATCGACGAGAGTGTGCCAAAATCTTTTAATTTTTTAACGGAACTAGCTACGCCGCAGCGCCAATCGAAACGTTCTCCTTCGGGCGAAATAAGTTGACGATCAGCCCGCCCGTAGTGCATAGACATACTTAAACGTACAATTTTATCTTCCTGATCCTCAATAACTTTTTTTAATTCTTCAATTTTTGCGGGGTTAGCGATTTCATCGCAATCAGAACATATAAAAAACGCATCTTCAGGAAGCATAAACAACCCAACACTTAAAGCGTCACGCTGACCTCGTTCACGTATCCACGGGTCTGGAGCTTCTTCGTATGAAGGGAGTTCTACGTGCAAAACTTGAACTTTTTCATCACTAATACCTAGTTCTTTTAAAGTTTCTACTACTGTAAAAGGTTTTTCTTCACCTCTATGCGTTCTATTTGCATCTGTAATCAAGAAACCGTCTACGTAATCGTGTAACGTAGCAATACGAAGCTCTAAAAGCTCTTTTTCATTGAAATAAGGAAAGCAATCGATCAGCACAGGGATCAAAAACAACTTTATAGCAGTATACTACCTCTAAACAATTGATTTTGCTTCTGATTTTCGTGAATAAGTGCTAACTTTAGCTTTATTAAGCATTTCCTGTTTCATAAATTCAACTTTTTCATCCATATCTGGATCAAAACCGTTCAGATTTTCATTAGGATATTGAGGCGCCTGTGGCTGAGGAGAACCATAAGGTTGATCAGTGCGCGAATCAGCCTCAAACGCATATTGTTGCTCACTAGGAGCACTAGCATTAGTTTGAGCATTAGAAGCAGCTATTTGATTCTTATATGCACGACTAAAATCTGTTCCAGCCTTAGCGTATGGGTTCATTGAATTAAAAACAAAGCGCTAGAGCTAGTTTAACCTTTTTATCAATACAAAACTACGGTAGAAGCAGTGGTGCCGACGCCGCTGATAGAAGTAATAGCAAAAGGGAACAAAGTATTTGCAGCTAAACCAGAGAGAAGTACGGTCTGACCTCTAGAATCCGAAAACTCAACTTGAACATTACCTTGACTAAGCGTATAAAAGCCTCGGCAAGTTCCAAATGTTTTAGAAGTAGCGCTGGCCACAACAACGCCACTGGCGTATGGAAGCGCAGCACTCTGACCGTAATACGATCCAAAAGCACGAATATCCATGGCTAATAAAACAGTAAGTTTAGTTTACTCGGATATTTCAATTAATTTTTTTAGGTACCACTCACATTTTTTTAAATCTTCAACTCCGTTTTTGTATTCAGTGCGCCATAGGTATTTTAAGCAAGCACCTCGACAATAAGCTTTAAAACCTTCTGTACCTAAAGCTGCTTCAATTGCGTCAATACACTCAACACCACCCTGAGTATAGTGAGAAGGGTGATTTACCGGGTTGTGAGACGGAATCAAAGGAGTAAAGGGTTTTACTTGTGACTCCAATAAAGTTGCAGAGGGCATGGGCATTTCCGCAGCTAAACTTACTTGAGCAACATACTGTTCTAAAGACATTATCAAGAAAAACGTGCAAAATTCTGTGTGTGCTTATCTTAAAGCCGAAACATCGAATTTATAGTCAGCATCGAACCATTATTTTTAGATAAAGCTTGGCTGTACTTTGTATCTCGATGAAGTACAAGACCACAATCAGCAAGGGTAACTACACCTTTTTTAAAGATAACAGGCACAACTCTTCGATGTTCCTGGTCTGGATTAAGTCCTTCAAAAGCTAATCCCATAGACGATCGATCAGCAATAGGCCAGTTTCTATGTGCAGTTTTGGAATAGCTGAGTGTAGGGTCCGCACTAGCAGACTCAATATAAACTTCAGCATCTTCCTGATCCAGAATCATCAGACCAGCATAGGGATTTCCTAATGACACAAACGCTACAAAGCCATCCTCATTGCCTGGTGTGATATAGGAAGAAACTACAAAAGGACGCGTGCCCCAGACATCTAGAGTAGGTTTGTTAAGCTGCCACTCTTTATAGTTATCAAAAGGTACTTTTTCATTGTTAAAAATTTCATAACGGCAAAAACCAGGTTCTAGATTTAATCGCTTAAGACTGTCTTTATACTTAAACCAGTAATCAAAATTTTCACGAGAAAAAACCATATCATTTTCAGCGTAAATATAAAAAGTGTATATTTTTTCCCTAATAACCTCTGCTAAAAGAGGTTTGTGTGCCCAAGTAAGCGCAAAATCAATATATTCTTCAGAAGCAACAATATAATTAGCAATTAATTCTGGAAAGTTAGAATTAATTATTTCACGAAAGTCATCTACGTCAGCACGGTGTTCCCAATCAATAAAAAAATAAAAATCTTTATCTCCAGGCAAAGTCTCATACGCCTGTAGCGCATCTAGTAAAGGGTCTAACCTACTAAGCGGATTATGGGTGGTAAGAGCGATAAAAAAAGAAGGTTTCATCAGTACTCCAGAGTAAAGTTACCTCGTTTTTGAAGAAACGTCATTAACCACGTGTAAGCATCGAGTAAGTCATCGTGCGACGTGGCTCCAATATTGATTAATTGATCGATAAGTGCATCAAATTTGCGAAAGCGATTAAACGTGACTTTTTTATTTTCTAACAAACCAAGGGTACCCCGGAATCGCGCAACTTTATCTCCGCGGAAGCCTTTAACTTCATGAATATGAATATTTCCAAGCCCTCTTTCCTGGAGAAGGACTCGACGAAGGTCTGCTGCTAAAGAAGCTTGGTAAGCCACGGCTTCAACAACTAACGTTACAGAAGAGTATGTAGGAAGAAATTCTCCATTTTGAAGTTGAAGAATTCCCCACTCGACCAACATGTCACACAGTAGGTCTATTTTTTCTAAATTGCCAATAGAACGAACTTGGTGAGCATCAATAATGTAATATTTATCTTTTAACCGTCCTCCCAGCACAAAAGCAGTGTAATCAGATGTTTCATTTTTACTGGCGGAAAGGTCAATGCCCACCGCAAGAGTATCAAATTCAGTAACCACATCCCCTTTAATAATTAAATCAGGAGATAACACTAAGTCCGATGTCATCACTGGCTGTTGCTGATATTGGTAAGCAAAAGCAACAGGATCTAACTCTTTCTGACTCAATAAATATTCTTCACTCCATTGTTCAGGCCAGTAACTACGAGCTTCACCATTGTCATCATAAGTAAGAGCTTCTTGTTGTACTTGTTTCCATCCCTTTTCAGGAATAAACATTGTTTTATGAATATCCAAAGGATGGAAACGCGTACCCAAACATATTGAGCGACCCCCTTCAAAAATAATCGGTGAAATAACAGAAGACCAGTTATTGTTCATTTCCTCCCGAATTGCGGGATTTTTAATATCAATAGAACTTTTAATAGGGTCATCAATAATAACTAAATGTGCTCGTTTAGAAGTAATAGAACCGCGCAGGCCAGCTGCTCTCAGTGTAAATTCTTCATCGCCCACACGGTTAATTCCCGCATAATCAAAATCAATACTCCAACCAATATCAGATTGCATTCCAGCTCGTAGTTGAACTTTAGGAAAAATCTTTTTAAAAGTTGACGAATCAATTAATTGCCTAATAATTCGACTTTTTGGAATAGCCGTGGCAATGTTGTATGAGCAGTAAATAATTTGAAGTGGAAGCCCTTTCGTAGTATGTTTCCCAATAATCCACGCGGTGAAAAGGTTCAGCACGGTACTTTTGGCCGAACCCCGCGGAGCCAGAATATCAAGATTAGGTCCAGCAATATCTATTAAGTATCTACTGCTCTCACCTGTGATTAAGTGCTTATGCCACTCCAGCATATGTGGTGCTGGAGCTTTATCCAGTAGTGTACAGAATGTGTGGAAGTCATCCTGAGCCCTGTTAAAAACATTATCTAAGACACCGGTATCTTCATTTACTGCTTTTACTGCACGAAGTTGAAGGGCACGTCTGTAAGCAAAACTTTCTCTGCTTGGCATTTTTGTGGAAACTGCCTGTATATTGGTAGCAAGATTCTACTGCCAAATGGCTAAAATTCTTTGGTACGGTGATATCCTGTCCAACACAGGATTTGCTCGTGTATCACACAGTATTCTAGAGCACTTACATAAGAAGCACGAAGTTGTTTCGTACGGAATTAATTACGCAGGAGATCCCCACTCTCTTCCCTATAAGGTTTATCCCGCAGCTGCTCTAAACCCGCAGGATCGTTTTGGAATCGGACGCTTGCCCACAGTGGTTGAACAAGAACGTCCAGATTACGTTATCTGTTTAAATGATATATGGGTTGTTAATCAAGTTTGGGAGCGCATTCATTTTCTTAAGCCTCAACTTAAATTTAAATTTATTCCTTATTTCCCTATTGATTCCGAATGGTATCCGGATTCAATGTTGCGTTTTATAAAAGATTGGGATTTTCCTATTACTTTTACAATCGATCAAGCACAAAGAATCACAAGACAAGGGGTTGAACCAAAGTTGTTGGGCGTTATTCCTCACGGTTTAGACGCCAACAAGTTTTATCCAATTGATCAAAATGAAGCTAGAAAAGAATTAAGAATTCCAGAAGATAAATTTATTGTTTTAAACGCCAATAGAAATCAACCGCGAAAACGAATCGATCTAACAATCAAAGCCTTTGCTGAATTTGCCATAGATAAACCAGATACATGTCTGTACTTACATATGAGCGAAAAAGATTTGGGCTGGGATGTCCGAGCTATTTTTGAATCGGAAATGAAACGACGAAATTTAGAGTCCACTATGCGTTTATTTATGACTTCTAATAATATCGACTACACTAACGCTCCTTCTGATGAGCTACTTAATAAAATTTATAATGCTTGTGACATCGGCATCAACACTGCTGATGGAGAAGGCTGGGGACTTGTCCCGTTTGAACACGCTTCCTGTAAAAAGGCTCAAGTCCTACCAAACCACACTTCCTCGAAGGACATTTGGAAAGGCAAAGCACTTCTGGGTGATGTCTCTTCGTGGGTAATCGACAAAGATCTTGGAGTAGAACGGGGGATTGTGGACATCTTCAGCATGGCTGAGTTAATGTCTCAGCTGTACGAAGATGAAGTGTATAGAGAGCATGTAGCCTCGGAGTGCTACGAAGTAACTCAAAATCCAAGTTACAGGTGGAATAAAGTTGCCGAAGGTTTTGATAAAGCAATGATGGAGCTGAACAAATGAGCTTGCAATTTCATCGCTACAACGCTATGTATACACGTGTTGTATATCCTGTTAGAACTCCTGTTAAATCTGGTTTTCCTACTGTCTACCAACAAGCGGAAGAACTGGGAGGCACTTTTACTCGGATTCAAAAAGGGCTTCCTGAAAATTCGGTCGCTAACTTTAGCCCTTGTGTGCTTAAACATAAAGGTTCCATGCTTATTGCTTGGCGTAGTCAACCTGAGCCCTTTTGTTTTCGGGCAGATATGAAATATTTTTACTACAACAACACTCCCACGGATATTTATGTCGGTCAGTTGTTTTCGGATGACACAATTGCAGCTCCTAAAAAACTGCGCTCAAACAAACACAAGCTTAGTTACGAAGATCCTCGGTTATTTTTAACTCCGGACGACGCTCTGCACTGTCAATTTGTAACCAGTTCTTATGCCACTCGGTGGGACACATCAAAGCATTTGTTGGTCAGTCAACCAAAAATTTGCGTAGGTGAAGTAAACGAATATGGTGAACTAGTAGATTGCGTATATCCGCCAGTAGGCGTGAATTTAGTTCCGGGTCAAGCAGAAAAAAACTGGTGCTTTTTTTCCGACAAAAATTCTCTACGTCTTCTTTATTCAACACTGCCCTTAGTAATTAAAACTCCGGGTGAACCTGATAGAGAAATCAACTCTGAATGTTTAACTCAGGTTACTGGGCCGCACGCCACTTTTAACTCCACGGCTCCTGTCGATCTAGGAGATGAATGGCTTGTGTTTTTTCACTGGAAACACATGGCAATGGAAACGGCAACTGCGCAACCTCATCTGGTTTATCACTTAGGTGCCTATTGCTTAGATAAAAAAATGACAAAAATTACTCGAATGGTAAAAGAACCCCTATTTTCAGGTTCTAAAAACGATGAAGTAATTACGTGGTCAGATTGCGTAGGCAACGCTATTTCTTCTCAACCAGCGTGTATTTTGCCTTTTGGCTGCTACGTAGAAGATGACGAACTTGTCATGTCTCTAGGAGTAAACGATTGTTTTATGGGTATTTTTAGAACGGGTGTTTTTGAAATTACGGCTCTTATGGATCCTGTCTAATCAGCTTTTTTCTTCTCTTTCTATAGTAGACCAGATAACTCCAGAAGCGTCTTCCAACAAGGAGAACAAAGTAGGCACGTCTTCAAACGTATTTAAAAGTTCACGCAAACATCTATCTGCGCCCGCAAGCAAAAGCCCACGGCGGTCTACACCGTCCGTAAGCTGACGAACAGCTTGAATATGACTGCGCAGTTCTTTCTGAAGAACTGAAATTTTAGTTGCCGCTGTAGCATGATCTAACATGCCCGTCACAGTCATTTGACGAACGTTGTGTAAATCTGTTTTTAACGAATCAATTTCAATTAAAAGAATCTTTCTTAAATCTTCTTTGGGGTATTTTTCCTGTACCCAAGCCGTAAGATCAGAAATAGATCCTTCGTAAGCCGGTTTCAAAAACCGAGCATACAAAAAAGCTTCTATATCGCTAACACTATTTTTTGCATAATGAACAAAAGCATCTTTTTGAGATTTATCAAGTGAATCTAACCACGACCCTACCGTGGTTGAATCCCCAATTTGAGCTTTAATCATGCGAAGAAGCGCTGCCCAGCTAGAGCAGTAGACGTACCATAGCGTTTCAGAGCTAACTGAGACTCAGTGCTTCCTTTAATTTTGGCTAAGTCGCTAAGAGTTTTAGCTTGTTGAAGCTGAAGATTACTTGATAGCGATTGAGCCCCTAAGGCTAATGATCCTTCTGTCTTAGCTCGGCTGGAAAATACATCAGCTAAGGTAGCTGCTTGTTTAGCCGCAACTTGCGCTCGTGTAGCTTCTTGTAAATTTTTTAATCCGTAGTTAGTAGTAGCAGTCAAATTTGCAAGTTGATTTTCACCACCAAGAGCTGCTGATGCTGCTTGCTGTGCAAATTGAGGAGCTAAAAGTTCAGTACCGACTTTGGCTTGACCTAATGTTTTTTGTAGATCAATGCCTGCACCGACTAAACCAAGAACTTCAGAAGCTTGAGCAGCTGTCTGTATCTGAGCTTGGTTGATAGCTTCTTTAAGAACGGAAAGCTGTGCCGACGAAAGAGTCGAACCTTCAAGTCCTAATGCGCCTCCCAAACTACCTTGCAACACACTCAAGCCCTGCGTTGCTGCGGTTAAAGGACTTGTGGCAGCAGCAGCTTGAGCACCATATTGTTGATAGTAATCAACAGGAGCTGCTTGCGTACCTCCTCCTTTTTTGCCGCTGCCAAAAATACTTCCAGCAGCTCCAGCAACAGCAGTAGTAGCTCCAGCAACAGCAGTAATAGCAGGTAGAGCAGCAAGAAAAGCCATAATTAAAAAACAGGTTTACCTGGTTGGTAGGCGTTAATTGCAGCTTGCGTAGGACCAGCTAATGCACTTAAAACATTAGCGTTAGGAGTACCAGCAATATAAGCTACGTTCATCATAGAACGAGCTAGTTCAGTATCCCGATTAATTTGGGATTGAGTAATTGCTTGCCACGATTGAATATTTTGCAGCTCAATGTCGCGAGCGGTTTTCTCGCGCATTTTTTCCATAGCCGCTTGTTTAGCAATCTCAGTCTGTTGACCATAAACGTCAACATCAATTTGACTGGTCTCCCGACGCCATTTTGGATCAAGAGTACGTTTGGTTGCTTCAGCTTGTTGCCTTAAATATTCTTGAAGAACAGAGGCTAAACCACCTGTGTTGGCACTTCCCTGAGGCATATTCTGCTGTACAGGCAAATCAGGAATACCTGCTTCCCATCCTTCGGGAGGGGGAGGAGGAGGTCCTTCACTAGCGGCAGGAGGTTGTGTTCTTTTTTGAGCACCCTGTGGCTTTGCTTGAGACGCTTGATACTTTTTATTTGCGCCCACACCAACATCAAAGATTGTTTTAATAGGACCTAAGAGAGGGTTTGTTGAGATAATTGCGTCAAGAAAAATTTGACCAGGATTAAGAGTAGTCATAATCAGAATGCCCTCGCAGCTTCAGTAAGAGGAGCAATATTTTCAGGTCGTTTAGCAATGTTAGCAATTGCACTTTCAAGCACATCACCAGCAGAACTAAGTCCAGTACCTAGAGCAGCGGCCATTGCTGGACGAGTAGCTGCTTCTACATCAAGTTGCTTAAGAGCATATTCCCGAGCACCAGCTTCAGCAGCTGAACGACGCAGTTCTGATTCCCGTTGTTCAATAATCTGATCTGCGTCAAGAAGCTCGTAGTTTCCGCCAAGCTTATTTAAAGAAGAGCGACGATAGTTCTCTTCAGATACGTAACGTTGGATTTCTTTGACATCCTGCAACGTAATCATAAACTTCGAACCTGAACCACCTTGAGCGGGAGCAGGTGTCAAGCCGCCTGGTGCCACAGCTGATTGAATACCTCCGGCAACAGTCTCACCAAGAATGTTGGCAAGAATAGCAGTCAGCAAACTACCCCCTCCGGCAGCAGCAGGACCAGCGACAGCCGGAGCAGCTACAGATGCAACAGTAGGAGCAGCGAGGACTGCAGCAGCAGGAACTACGGCTGCTGTCGTTCCCCACGAAGGAACTTTAGTAAGTCCTTGTCCTGCGTTTCCGAGAAAACTATACATAGCCATTAGAAACCTCCGGGGTTGTCATACTTAGTGCCGCTAAGAGGCTTCTTCATAAACTTTAGGATATTATCCTCCTTATTTGTAGGAATTAAACCAACTTCTTGCGCAGGAGAAGGCAAAGCTGAAGTCTGAGGAAAATTAGAACTTATGTAGAGATTCATAAACGTAGAAGCATTCGTCTCAGGAGCCAGCCTACGAACGTCTCGCTCAATAAGTTGTTTCTGACGATTATTCATAATCAGCCTAAAGGTTGATAAGCTTGAGAAGCAGGAATATGATTCGAGCTTGGAGCATTCAACATTGAGTAATTTGCTCCTAAGTTAGGAGTGTCGTACTCAGCAGGACGTTGTGAAGACAGAGCGTCCATATGCTGATCGCCCTGCTCCTCCAAACGATCTAAAAGCTCAAGCATCAACTGAACCATCTCTGGATTTTGCTCCAAAATAGTGAGAAGTTCAATTAAATACATATCCTCATAAGGATCTTCTACTTCCGTATTTAAACGAGAAGCCAGACGAGCCTTTTCCATAGGCTGCGTGGTGTCTGGCATTGAGTTTAATGAACGGGTAGCACCTGTATAAATTCCTTCAGGCTCTTGACCAGGAACAGGAGGAAGAGCTTGGCCGAAGCGACGAATAACTTGAGCAGTCAAAGGCGTTGCTGCTGCCATCTCCGCCGGAGTAGTCGGAACAGGGAGGCCCAGGACGCGAGCTGCTAACTCATAATCAGCCTTACTAAACACCTGAGCACACCGCAACTGCTACATCCATTGTACTGTTAATTCCCAATAAATCGCCTGGGCCGCAGTTCAAGGTTAAACACAATTTCTCCAGTACGTCCGGAGAAGGAATATATCGAATATCGCTATAGATTTTGCGGGTTGTTGTAGGAGATAAATTAGCTAGCTTACTAAGTGCGAACGACGACAACTTCTTAGCGTCTAAAACCGGCTTTAAATTATTAAATAACTTGTCTCCGGTGGTGTAGGAGGAGTAGAAAGGCATCTTACTGAGACTAATTAAAACTAATCATAAATCCTTATATCTTTAGAAACCTAGATGCTTCTGACGTACAAACTCTAAATTGTACATAGTGAAATCAATCGGAAGCTCTGGGTTATTAAAAGGTGTTCTGTAGATTTCTCCATCTACATGAGCCTGCCACGCTGGACTCCACTTATGGTGTAAGTACAGCTTATTAAGCTCATGCGCTACATGGATTGCTTCTGCAAGTTCTTTTTCGGAGCGCCAGGTTTGGCTTCCATCTGAATAATCGTTCTTCTTACTACCGTGGTAGTAACCGTGCTCCAGGTCTAGAACGCGCTTAACGCCATCGTAAATAAACCGCATACCGTAATCCATGTCTTCGCAATAACCCGGATATAAATTTTCATCAAACAATCCATAAGCCTGCACCATCCAGTCTTTTAGAAGAAAAATATCCCAGCCTCCACCAGCACCGTGCACAGTTCCAACTTCAGGATCTTGTGCTTTCTGGTTCATTTCTTCTAAAAAACCAGGCTCAAACATTACGTCATGATTACTGATAACCCAATAAGGAGCGTTCATAAACGATTTAATTATTAAGTTCCAAGCACCCGAACAACCTAGATTTGCGGGCAAGTGGCACACATGCACATTCTTGACAAACTTATTTGCCATTTGCTTCACACTCTCAACTTCAGCAGTAATCTGCCCCCTGCCGTTATTGTTAAATACAACAAAGTTGTCTACAGGATAGTCTATGCTCATAAAGAGCCTGTGTAACCAATAAGGAGTATTTACAATTGCTGTACCCAAAACAGGAATAGAAGAAGCCATAAACCTTTAGCTATGGCAACATAGTAGCACAATTAAATTTTTTTAAACATAGTGCAACCAATTGCTTCCTCAGTCGCAAATTCAGGTAAGGAAAATCCGCAGCCGTTTCGTGAGCTGAAGTTAACACAATCAAAACAAGGACACTCTTCAGTAGTATTAACGATTTCTGCTGGTAATTCGTTAACTACAGAAGCTTTAGCAAATACTGCGGCAAGAGTATTAAAACGCTGCCGAAGACTAAGTAACTCTGAATAGGCATCAGAGTTTATGTCGTAACGAGTTTCTCTAAAGGAACACTTACTGCAGCTAAAACGCCTTCGCCTACCTTCAACAATCTTTCGAGACTCAATAATTTTATAACCCTTAGAGTCACATTTAGGACATCTATAAGGGTCGTTAACAAGACCAGCGAGTTGAGTCTCAGAGTGTGGTTTTAGTTGAGCAGCCATTTGTGTTTATAAAAATAGCCGAGATCAGATTTGAACTGACACTGAACCGAGTTGGTTTTTACATGTGAGCAGTGCTCAAGTTAGTGTATTATGCTGCAGGTGGGATTTGAACCCACAAGGGAGCAAACTCCCGACGCATTTTAAGTGCGATCCGTAGACCTTTCCGGCACTGCAGCCTATAGCAGCATAGTAGCACTATTCGTCGTCTGAGTCATACAGCCAAGTGATATCACCAGGCAATGGTTCGCACCCATACTCATAGGTGTCATAGTCCTCATCGTTCCTGGGGTCCTCGACTGGTGCTTCTTTTGGATCAGTCATCGGCTTTAAGCTGCTGTGTTAATTTTACTTTCTTAGCTGCCACAGCCCTCAAAGCATTACTGACACTGGAGCATTGGTAAGAGCAATAAGGGTCAATAGGTGTACTTCGGTTCTTTTGTCTTTTTAGCCAATCTTTAAGTCGTGGGCCTTTGAGTTCAAAGGGACTCCCACAACGAGGGCAAACACAAAACAGAACAGGACGTGCCATTAGATGTTCTCGTAGAGACCCACACGGGCGTTGGCCCAAGCTCTGCATCCTCTAGGGACACCCTGAGCAGCATATCCATACTTTTCATAAGCTTCTTTCTTACACTGAGTGACCAGCTCAATAAATTGAGTCTGTTTTGCTGTGAACTTGGTTTGATTGTCCAATACGAAGTTAATGAACCAGACACTAAAAACAGTCATAAGAACCAGAAACAAAAGCTGGGGGCTTTTCCAGATAGCAGCCACCCCGAGAAGATGGATGGTGTCGGCTTTGACCGAGAGACGAGGACTCATGGAGCTTCTGAAGTGACTTAGACAGTATAGAGCACACAAAAACAGCCTGTCAACCCCTAGAAAGTCTGTTACTATGTTGATGCTGCTCCTAGCTTTATGACAAACCCCAAAACTTCCTTCAAAGACTTGATGAGTCAAATCAGCAAGGAAGCTTCGGCTGCCAAAGTTGTCGTAGAGGGCAAAAAAAAGTTAAACGAGCGGTATACCTTTAATCAAACTTGGTACGACGCTCTGTTAAATACAGATTTAGTGCTCTGTACCCGTGACGAAGCCAAAGACTTGGCTCTGAAGCCTGCCGAAAAGCGAAAAATTGTTGAAATTGGAATTTACGAAGGCGCTTCGAGCTGTTTCTGGTCAGATTTTTACATGTCTCACCCGGAATCACGTTTAATTTCTATCGATCCCTTTACCGGAAGCGATGAACACCACGCTAAACCTGAGAACTACCCTGAATTAGCTCAGATTGAGCTGACGGCTCGGGGAAATATTGCAAAGTCAGACAACGCAGCCAAGATAGAGATTGTTAAAGGCTGTAGCTGGGACGTTTTCCCTGAACTAAATCGACGTTTTGGCGGAGAAGCCTGGATTGATGTGCTGTATATCGATGGTGCGCACGATTCCGCTTCTGTTGCACGCGATACTACCCTCTATGTGCCTATGGTTAAAGAAGGCGGAATTGTTATTTTCGATGACTATGGCCACCCGGATGTCCGCCGCGGTGTAGATGGAGCGTTGAACGCGTTCGCATCCATGGAATATGCTATTTATTCAGGCTGGCAATTGATCTGCAAGGTTAGCAAGATCGCCAACTCTCCAACGAGTTAATTGCAGCTTGCGCTCTTCCACAAGATGCCAAGAACTTATGGTGCTTTTAGTCCCCCAAGGGGCAACGATTGTGATGCTGCTGTCGTCATTTGATATAACTTCGAAGTTGTCAGCCATCGAGCCAGAGGGTAAATAGTTAAAGGGCGACCTCAAACTTTCGGGGCGAGGTACATTTAATGCAGTTAACCTAGCTGCACCCTTTGTAAGAGGGATCTCCTTTAGTCTAGCTCCCACAGCTGGTTACTCTTCCTGCTTGCGGTGTTTCACGTTTTTACTTCTTTCCTTCTTCCGTTCTACCCGGCCCCCAACTGTAGAGCAGCGGGTGGGATAAGCAATACTCCCGAAACAATTGTTTGCACTCATCTGCAGTTATACCAAGGGCTTTTGCAGCTTGCGGCACGTTCCACCTGGCGACAAACAGCATCGTCAGCGGGTCTTCCTGAGTTGTACGGTTACTTGTACAAGTCGATTTTGGCTTAGTCAATGGCTAGTTCACCATCCTTATTCCAACTTAAATAGTTTACAAACGACACATGGTTACTACTTGACTTATAGCTAGCCACACTGGGCGCGTTTTCTCCACTAACCAACGAAATCAACTTACCAACTTCATTGTAAATGTCCGTTGTCGGACCCTCAAACACACCCATGGGTCGGACCTTGCTCCTCACAGTCTAAAGGCACTAAGGCCCCACTATCGTTGCTACGACTAGTATTTTCACAATTTCTATGGTTTCTACTCTTGCGCAATATTTTATTTCGTGGCCGATGACTCTTCTTCAAGCTCCTCGGCAAGCGCCTGAGCATTTGGTGAAAGGATTGTCATTGTGCCTCCAGCTCGTCGGCGATGGCAAGAAGGGGGTTCTTACCCCATTTAGCAAGCACTGCGCGAAGACCTGCTGCCTGACAGTGGGGTCCTTGTCTATTTTTCTCAGCGTAATATCCAGCAAGATACGTCTCGCTAAGTTCTTTATCCGCTGGCACCACCTGATCCGCAGCAGCGCGGAGGGCGGCGGCGAGACATTTACGATCTTGTTCTAGTGCTTCGTCTGGCCATTCAGCAAGGAACGCATCCAGCACTGCTAAAGCGGCGGGGGAGAGAGTCATGACTGCCCCCAGCGGGCTAGAACGGCGCGGGCGAAGGCAGCCATGCTGCAACATTCGATCACATCAGTAACCGTGCGCTTATCTGTATCTGATCCCCACCAGAACACAGCAAACTCATCAAGCTCCTCATCCGTAGGCCCCACCGGCTGCTCAGCCAGGGCGGCGCGGGCTTCAATTGCCAACGCATGGGTCTCGCGGCGATCATCCATAAGGAGCTGTCGGTAATGATTCAGCTCATCAGCCATACGGGCGCACAAAGCGCGGAAGTCAGTCATTGATCCAGCTCTTTAACAAGTTTCTTCAATGCCTTGAACTCACCCCATGTCAGCCTGATGGTTTGTTCGCCATGGCTGCTCAGGTGAGCGTCAAAGCCTTCACCGTTGTGCCATAAGGACACTTCGATGAAATCATCAAGCTTGGCAGTGTGATCGAACGTACGCAGGGATGCGAACGCAGTGTCGAGCTTGTAGCATTTGATGTCAGTCATTAAGCAATGCCTCCAATAGCTTTTGCGCTGCTTCTAACAGCAATGGAAGTTCCGCTGGATCCACTTCAATTACTTGGTCTTCTTGCTGTAGACGCAAAAAGTACCCACCGTCAGGGTCGCCAGCAAGTTGCACCCAAATCCCGCTTCTGGCGATGTAAGTGGCACACGCCTCCAGCTCCTGGTCAGCACCCCATTGGGCAATTTTGCTAAAAACTTGTTCGTCTCGATGGTATTCAAGCATACTGGCCCACGTTTCTACCATCTCAAACGGTGGGGTGATTGGGTGTTGGTTAGTCATCGAATTCACTGTCAAATGTAAAATATTCAAGAATAGAAGCCATCACAGCAGAATCAATAGATTCAATGATTACTTCAGGAGATGGATCTCCAACATGTTTAAAGGCGCGATAGTAACCACGCCGTACACCTTCCTCGACTGCCTGGCCCAGGATCGTGTAGATCTTTGGTTTCATGCGCAAAGCTGGTTTACGCGTGTATCTTACACGCCCCGGATGATCCCTGCATACTTCTCGCGCATAGCCCGAATGCGTTCCTGCAATGCTGCATTGTTACGAATTGCTTCATTGGCCCGCATCTGAGCTGCAGGAGTCTCACTAGCAAAACCAGGACTCAGATCAGGGGCGCCAATATCAAAGCTAGGAGACCCAGCAATATACATATCTAGAAACTCAACGGGAGAGGAAGTAGGAAGCGCCGCTGGTACATTCATACTTCCCTGTAACTCTGGACTATAAGCTCCGTAACCGTATCCATAGCCAGAATCGTTATACCCGTGCATGAGCTTAAAATAACCTACTTTCAATCTACTTTAATTTTGAGCAAGTTACAGTCACAAGGGTACTTACGCGCAACGGTCGTACTGGCAATACTATTTATCGTTGGCAGCGTGATCCAGTTTTTCTTACCTAAAAAAAAATAAGGAGTCCACCGGTAGCAGGGGCAACACTACGACGACTGTGTTAAACTGTGATCACTGACCTAACACCATGCTTCAATTTATCTGTGCTACAACCATGTGCGTACAACAATACCTAGGTGTAGGTATTACTACTTTTAACTTTACCAACAGTATAGTACACACAACTACAACACAAGTGTATTATTGTGCTAAACAATCCCAAAGCTACAGTTGTCAACGCACTCCAGTGCCAACTCGGTACCAGTATGGATCAGACTCTCTGTACTGATTAATTACTTGATCACGTTCCAGCTCACCGGGAGAAGGTTGTCTTCCGTTATAAGGATCCTGATACACAACAGGGCTATAACGGTTAACCAAACTTTCTTCTTGCTGATTTTCTATTTGCTGAGGAACATCTTGAGGAGCATTCATTCGACTGGTATCAAACCCTACACGTACAGTTTGGTCAGGCCTATAGGTCGGACCTAAGCCTGCACTAACATCAAACATTCCTTTATTCACTGAAACACTACGATTAGGCACATCAATAGTACCGCCCCAACCACCGGGAGTATTTTGTTGAGCCTGGAATACACCACCCGGACCAAACGACACAACACCGCTCTCATCCCCAAATGTAAGAGGTTGACCCATTGTCATATTGACTAAAGGATTATTAACTCTTTGTTGCGACATAATAAGCCCTTGACCAGCAGCATTAAATCCTGCTTCAACAGGGTTATCAGTCGGCATAGAATATCCCCGATTGACCGGACTACTAAGACGGCCAGCTTCTATAGCATTTTTAAAATCATCAACATATGGAAACAAACGACGAGCTTGTTGCGCAGCAACATACTGACCAGGAACTTGCTGCGGCACACTAGCAAGCTGTTGGAAACGTGAATTCGACCGTAAGTAACCCGTTAAAAACTCGTTCGGATCAACAATGGGACCCGAAGTTTCACTAACAGAAGACAAAGCAGGAGCTGCACCAAGAAAACTTGGACTAGCAGCTAATAAAGGTGAAATGTTTCTGTACATGGTTAAAACCTTATAGAAATATTTTACTGGTTTTTAGTTGTAACACTTTTAAAAACATTTTATTAGGTTAACGAGTATAAGGAATCTCTCCCCTACCAAGGGCACCCAAAAAGTAATCAACCTCATTCTTTACATTTTTCTGCAAAGCGGGGTTACTAAGATAATCAGCGACAGCAGCACCTGCAGCAATACCACCGGCAACAGCAGCAGCAGTACCACGGCTCCGTGGGCGAGCACTCACAGGAACACGCTGCATAATTGTCTCAGGAACTTCAGCAAACCGATTCAACTGAGGATTACCAACCATCCCAGGACCAGTGGCACGGATTGTTGCGCCGGGGCGATAAAAATTTGGTTGATACTCAGAAATCCCCGGAATTGGAAGCTGACCAGGAGAAACCGTTAACCGATTAACAATTTCCTCAGCAAGCTCACGAGTAGCTGGCGGAACAACGTCTGCGCCGATAAAAGGAGTCCGACGCCCAGAAAAGTTTTGAAGACCACCAGCGCGAGTAGTTAACAAACCCTGCAGATATTGCTCGACGGGATCCATAGAACTACTTACCTATAAAAAGATTCTAAACCCTAATTTATTACCTCTGTTCGATCCAGGTAAGGAATGCAAGTGCGTCTTTGAGATTAGCAGCAGCAGCAGCAGCGGCAATTGTAAAAGTATCGCTAACTGTACCCATACTCGATCGACCGATTTGATAGACAGTATCTTGATCAATGCGAATGCCAGTAGACCCAGACTGCGCATGAACAAAACCAGAATCTATAGAAGTACCTCCGGATAAAGCACCAGAAGCGGTTATATTGTATTGCGTAAAAGAATTGGTATCAGGCATATCTACCCAAGTGCCATTGAGAGTAGCGTTACGAACAACTTTGTAAAAAAGATCCGTATTATCTAAAGTATTTATTTGGAAAAATGAAGGCAACACAATTCCTTGGAGTGCTGTGCTCTTTAATCGAATAGATAACAAAGGATAATAAATATCTTTAGTTGCTAATCTGATTCCAGCAAGAGGCGTTTGTATATTTTGAGCAATACCAAGTTTCTGAGTACGTGATCCATCAATAGAAATAGAGTTAGACCCCTGGTAGAGACTAGTACTAGAAGCTTGACCGCCCGTTAAATTTTTTATTTCTATACGAATT
>Ga0315291_10004039_pt1 | contig 18813 bp, 13 predicted proteins | sample YL17G12_20_MG_FD_203070 | JGI IMG/M metagenome (GOLD analysis project Ga0315291, IMG submission 203070) | Sediment microbial communities from Yellowstone Lake, YNP, Wyoming, USA - YL17G12_20 | ecosystem: Environmental > Aquatic > Freshwater > Lake > Sediment | place: USA: Wyoming | collected...
ACAGCACTTGCTGCGCAATGGGCCGTAAGCAGGACGGAGGCACTGGCATGAGGACACGACGCGTCGCTGGCTTGGCGTTCCTTTTGGTCGTCGCCCTTCTGGCGAGGTCCGCTGGCGCTGCCGCTGACCGGTCTGAGCCAAATCATGGACGTCTACTTCTCTCCGCACGGCGGGCGCACAGAGGCCGTCGTCAGAGAGCTTGACGCCGCCAAGGAGTCCCTCCTCGTCCAGGCCCACAGTTTTGCCGCTGCGCCCATCGCGAAGGCGCTGGTGGATGCGCACAGGCGCGGCGTGAAAGTCCAGGTGATCCTCGACAAGTCCCAGCGGACGGAGAGGTACAGCTCAGCCACCTTCCTCAAGAACGCAGGCATACCGACCTACATTGACGACAAGCGCCGCGCCGCCAAGTGCCAGGTCCGGCAGCGCTTCCAGCGCGCCCGCCACGTCCAGGAGCATCGGGTCGGCGTAAACGTTCATGGTGAGGCCGAGGGAGGACGGCCCCGGCAAGACACTTGACGGCAACCAGCCAGGGGTGTACTTTCCGAAGGGGCGCCTGCTTGGAAGCGCCGCACCGGGCGCCGCCTGCGCCTGACAGGAGACCCCAGCTTGGCAACAGCCCATGGGCACCCTCCCTGGCGCCGGCCGTCGCTCACTTCGGCCATTCGGTCTGAGAACATGAACAGAAGCATCGGACGGGTTACGGCCTTCCTGGCAATCATCTCGTCACTATCTATCGTCGGCATGCAAAGAAGTGTCTCAGCCGAACCTTTGCGGGTGAACCACGAACGGTTGGAGTGCGTTGCCGAACTTGAGAAGGGAGTATTCCAGAGCGGTGAACCCCTGCTGGTGGGGGTCCGTCTATGGAACAGAGACGATCAGTCACAGTATTTCCCGGACTGCTGGTCCATCCTCATAGAGCACGTGATCGTCACTGACCAAACCGGGGAAGTCGTACCGTACTTGGGCACGCGTCCTGCGTGGGTGAAAGATGAACTAAGACCAGACCCTATCGAGTGGAGACCAGGGCAAGATCGCTATGCAGGACAGTTTGAGATAGGCAAAGCGTACGGGGTCAAGTACCCGGGCGAATACAGAATCCGTGTTCGCTATCCCTTGACCGCCGATGCCAGTAGTTTCGTAGTCTCGGCGGAAGTTGCCGTCTTGGCAGTTCCTGCCGGTTCGATCGTGACGGAATTGGTCGCATCTAAGCGCGGGACCCCTTCACCGACGGATGGTACGCTTCCCGTTCGTCTGGTGGTTCGAAATCGACTTGATCCTGCCAAGGTGGAAGTGTCAGGCATCACTTTCACTGCTGCCCAAGTCGGTGGCAACACGTATCTGTGGGGGTTGCCAGGAGACCAGCGAGACGGTAGGCGGCGGTCACTGAGCGGAAAGGTCACCGAGCTTCGCTTTGATCTGGATTTGGCACGTTGGGGCAACATGTGGTCCTCCGAAGGTCCGTCGCAGAGCATGCGGGCGTTTGCCTCTCCAGGGGGAAAATGGTCTGTGACTGCAGAACTGACTGGCCTCTATCAGGGCAGAAAACTCAAAGTGTCTTCGAATCCAGTCGTGATCGAGATAGGCAATCCCCCGACGGCATTGGACACGAATGCGAACAAGGCCGCCGCGCTGTGGGCCGCCGGATCGTCGAGGGCAGGAGAGGAGGCGCAGCCGAAGGCGTTCAATTCTGCGGTGGCGTTCCATGTGTGGGCCGTCATCAGCGGCTCGGACCAATTCGTCGGCAGAACGCCTTCCGAGGTGCCGTTGACGATACCGCCTTGCCAGTTGTGGTACGTTGAGCCGCTGCGTCCAGTGGACATGGCGAAGGTGCGTCAGGAGGTCGAGGCGCAGAAGATTCCGGGGCTGAAAGTGGATGGTGCGACGGACGCGGATCTTGAGCACCTGAAGGGCCTGACGGGGCTCGAGCGGCTCGATCTTGATCACACGAAGGTCACGGACGCCGGCTTGGTGCACCTCAAGGGGCTGACGGCGCTTCAATGGCTCGAGCTGTGGGGAACCCAGGTCACAGACGCGGGCCTCGAGGACCTCAAGGGGCTCCAGTCGCTTCAGCGCCTCTCCCTTTCATATACGCAGGTCACGGACGCAGGCTTGGCGCACTTGAAGGGCCTGACGGCGCTGCAAGGCCTCTACCTGATGGGAACGCAGGTCACGGACGCGGGCCTTGTGCACCTGAGGGGACTGAAAGCATTGCAGTACCTTAACGTGGTCGATACGAAGGTGACGGACGCGGGCGTTGAGGATCTGAGGAAGTCCTTGCTCCGCGTTACAGTGTGGCGGCACTTGCCCGCGAAGAGAGTGCAAAGCTCCAGCTCGTCTCAGCGCGGGTGACGTCCCGCATCGGGCTCGCCTGAGCGACCAGGGGCGCGCCTGAAGGGAGACCTGACATGGGCAACTGGGCATGGAAGTACTGGGTGATTGCGCCAATCCTGGCTGTCGCGCAGTGGGCCGCCAGCTCGTCGAAGGCAGAAGAGAAAGCGCAGCCGAAGGCCTTCAATTCCGCAGTAGCCTTCCGAGTCTACGCGGTGGTTGGCGAGGAGCGCCAATTCGTCGGCATCACTCCTTCCGAGCGGCCGCTGACGATACCGCCGTGCCGGTGGTGGTTCGTTGAACCTCGCCGTCCCGTTGACATGGAGAAGGTGTGCCAGGAGGTCGAGGCGCAGAGGATTCCGGGGCTGAAACTCAGGGAAGCCACGGATGCGGACCTTGAGCACCTGAAGCGACTGACGGCGCTCCAGGATCTCAACCTCGCGGGAACACGGGTCACGGACGCCGGGCTCCAGAACCTGAAGGGGCTGACGGCGCTCCAGCGGCTAAACCTCCAGCTAACGCAGGTCTCGGACGCGGGCCTGGTGCACCTGGAAGGGCTGACGGCGCTCCAGTCGCTCGAGCTCTGGAATACGAAGGTCACGGACGCGGGGCTGGTGCACCTGAAGGGGCTGACGGGATTGCATTACCTCGGCCTGAAGGATACCAAGGTCACGGAAGCGGGCGTTGAACAACTGCAGAAGTCCCTGCCCAACGTGGAGATCATACGGCAGCGGGCCGCAAAGCGTGCAAAGCTCCAGAACGTCTCAGCGCGGGTGACTTCCTGCGCCAGACTTGCCTGTCCCGGCGTCGGCCTGCGCTACATCCTGGAGCGACAGGTCTGGCAACGTTGCGAGCGCACCCGACACGTCGAGCAGGCTGGGGTCGTTGTGGACGTTCATGGTGAGGTCGAGGGAAGAACGGCGCATGGCAGCCTGGGCAGTCCGGGGCACGCCATTCTTGCTGAGGTGGGTGGCGAAGGTGTGACGGACCCAGGACGCCGGGGGTCCTGATCCCCTCGCCCGCTCCCCTCCCCGCCTCTGCCAACAGATGACAGCAGTTGTCAGGAGTTGTCTATCGTTGCCACCCCTTTGGCCTTGTGACCTCCGAGGCCAGCAGTCGAGGGTCCGCTTCTCCGCCCGCGCGTCGGCCAGCTCCCAGAGGTCGTCCGTGTCCGTCTGCTCGGCCGACAGGGACACCCGTGCGGTACAGAATATACGCAGAACCTGTCCCACTACGAATCGTCGTGAGGGATGACCGGTTAGCATGTTAGCCCGAACGCCCTCCTGAGGCCGAGTCCGGGTGAGGCACCAGGATCACGTTGGGTAGCATGCAGGCCAGTGCATGTCGGGCGTGTTAGAGCCCGCCTCGGGGACGGTGCGGCGTTGGCTGCACGTCACCAGCGGCTTCCATGTGGAGGATGTGCTGGCCGTGGTGCTTGAGCGCGTTGCTGTAACGCCCCGCGGGCGTGCGCTGCCGGCCCGCCCGGCAGTTTCAGCGGATCGTGCCACGCACATGTCGGGAACCGCCCGGAAAAAGGCTGGCGCCGGAGGATTCCATGAGGAACGCCAGCGCGATCGGCGCGTTCGTCCAGCCGGAGTAGATGCTTCCGGCGCCGCCTTCGTAGCGGTCTCCGCCGCCCCAGCGCCCGGTCCGCATGTCGTACGCCCCTCGCCAGCATCCCCGCAGCCATGGCTCAGGCGAGTCGTCCTGTATGTGCTCCAGAAACTCTAGTGACCGCACGCAGGCCGCGCGGCAGTCGGCGCAGTCGAACAGCCGTCCTGCATGCAGCAGGCCGAGCGTCGCCCAGTTCTGCGTGTAGATGAGGTCCGCTACGTGCTCGCCCTTGGGCGCCTCGTCGTGCTCGGAGGGAAAGTGCCCCTGGTCCGACTGACGCCGTATCAGTATGTCGGCCGCTCCCCGCGCCACGGTGCGGATCGCCTCGTCCCTGAACTGGTGCGCGCACACCGACGCTGTGAGCGCGAGGTAGGCGTACTCCGAAAGCGTCCAGCCCAGTCCGGAGGGCGAGGCGCCGGTCTCGCGGCCGGTCTTGCGAGGCCCTGGAAGGACAAGGTCATGGTAGAGCACCACGGTGCTCGCGTAGTCCGTCTCGGGATCGGCCGCAGCGGCGTGGGCCAGGGCCATCGTCACGAGTCCGAGCCAGTGTGGGTTAAGACGCAGGCCGCTCATGGGCGCTCCATGGGGCCGGGGCGGCGCGCCAGCGGCGCGGATCTCGCCGAGAAACGCTGCCATGTGGCGGTTCAGAGAGCGGGCAGCGGCGATGCCGACCTCCCGCAGGTAAGGCCGGGCGCGGTCCGCCAGAAGCAGGGCGATCGTAGTCACCCATGCATTGTCGTCCGTCCAATAGGAACTGCGGTTCTTCGGGTTCGCCCAGCCCCAGAGGCCGCAGGTGGTGGACGCTGGGTCCTCGTCGCGCAGACAACTTCGGCGCAGCAGGTAATCGAGGATGTGGTCGACCACGCCCCGTATGGCCTCGTGGCCCAGCACCTCGGTGGCGAGTTCGAATAGAAGTGCTGTCTGCATGTTGCAGTCGGGCCGGCGGTTCTCCAGGACGACGACGCCCGGGGCGAGCGGCGTCTGCGAAGGGAACGCGCGGCAGATCTGCGCGGCGGCCTCATTGTGGGCGAGCAGGGCAATGCGCTCCGCCAAGCCCCAGAAGCCGTCGGCGGGGCGCATGATCCCGGAGTTCAGGAACCACGTGATGCTGCGGTGGACAATCTTGTCAGTGTCCACTGCTTTCGTCTCCGATGTCCCTTGATATGAGCTGACCCTTCCCGGATTCGGGTGCTGTTTGGTACCCCGGTCTGGACTCCAGGCGAACCACTTCAGTCTTGTTCCTTGCTACTGCAACTCGTTTCTGCGGCCTTATTGCAGCAAGTCTCACGCCTATCGCCTCGGTCGGAAACGACGCGGGTTTGCCAGATTCGGCCGTCTGACCAAACGCCAGCTCCTTCAACTCGACCAGCCCGACCAGGCGCGGAACACGATTCAACGGGCCCTCCGCTACCAAGCCTGCTTGGACGCTGAGCCGACCCGGACCCGCGCAGAAGTAGCTGTCATGTTCGGCGTTTACGAGGCGCCAAAGGGGCCCTCCGCTTGGGCCACACAATAGTGGATTCTACAGGCACCCTTGCGGCCCTGCAACGTGTCCCCCGGCTCTGCTGTGGGCTGCGTCGCGCGGCGTGCCTGGGAAGCGCCTGACGCTCGGCTCAGCCAGATACGCAAACTGGAAGTCGGGGGTTCGAATCCCCTCGCCCGCTCCACTCCCTTCCCCTGCCAGCAGCTGCCACCGGTTGTCAGGACTTGTCTATCGGCGCCTGCCCGCCGTACGGCGGGCCAACCCCCAAGCCTTGTGACCTTCCAGGCTGGAAGTTGAGGGTTCGCCGCCAGCCCTCGTTCTGCCAGGAGTTGTCAACGATTGCCAACGGCTTCCTACAGTTTGTGCAAGATTCAGTGCAAGATACGATGCAGGCCTCGCGCATAGATCGGTCCACCTGAGGGAGGGCGAGGCTGCACCCCTTCCACTGAGCAGGGGGAGATCGCCGCAGATGACACCGACCCAGTACACAGCCGGGTCGCAATACGATGCCACGATGCCAGGGCAGTCCACATGTATCGCCAGGCGGCGCTCCGCCCCTGTACTGGAGGAGTTCAGGCGGGAGGCGCCTCGGCGTCTACAGTGAGGAGTTCGGGATGGAGCCCGAGCTGGGCGAGGGACTCCCCGATCTCGCGGGCATAGACGGGGTTCATCACGATCACGCAGTCGGGCGGGCACTCGACGAGCGATTCCGGCGCGACTATCTGGTGGCCGGTGGCGGGCAGGAAACGGCCCTGCCGGTGGGGGTTGATGTCCACGACGCAGGAGACCTGGTCGCGGACGCCGAGGGTCGAGAGGAAGGCAACGGATTTTGAGCCCGAGCCCCACGCGACGGTTCGAGCGCCCCTCACGGCCAGCCCGTCCAGGCGACGCCGCCACCAAAGGATGCGTTCTGCGCTCGCCCGTGCAAAGCGGCTGATGAGTCCCGACAGCGCTGCGAGGTCGTTCTCGAGCGCCAGCGGGGGCTCGGTGAACGCCGCAGCAGGGCGCGCAGTGAGGATCAGGTACTGGTCGGCGTAGTCCCTGTAGAGCTCGACGATGTCGAACGCCGCTGCGCGGAGAAGGCGCGCCAGGGAGCCGGGGCTGAAGTAGGAACAGTGTTCGTAGTAGACGTCCCAGAAGGCGCCCTCACGTAGGATGCGCGTGACGTCGGGGACCTCGATGAAGACCGTGACGTTCCTGTCCTCGCCGGCTGCGCGGCGGAGCATCCGGGCGAACGCGCCGACGTCCGCGATGTGTTCGAGAGTGTGGCGGCAGCAGACGAAGTCAGGGCGCAGGCTAGCGTGCTTGTCGGAGTAGAACTCTCGGACGACCGTCACGCGGCGTGCCGCTTCGGGCGGCATGCGGTCGGGGACGAAAGCGGGGTCGAACCCCGTGCCGCGGTTGTCGCCGAGTTCGCAGAGCAGGGCGAGGAACTCGCCTTTGCCACAACCTATCTCGAGGACATGCTTGCCTTGCAGGCCGTACCGATCCGCCAGCCGACAGGCAAGGGACCGGGCGAAGGCGCCGAAGGTAGGTGAAAAGCCCTGCGTCTCCTCGTAGCACGCGGCGTAGTCGAGCAGAGAGGGCCTGAAGGTGGCGTTGAAGACGAAACCGCAGTCGCGGCAGAACTCGAGGGTCACGTCCGCCCGCGGCTCGCGCAGCGCTTCCTCACGCGTATGGACAAGGAACATGTCGCGCACGGGCATGCCCCTCGCCTGGTAGACGGGCGCCAGAGCATGGGACTCGCAAGAGGGGCATCTGCCAGCCAAAGGGCGCTGTTCCTTCAGGTGTTCCGGAGGCGGAGATCGGAACCGAGGACGCCGTCATGGACGAGCTTGCGCGCCCAGGCCAGCCTCCTGTACGCGGGTCCGTGGAACCGGCCTGCCGTGAGGCCCGCGCTTCTGTATGCGCCCGCCAGTTGGCGGGCACCGCGATGCACGTCCCACTCCGGGCGGATGCCCGAGACAAGGCGCGCGAACTTGCCGCCGCTCACGCGGTAGCATCGCGCGTCGTGAGAGGCGTCCGGCGCCGTCTCCACGTGCGCGCCGGGGACGGCCTCGCACGCGACCTCTGCCAGTTCGCGGATGCGGTAGTTTCCGTCCGCTTCGGCAACGTTGAAGGTCTGGCGATGGACGGCCTCTCGAGGGGCGTTCAGGACGGCGATGAAGGCGCGCGCGAGGTCCTCTACGTGCACCTGAGGGCGCCAGGCCTGGCCGTCGCTCTGAAGGACGACCTTCCCCCCCGTGACGGCCGAGGCGACCAGGTTGTTCAGGGCCAGGTCCACGCGCAGCCGGGGGGAGATGCCGTAGGCGGTGGCGTTGCGCAGGCAGACGGGCGAGAAGGCGTCGGCCGCCAGTTCGTGCAGGGCGCGCTCGGCGGCGGCCTTGGACTCGGCGTACGGCGTCAGGGGACGCAAGGGCGAGTCCTCCGTGAGGAGGTCCTGCCCGCCCCCTCCGTAGACGCTGCACGTGGAGGAGAAGAGGAACCGTGCCACGCCCGCCTTCCGGCAGAGCTCGGCCAGGCGCACGGTGGCGACATAGTTGACATCCGTCGTTACCTTCGGGTCGAGTTCCGCCAGGGCGTCGTTGGCGAGCCCGGATAGGTGGATCACCGCCTGGAATCCACGAACGTCCTCCGCCGTGACGTCGCGGATGTCCTTGGTGGCCGCGGGCACCGGGACGGGCGGCGGGCCGAAGTCGCAGCCCCGGAACAGGTCGCTATCGAGGCCAGCCACCTCGAAGCCTTCGGCCGAGAGCATCGGCGTCAGCACGGCGCCGATGTAGCCGAGGTGACCGGTGACGAGCACGCGCATGCCGCTACTCCCAGACTTTCCAGGGCGCGTTGCCGCTGCACCAGAGGTCCTGCAGGGCCTGCCTGTCGTGCGGGGTATCCATGCACTGCCAGAAGCTGGTGTGGCGGAAGGCCATGAGTTGCCCGTCGCGAGCCAGATGCTCCAGGGGTTCGCATTCCCAGCGCGTTGCGTCGCCCGCGATGTAGTCGAAGACGCCGGGCTCGAGGACGAAGAGGCCGCCGCTGATCCATTCCCCTGTGCAGACCGGCTTCTCGGCGAAGCTGTTCACGCGGTCGCCATCGAGCTCCAGACGTCCGAAGCGGCACGGCGGGTGGACGGCCGTCAAGGTGGCCAGCTTGCCGTGGGAGCGGTGGTAGGCGACGAGTTCGGTCAGCTTCACGTCCGAGACGACGTCGCCGTAGGTGAGCATGAAGGCCTCGTCCCCTAAAGCCGAGCGGAGCCGTCGGATCCGGCCCCCGGTGGCGGTGTCCAGGCCCGTCTCAGCGAACTCCACGACCCAAGCCGGCCGGGTTTGAGCCGCCCTGCGCGCCCGGCCCGCCGAAATGGGCACGGTTGGACCAGAATTCGGCGCGCAGAGGTCAGCCATGCGCTTCCTGATGAGGTCTCCCTTGTAGCCCAGGGCGATCACGAAGTGGCGGTGCTCGTAGAAGCCATGGTATCTCATGATGTGGTAGAGGATGGGGAAGCCGCCGATCTGGAGCAGGGGCTTGGGGCGGGAGCTGGTCGCTTGCAGCATCCGGCTCCCGCGGCCTCCGGCCAAGATCGCCACCTTCATCGTGCGGTTGCCCATCGTCTCACCGATGCCCGGTCTCCAGGGCCTGCTCAGTCTCAAGGCCGGCTTCCCGCGCGTCCAAGCGCGCAGCGGTGCAGAGCAGTTCGCGCGCCATACGTTTGCCCGACCGGCGGAGCACGTCCTCGGCGACAGCCATGTAGCAACGCGCCTTCTCGACGCGCGACATGGGCACGTGCCGCACGGCCTTCAGTTGCTCGAGCGTGAACCGGCACCAGGGGAGCACTCGGCAGTTCCTGTTGAGCGGGTCAAACCATGCGGCCTGCTGCCTGGGCGTAGGGTTGGCACGGCAGCACATGGCTGGGTGCATCCTGCGGTAGAACAGCGGTTCGGGCACTTCGCGGAACCGGCCCAGAAGGGCAAGCTCCTCCACCAGCACGTAGTCCGACCGGAAGTGGCGGCCCATCAAGCGCGTCCTGCGCAGGGCGTCGGCGCGGATCAGACCGAACAGTGCATTCGGTTCGTGCAGACATCGCATGACGCGCCGAAGCCGCTGCGACGGCCGCGGGAAGGGCAGATCCATGTTGTCCGCATACTCGCGCAGCTCTCTGCCGTCCTCGCCGATCAAGATTGTGCGCGGATATGCGATCACCGCAGCCGTGTCGCAGTCGAGGGCCGCGACGCAGAGCTTCAGGTGTGCGGGAGCGAGCACATCGTCGTGCGCCGCCCACTTGAAGTAAGCCCCAGTCGCGAGGGAGAAGACGCGGTTGTAGTTGCCGGCTCCGCCACGGTTGCTCTCTAGGCGACTGAACCTAACGCGGCGGTCGCGCCGGGCGTAACGTTCGCAGATGGTGGCCGTCCCGTCATCCGATGCATTGTCGGAGATGATCAGCTCGAAGTCGGAGAACTCCTGGGCCAGGATGCTCTCGATGGCTTCCCCGAGGAACCGCTCGCCGTTGTAAACGGGCAAGCCGACAGTGACCCTTGGTGTCATGCTGGTGGGTCCACCCTGGGACGACTGCACGGGTGAGCACTATGCCGACAGCCCTCTTCGCCGGGCGCGCCGCTGATACTACACGCGGGTGGCCGATTTGTCAATGTTCGCCGCCATCGGTCATGAGACGCTAGGGGATATGCGGTCTTGAGCCGTTTGCAGCGGGTCCCCAGGGGAAGGGGAGGCCGGCGTCTGGCTGCACCGCGCCGTCCAGCGACAGCTCCGGCAGCGCCTCGAGCGCGCCGGCCACGTCGAGGAGGCTGGGGTCGGTGTAGACGTTCATGGTGGAGGTCCAGCGAAGAGTGGCGCATGGCCGCCTGGGCTGTGCGGGGCGCCATGCCGTTCTTGCTGAGGTGGGTGCCGAAGGTGTGGCGCAAGGCGTGGAAGTGCACCGTTCGGCCCCGGTCGTCCCGCTTCGGGATGCCGGCAGCGGCAAGGTCCCGGTCGAGTATCTTCACGAAGTTCGGCGGCACGGTGAACAGCGGCTCGGCGACCGGCAGCGCGAGCGGCATTGGCCTGCCGATGAGTTTCGCGTCGGCACGCGCCTCTTGGAGTTTGTCGTCGAGCCATCCACACAGGTCCTCCGCGAGGTCCGCCCTTAGCACGTCGTTCAGACGCCTAACAACCCGTACAGCGGGATGACAAGTGACAGCAGGCGATCAGATGCGAGCCGCCCAGGGCTTGCGGGCGATGCAGGAAACGTACTCGTGCACGACCCGGCAGGGCTTGCCGCCAAGCGCTTCCGCCAGCCGCTCCAGGAAACGGCGCTCAAGGCGCGGCCGCTTGGCGGGGTCCGTCGCGTCGTAGAATGCCGTGCCGGCGCCGGATTTGAGCAAGTGCTCCAGGGCGGCCTGCGGATCGGCGCAGTCAAAGGTCACGGCCCCCTCATGCAGATACTCGCAGGCCAAGCCCGCACGAGCCAGCGCCGAGCGCACGTGCTCCCCGTCCCGTGGAAAATCGAAGTCGACCTGCTTCAGCAGGCTCGAGGGATCTTCGGCAACCAGTTCCGCAAAGATGGACAGCTCGCGACGCGGCGAGTCTTTCTTATGGACTACGAAGGCGAGGCGGCCGCCCGGGGCGAGCGCTGCCGCCGCCGCCGCGAAGAAGGGCTCCAGCGGGATGTAGCCTAGAACCCAGCTCGCGAGCACCAAGTCGAAATGGCCCGCGCTCGCCTGCAGCGCCTCCAGCGCGTCGCCAGCCATGAACTCGACCCACGGGGCTTGTCCCACGCGCCGACGCGCCTGTTCCAGCATCCTCGCTGAAAGGTCCACGCCCAGGACGCTGCCTGACGAGCCGACCTTCTGGGCAAGCTGCAGTGTGGCATAGCCTGTCCCGCAGCCGGCTTCGAAGACGCGCTCTCCGCCGGACAGTCTCAGCCTTGCCAGGAGTTCATCCACCGGCTGCCCGGCGCGGACCAGCCAGAACGCGTCGTAATCGCCGTGCAGCCGCCATGTGGCGACAAGTAGACGACGGTCTTCGGCTCCGGCCGGTCGGCGGCAGCACCAGCGAACCTCGCCAGAAGGGCGACGACCAAAAGGAACGCCAAGCCAGCGACGCGTCGTGTCCTCATGCCAGTGCCTCCGTCCTGCTTACGGCCCATTGCGCAGCAAGTGCTGTCGCTTTCATACCCCGTTGGGTGCCAGAATAGGCTTGCACGGCCGGCGCCTCATGTCAAGATCGGGCGGTCGGGGATGGCCTCGCACGTCTGGAGCGAGACCAATACATTGACCACGTCCGACCGAAGCCATATACTCCGGCATGTACGCTGTCACGTACCCTGGGGACTTGGCAGGCAACGGTTGGGACTCAGTTTCGGCCTCCGTTCCGCCTGGCATGAGCCGTCTGAGGGGCAATCGAGTTGGCTCGAAGGAGGGATCTGATGCGTCCGGTATCTCATATGGCAAGGATTGGGGCGTGCGTTGCTCTGGCTTTTGTTTGCAGCGTCTCTCGTCATGCTGCCGGTCAGGAGGCCCAGGACATGGTGCTGCCCGCTGGCGTTAAGGCTGTCTGGGACCTGGACAAGGCGTATCGGGAGAAGACGGCGACGCGGGAGCGCGTCTGCATCAACGGCCTGTGGCGATGGCAGCCGGCTGCCACCGTCGAAACAAGCGTGCCCGCGGGCAACTGGGGCTTCTTCAAGGTGCCCGGCGCCTGGCCCGGAATCAGCGAGTTCGCTCGGAAGGAATCGCAGAAGGCCTACCCGAACCAGAATTGGAATAACCCGGACCTCAGCAAAGTCACCAGGGCGTGGTATCAGCGGGAATTCACGGTACCCCGCGATTGGACGGGGCGGCGCATTGCGTTAACGATGGAATACCTGAATTCGTTGGCGACTGTCTTCGTGGACGGAAAAAAGATCGGCAAGCTGCACTTTCCCGCCGGTGAACTGGACCTGACCGCGGCGGTGCAGCCTGGCGGCAAGTATGTGCTCTCCATATTTGTGGAGGCCCTGCCGCTCAAGGAGACGATGCTCGCTTTCAACGATACGAACATGCCCCAAGAGGTGAAAGGCACAGTGAACTATCGCGGTCTCTGCGGGGATGTCTTCCTGGCCGGAGCCCCGGCGCAGGCGCGCGTGACCAACGTGAAAGTGGACCCCTCGGTGCGCCAATGGGCGCTTACCGTTCACGCCGACTTGGCGAGTCTGACCCCGGGCGCGGACTACAAGCTGCAGGCAAGACTCCTGGACCAGGGCCGGCCGGTCAAGACGCTGACCAGTCCGGCGTTCAAGGATACCGATCTGAAGGACGATCGCTTCACCTTCACTCAGCCCTGGAAGCCGGAGAAGCTCTGGGACATTAATACGCCACAGAACCAGTACGACTTGGAGCTGTCGTTGCTCGACGCCGCCGGCAAGACAGTGGACGTTTTCCTGCCGGTGCGCTTTGGTTTTCGAGAATTCTGGATCGAAGGCCGCGACTTCATCCTTAACGGCACTCGTGTTTTCTGGGCCAACAAGCCTCTGGACAATGCCACGCTCGGCGTGGGGCTGTCTACCTATGCCGCCGTCAAAGAATCGATAGCGCGTCTGCAGAGTGTAGGCATCAATATGGTCTATACTCACAATTATGACTGCAAACCCGGTACGCATCTTAGTTTTGAGGAAATGCTTACAGCCGCGGATGACACCGGCATGCTGGTGTCATTTTCAATGCCGCATTTCCACGATTATGACTGGAAAGCCGGCGATGCCGCGCAGACAAATGGTTATGCGCAACATGCTGCGTTCTATGCGCGCGTGGCCCAAAACCATCCTTCCGTGGTGGCCTATTCGACCAGCCATAATGCCACGGGTTACTTCGAGGTCATGAACCCCGACCTGATTGACGGCGTCTATGCGCCCCCGCCCGATAGTAACCAGAATACTGCCCTCGTGGCCCAGGCGATCATCAGCAAGCTGGACCCTACCCGTATCGTTTATCACCACTCTTCGGGCAACTTAGGGATGATGTGGACGAGCAACTTCTACCTGAACTTTGTGCCCGTCCAGGAACGTTCAGACTGGTTTGAGCATTGGGCGACCAAGGGCGTGAAACCGATCTTCACCACGGAATACGGTATGCCTTACTTCCTGAATTGGACCATGTATCGGGGTTATTTCCAGGGCAAACTGCCCTGGCAAGGTCATAACGGCAAGGTTCCGTACGAGCTATGCATAGCGGAATGGGATTCGCAGTGGCTCGGCGATTCCGCCTTCAAGCTCAGCGAAGAAGAGAAGACCGATTTGCGCTGGGAGGCCAAAAAGTTCAATGGGGGGCAGCTTTGGCAGCATTGGGAATACCCCGTTTACTTTGCCAAGCCCGTTTTCGATGGCGTAATGGAAGTCGTGGCCCGGTACACCGCCGACAACTGGCGCGCCTTCCGTACCTGGGGCGTGTCGGCCACCAGCCCCTGGACGTTCGACCAGTATTGGAGGCTCCGGGACGGCGTTGATCAGAGCCGCCAGGACCTCAAGGTCGATTGGGATAGGCTGCAACGTCCCGGCTACAGCCCCGATTTTATCGATGCCCGATACGACTCAATTATCTATTCCTATGATCGTGCGGACTGGGTTCCCACGGTGGCCGGCCAGGCGCTGGTGCGCAACAACCAGCCGCTGCTGGCGTACTTGGGCGGCAAGCCCGGCGCATTCACCGAAAAGGGGCACAATTTCCGCGCGGGCGAGACGATCGAGAAACAGATCATTGTCGTTAACAACAGCCGTGTTACGGTTTCGTGCGACTGCGCCTGGTCGGTGAACCTGCCCACGCCGCAGAACGGCAACGCAGCCTTCACGTCGCCGACCGGCGACATCCACATGCAGCCGCTGAAGTTCTCTGTGCCCGCGGGAGTCAAGCCTGGCGCCTACACGCTGCAGCTCTCAGTCAAGTTCACTCCCGGCGGCACACAGGAAGACACCTTCATGATTAACGTGCTGACGCCTGACCCGGCGCCGACAGCCGGCGGCAAGTTGGCCATTTTCGACCCGCCGGGCGAGACTACCAGAATGCTCGGAGCGCTGGGCGTGCATGGCGACACCGTCCAGGCCAATGCCGATATGGCGAAGTACGACTTGCTGATCGTCGGCAAAGACGCGCTTACGCCTGAAGGCCCTGGCCCGAACCTGGCCCGGGTCCGCGAAGGCCTGCGGGTACTCGTCTTCGAACAGCACGCCGACGTGTTGGAGCAGCGGTTCGGGTTCCGCGTACAGGAGTACGGTTTACGGGAGGTTTTCAGGCGGATTCCAGACCACCCGGTCCTGGCCGGTCTGGATGAGAATCTCCTGAAAGACTGGCGCGGCGATGCGACGAATATGGCGCCACGCCTGAAATACAAGCAGTTGCCTTATCCGATTATAAACCCTGCGATTACCAGCGCCGGCGTGACGGTCACACGCCCCTGGCGGTGCGGCAACCGGGGCAACGTCGCCAGTGTGCTGATCGAGAAGCCGGCCTGCGGCGATTTTATGCCCCTGGTGGATGGCGGCTACAGCCTGCAATACAGCCCCCTGATGGAGTACCGCGAAGGACAGGGCCTGGTGGTTTTCTGCCAGATGGATGTCACCGCGCGCACGGAAGCCGATCCGGCCGCCGAACGGCTGGCGCGGAACTTATTGTCCTACACCAGCGCTTGGAAGCCTGTCGCGCGGCGCACCATCCTTTATGCCGGGGATCCAGCCGGACAGAAGCACCTGCAACAGGCGGGCTTCGCGGTTGAGCCTTACGCCGCCGGGGCGCTCAAGGCTGATCGCGTCCTGGTGGTTTCCCCAGGCGGCGGCGCCGCCCTGGCCGCGGACAAGGATGCCATTGCGACGTGGCTCAAACAAGACGGGCGCGTGCTGGCCCTGGGGTTGGACTCCGCGGAAGCGAGTGTGTTTCTGCCGGTCAAGGTGGAAACCAAGTCAGCCGAGCATATTGGCACATACTTCGAACCTCCAGCGGCGAATTCGCCGCTGGCCGGCACCGGCCCGGCGGATGTCCACAACCGCGACCCGCGGGACGTCCCGCTGGTCACTGGCGGCGCCCAGACTGTGGGCGACGGCGTGCTCGCCAATGCCTTGGAGGGCCGCGTGGTCTTCTGCCAGATTGCGCCTTGGCAATTCAATATCAAGCAGCAGAATACCAAGCGTACTTTCCGCCGGACCAGTTGCCTTCTTTCGCGGTTGCTGGGCAATCTGGGCGTCCATGGGCAGACACCGGTTCTAGAGCGTTTCGCGGCACCGGTCAAACTGACCGATGGACAATCGCCGGAGTGCCGTTGGCTGAATGGATTCTATCTGGACCAACCTGAAGAATGGGACGACCCCTATCGGTTCTTCGGCTGGTGAACGGTTGGTTCCGGTGAACGCGCAAGCGCGCTTCGTTTGCCCGCCAGACTCATTTTTGGTGATGGACTTGAATGAGCCAATTGAATGAAACCATTATGGCAGGCACTTACTGGCGGTTGCGCAATTGCGGCTATTCGACCGCCTGGTGGTTGAATGGCCCCTTTGGGAAACAAATGAAAAGAAAACGTTACAGTCGGTTTACTCCCCCAGGACCGTTATCGAGGATCGGCCGGTTGACATCCGACAGGCCCGTTCGAAGGCTAGGTGTTCACCGTCAGCGATTGTGAGACAGTAAGGGGTATACGGTTCTGAGCCATTGCAGGGCCTCCCCTGGGCGGAGGGGGAGGCAGGGATCGGCCTGCGCCACATCCTGCAGAGACAGGTTTGGCAACGTTGCGAGCGCGCCGGCCACGTCCAGCAGGCTGGGGCGGGGTGCACGTTCATGGTGAGGTCCAGGCGCAAGCACGCTCGCGAAGGAGTGGCGCCGGTCTCGTGCAGCAGTTGGCACGCCAACCGCCTGTGGCTGCCGTTCGTTGTGGGCTGGCTCACGAAGGTGAGCATCATGGAGTTCTCGGGCGGCCGGCTGCTTAGGGACGCGCGTTTCTTCTTCATCGCCCTCATCATCGTCGAGGCCTTCGCCGACGGGGTGTCCACCGTCGTGCGGACCATCAGCGGCAGCGCCGTGCCGGCTTTCTGAGCCGCATCGCAGCGCCGCGTCCGCCGAGCTTTGACCGCGCGCGTGGCCTGCCTTATACTCCGTCTCCGGCTCTGGCGCGACCGCAGCCCTCCAGCACCGTGGCGCAATGACCTGGCGAGCGTTCATCCTCGGGCTGGTCTCTGTCATTTGTGTGGCCCTCCTGGACCCCTACATGTCCTTCAACAAGGGGTACGGATGGAACACACAGACCCACTTCCCGACGGCGGCCGGATTCCTGTTGGTTGTGTTCACGGTCGGTGCCAACTCCCTGCTCCGGCTCCTCAGGCGCCGTTACGCCCTGCGCAGTCCCGAGCTCATGCTCATCTGGTGCATGCTGATCGTCGGCTGCGTCGTGCCATCGAACCTCATGCGGTTCTGGTTCCCGGTGCTGGCCACGCCGGCCTACCTGGCCAGGCGGCCGGACATAGGATGGAAGGACACCGCCCTGAAGGCCGCCCCCCCGGGCCTCCTGCTGAGCAAGGACCCCGGGTCTGTGGCGGCCCAGCAGTTCCTGGAGGGCTGGCGCGGCGGCGAAGGCCGCGTCCCGTGGCGGCAATGGGTCGCGCCCGTAGGCCGTTGGGCCATCCTCATAGGCCTGCTCTCCCTCGCCACGTTTTTCCTCTGCGCCATCATGCGCAGGCAGTGGGTTGACAGGGAACGCCTGCAATTTCCGCTCGCACGCGTGCCGCTCGAGTTCACCGAAGGGAGCGGCCCGTCCGGATGGTTGACAGATGTTTTCCGCAACCGCGCCTTCCTGCTCGGCCTGATCGGCGCGGCCGCGTTGTGTGTGGTGCAGGTTCTTCCCCTCGCGTTCGGCGCGCAGACCGCCTGGAACGTGCGGCTCCCCTTGCGGGACGTGTTCCAGCAGACGCCGCTGGAGCAGTTGTACCTGGAGAACTTCGATGTGAACTGGCTGGCGATAGGGCTGGCCTATTTCGTGCCGGCGGACGTATCCCTCAGCATCTGGCTCTTCTATCTGTTGGGGCGCGTGGAACTCCAGACCGCCGCGTGGACGGGGTCCCCGCTCTACTACGGGGGCACGTACAGCGAGCTCATACGATGGCAGCGGGCGGGCGCTTACATCGTCTTCACGGTGGGCGCTCTCTTCATGGCGCGCCGCCACCTGGCAGCTGTGATCTCCGGAGCGCTCTCGCGCCGGGGCGCTGCGGACGACTCGGCCGAGCCGGTCAGCTTTAGGCTCAGCCTCTGGGGTCTGCTCGCCTGCTGCGTGGGCGTTGTGGGCTGGTTTGCGTGGTTCGGCGTGGGAGCCGGGGCCGCGGTCCTCCTGCTGGCCCTTGTGCTCTGCACCGAGTTCGTCCACGCTCGCGTCGTGGCCCAGAGCGGCATCTACCGGACTTCTCCTCTGTCCAATGGCCCCGGGCTGCTCAATTCGCTGGGATTCGGCCACCTGTTCTCTCCGACTGGAGCCGTGGTTGCCCAGATGCAGGACACGATCATGATCAACGGGAACAACTCGATGCTGGGTCCGGCGGCGATCCACAGCTTCCGCATCAGCGAGGTCTTCGAGCGGCACCGCCGGCTGCTGTTCCCGGCGCTCATCGCCGCCTTCGGGGCGGCCGCGCTTGCCTCCTCCTGGACGTGCCTGCATCAGGCCTATGCGGACGCGGCCCTCAATTACAGCAACGTCTGGGCTGCGGTAGATAACCCCAACTCGGCCTTCGAGCTGGCCGACCAGGTGATCCGGAGGCCGGAGCAATCGGTGGTTCATTGGGGCCCGTTCGGCCTGGGCATGGCGTTGACCGGCGCCGTGATGTTCATGCGCGCGCAGTTCTACTGGTGGCCGGTTCATCCCGTCGGCCTGCTGGCGTTCGCGGAGTACGGGCTCGACAGGATGTGGTTCTCCTTCTTCCTGGGCTGGCTTGTGAAGGTGTCGTTCGTGAAGTTCGGGACGGGCAGGCTGCTGCGCCAGGGACGTTTCTTCTTCATCGGGTTCATCGTCACCGAGGTGTTCTTCACCGGCGCCTGGAGCCTCGTCCGCCTGCTCAGCAACGGCGCGGTGCCGGAGGCGAGCTTCTGGATATGAGCCGGGAGCGCACCGGCCACATCGAGCAGGCTGGGGTCGGTGCAGACGTTCATGGTGAGGTCGAGGGAAGAACGGCGCATGGCAGCCTGGGCCGTGCGTGGCCGTAAGCTGACAGTCGGGGGTTCGAATCCCGTCGCCCGCTCCACCTTCCGTCTTGCCAGGAGATGACAGGAAGTGACAGGCAGAGCCTATAGGAACCGGAAACCTCGGGGGCCGCAACCCGTATCGTCAATGATCAGCGGGTTGGGCTTCCGGCACCTGGCCGGGATGCGCTCCTCTGCACCGAATGCCTCGTCGCGCAGTAA
>Ga0315291_10004040_pt1 | contig 18812 bp, 15 predicted proteins | sample YL17G12_20_MG_FD_203070 | JGI IMG/M metagenome (GOLD analysis project Ga0315291, IMG submission 203070) | Sediment microbial communities from Yellowstone Lake, YNP, Wyoming, USA - YL17G12_20 | ecosystem: Environmental > Aquatic > Freshwater > Lake > Sediment | place: USA: Wyoming | collected...
GATTCCATTGCCGATATGTTTTACCCATCCTTGAGCCTCCAGGAACTGAATTTCCCTTATAAATATCGGCTGCTATTCTACCACCCCTTTAAAGACCGTTCAATTGTTACTCGGACAGACTCCTAGGGAATAAATAGAGGACGCCTGCCCTGTGAAGTGCCGTGGCTACTTCATCGGGGTTGGGGCTGTTGAAAAAACACCTTGTCCCGCATCTATTTGCACAATGGTTCTGTAAAACCAAGGCTATTTAATTTTTGCGGTGCTATCTGTCTTTACATTTGTTACCGCAATGCAAACTTGTCCTCGCATAAGTGGGGATAGGTGCGGGGTTCGCGATAAATAAAAACCTTGTCCTCACGAAAGTGGGGAAAGGCCCCGGCCAATGGCCGGAGGCCTCCTCAAATCTTAAATCCGCGCAGCGTCCTGCGAAGCTTCAGCGAAGGAGGATTCAATCTTAAATCCCCAATTTCTCATCACCTTTGCTTGATAATTATCAAGTATCAATTTTCAGCCCAAAATCCTCAATTAAAAATTCCTCAGTCTCTATGCTTGTATACAGTATACTGCAATGTAGTATAGTTAAAAGCAATTAACAACTAACAACGTTCTTTTTGCTTTAAGGCGTATCGGCGACATCTTTTTTTGTTTCAGCAAGGCTTTTAAGGCTGCGGGCGAAACAAAACGGCTGGCGCAAAAACTAGTTTTGAGCAAAGCCTTTGTTTTGGCCGCAAAATTATTTGAAGAATAATTTGCTGAAACAGAAAACTCTCTGTGCACTCGGTGGCCTCGGTGGCTAAAAAAATTCGTGTCGATTCGTGTCCATTCGTGGTTAATTAAAAATCATTTAAATCAGCGTAATCAGTGTTTAAAAATTTATACGTAACCGTCTAACGTAAAACGTAACGAGCATCGCACCTGTCCTTCGTAGCCTTAGCGAAGGAGGAACCGCAACCGATTAACGTTTCTATTCTTCCTTCGGTCGCTCTACCAGCTGCGGCGCTCTCTGGAGAATTTCATCGGCAAGTCCGTATTCGATGGCTTCATTTGCCTCGAGCCAGAGATTCCTGTCGCAGTCAGCAGTAATTTTCTCTACATTTCTGCCGGTATGGAATGCAAGTATATCATAAATTCTGCCGCGGAGTCGAATAATTTCCTTTGCCTGTATCTCGAGGTCGGTTGCAGGTCCCGTCAGAACGCCGGTAATCAGCGGCTGATGGAGGAGTATTCTGCTGTTATTGAGCATGAATCTTTTGCCTTTTTCGCCTGCGGTAAGGAGTATTGCCCCCATGCTCGCCGCCTGTCCTATGCAGTAGGTCGCGACTGGGCACCGCAAAAATCGCATGGTATCGTAAACGGCCAGTCCCGCTGTGACGGTTCCGCCGGGCGAATTGATATAAAAATTGATATCGCTTTTGCTGTCCTCATTGCTTAAAAACAGCATCTGTGCGATGATAAGGTTTGCCGATTCGTCGTCAACCTGGCCGCCGAGGAAGATTATCCGGTCCTTCAAAAGCCTTGAGAAAATATCGTACGCCCGCTCCCCGCGACCGGTCTTTTCCACAACTATCGGTACAAGATTCTGATTTAGTGCCATCTTTGTCCTTTCCCTTTCGCGTCAGCGTCCGACGTAGTCCATAGGACGAAGTCGGATTACTTTTTCCCTTTTCCTTTTGTCTTGTCACCTTCCGCTTCGTGCAGAACCTCGTCAATCAGACCATACTGTTTTGCTTCCTGGGCAGTCATATATCTGTCGCGTTCCGTTTCAGCGGTGATTCTTTCAATCGGCTGTCCTGTGTGTTTGGCAAGGATTTCGTTTATCATCTGTTTTGCCTTGAGGATTTCTTCGGCCTGAATCTGAATATCCGCTGCCTGGCCTGAAACGCCTCCCCACGGCTGGTGAAGCATAATCTTTGCGTGAGGCAGAGCATGACGTCGGCCCTTTTCTCCTGCCGAAAGAATTATCGCTGCACCCGAGTCTGCCCTGCCTATGCAATAGGTGGCCACAGGTGAGCCGATAAAACGCATTGTATCATAAACCGCCATTGTGTCGTCAACGCTGCCGCCCGGCGAATTTATATAAAGGCTGATTTCACTGCCGCGCTTCTGATTATCCAGATAAAGCATCTTCATAATAACGGCTGCGGCCAAGGCATAGGAGATTTCGCCAATCATAAAGATAATCCTGTTTTCCAACAGCATATCATCAAGCGTCATCTCGCGAGTCCGCTGATAACTCTGCTGTATCTGGAGCCTTGTATCCATTGTTTTTATCAGACCCTTTTGCGGCTCAATAATCATTTTTGTTTCCTTAACCGGCTTTTTCACAATAACTTACGGCCGTTAAAAACATACAAATATACTCTTTTACTCGTGCTACGTAGCGAGCCTACTCCGCCTTAGCGGCTGCGAAGGCCAGAAACGCTACTTCGCAGAGTAGCATCGGCTATTTACCCTTACCACTTTTCTTTGGCGAAGTCGATTTTTCAGCAGATTTTGACGTTTTTTCGGTTCGACTAAGCTCCCGCCTCTGCCAAGGCTACATCGGGCAGGCACCACAGGCAGGCCCTAATTTTCGGGAAATTCCTTTGGCTGTCAAGAGTTAAAAATAGTCGCTGGTCGCTGGTTGTTAGTCGTTGGTCTCTTACCACTATACTCGTATGCAGTATACTGCATACAAGCATAGTGCATACGAGTATAGATAACGGAAGATTTTTGGGTGGAGGATTTTTTATATTGGGATTTTTGGGGATTTTTTTGAAAAATGAGGTGATTTTTGGGGATTTTTAAGAAAAAGTGAGGGGTTTTTTGGAGTTTTGATCAAAATTAGCCACCCCGATGAGATAGCCTAAGAGTCATCTCACAGGGCAGGCGCCGGCGCGAAGACACGAAGAATTAACCACGAATTAACACGAATCGACACAAATTATTTAGACACGGATAAACACTGTTTGCTTCAACGTCAATCTACAATTGCCATAATTCAAATCCTCAATCTGTCCTCGAAGTAAACTTCTGCGTCAGATTGTCGGCTTTGAATTTTAGGCTGCGCCTTTGTTGAAACAAAACACGGCTACACCTCAAAGTCGCTGTTTTTAACCACGGATTACGCGGATTTTTTAGGGTAAAAGAAGTTTTGACCCCGCACCGACTCAAGAATACTTATTTTGGTGCGGGATTGACAAAGAGATAAGAATGGTAGAAAATGAGGGAGATAGAATTTTGGCAGATTCGCCGGAGGCAGGTAAACATCGAGCCCCGATGAAGTAGTTTAAGAGGTATGCGATGAGGTAGTCCAAGAAACATCTCACAGGGTAAAGAATGGCAACAACGGAAAATTAAAAATCAAAGTGCAAAAATAAAAAGGACAGTAATAATTTAAAACGAATTCCTTAGAGAGAAATAAAATGTTCATTTATGACAAACCAATCGAAACTCAACAAGACGATTTTTTGGGAAGAACCAAATTTTCTCAACACCTAGGGAAGTCTCTTTTGGATTGGCAGGGGAAAGAAAGTCTTGTTATTGCTATCTATGGTGAATGGGGGTCAGGCAAATCTTCCGTAATCAACCTTGCTAGTGAATTTATCAAAAAAACCAATGAAAAGGATAAGCCAACAATTATTGAATTTAATCCATGGTTTTTTTCAGAACAAGAGAACCTCAGTGAACATTTTTTTAATGAAATAGCAAAAGAACTTGAAGTCAGGAAAGATAGCGAGAAAGACCAAAAAATTGCTGAAAAACTTAAATATTACGCAGGTATACTTGCCTTAGCACCAGACGAAAGTCTATTTAATAAAAAAATATTAGGAATTGGGCTGTCGAGTATTTTTGTAAGCCAGATAGTTCAATGGTTTAATATTTCCCACGACTGGATTAAGTACCTGTTTTTTATCATCGGTTTTTTATTGATACTATTTGAAACAATTAAAGATTATCTACTGAAATTGGCAAGCCTTTTTGAGATAAAATCGAGTTACAATAAAAAATCTGTCTTGGAAGTAAAAAAAGAAATTAAGGAAGAACTTGCCAATAGAAAGAAGAAGTTGATCGTTGTGATTGATGATATAGATAGATTGAATCAATCGGAGATCAAACAAATATTCAGATTAATCCGAGTCAATGCTGATTTCCCAAATACAATTTACCTTTTGGCGTTTGATAGAAATATCGTAGAAAAAAATCTTGAAGAACAGATAGGTGTTTCTGGTAAAGATTATTTAAATAAAATTGTACAGGTAAATTTCGATATTCCTTTTGCAATGCCAAATAAGATAGCTACATTTCTATTTAAAGAATTAGACCGAGTTCTTGGTGCCTTGCCAGAATCATCGCAAAGATTTTTTGCGGAAGATAACTCATACTGGCCAAATATTTACAATTCAGGGTTTAAGGATTTTTTTAGAAACATAAGAGATGTCAAAAGATTTACCAGCAGTTTGGAATTCAATATTTCGCAGATGTATCAAGGCGATGTTATGGAAGTAAATCCTATAGATTTTATTGCTATAGAGGCAATAAGGGTGTTTGCTCCTAATTTTTACTCTTTTATGAAAAGCCGAAATTCTCTTTTTACCTCAACAGATAGAGACGAAGGGACAAGAGATAAAAACCCGAGAAAAATTGAAATAGAAGAAGCTTTAAAAAAATTGACTGATGACGTAAAAGAATCTGTTCTTGAACTTATAAAAAGGCTATTTCCTCAGATTGATGGAGTTTTACAACATGGATATTCCACACATGGAGGTGAGTGGCAGTCATCTTGGAGTAGAGATTTAAGAGTATGTGCCGCGAATAATTTTGATAGTTTCTTTACATTAATTCCTGGTGGAGATGAGGATGAATTAAGCCGATACGACATCGAAAACATTTTGAATAAAATGCGAAGTTTAGACGAATTTGAAAAAATTATCAGAGAATATATAGGTAATAATAAAATCAGAAAGGTATTACAGAAAATACAAGATTATACAGACGACCAAAACCTTATCCCTCAATCAAACGCAGAAAATATAGTACAGGCACTGTTTAATATTTCGGATGATTTGCCAAAGGAAAAAAGGGGCATGTGGGATTTTGGCGCAGATATGGATTTAATGAGGATTATTTATCAGATATTAAAACGAGAAAAGGATAAAAATATAAACTTTGAAATCTTTAAAAAATCTATACCTGCCTCGAAAGGTTTATTTGGTCCTATCCAAAAAATATCTCTTGAGTCTTCGGGAAAAGAAAAGGGCAAAGATCCTGATAACCTCTTAATTCCTGAAGATAAAATTGAAGAGCTACAGAAGTTATGTTCTGAAAAAATTTATAGTCAGCAGGACAATCTTATTAAAAATGAACATTTGCTTTATATTCTATTTAATTGGAGAAATTGGGACAAGGGAAAAAAATGGCAAGTTTTTATTGATAACATTTTAGGAGATGATACGAAATTGCTTGCATTTCTAAATAAGTTTATATCTGAAACATTAAGCCAAGGTATGGATGATTATGGAGTCAAAAGAATAAAAAGGTTTAATTATAAGAGTTTGAAAGAGTTTACAACAGAATTAGATAGTATCAAAACAAGATTAGAAAAAATAAAAGAGGAAAACAAAGAATTATATAAAAGTAATAAAGAAGTAGTGGACATGTTTTTGATAAATTTTGAGAATAAAGATAAACAACAGTCGCCATTCTGAAAGAGCGCAATCAAAGGCAATAATACGAAGCGGGGAATAATTCATCCTGCGGCCATAGATACGAATTATTAACGATATATTCACGAATATGCTGCAACGCTGTTTCATTGCGGATAATATGTTCGTAATAATTGCGCTGCCATAATGTGCCATTAAACGGTTTCCAACGGTTTTGTTTTACATTGCGGATATATTCATTGGTTGTCATCGTTTTGAACCATTGAACCATTTTATGTATGGGCGCCGCCGATACGGGTGAAACGATATTTATAATGCCGTGGCAATGATTCGGCATTATAACGTATTCATCAATTTTAATGTCGGCGTATTTGTTTTTTAATTCGTTCCACCAACAATCAATCATCCTGCCAGCATTATTCAAAATCATTACGCCATTTTCAATATTCCCGAATAGACATTGGCGATCATGTGTGCATATCGTGATAAAATAATACCCGCACCCCGAATAATCATACCCCTTTAACCGAATCGACCGGCGATTATGAATTTCAGGATTATATTTCATAATATATTATTGGGCAGACACATAGGTCTGCCCCTACAATATTTTATTTGGGCAGACACATAGGTCTGCCCCTACATTATTTGTTTTTTTTGGGCGATGGTTTTTTTGCGGGTTTTGTTTCTTTCTTTTTTTTAGGTTTTTCTTCCTTTTTCGGGGCGGCTTTCTTTATCGGTTTCGGTTCTGTTTTTTTCGGCCCCTTCGGCAGGCTCAGGGCAGGTTTTACTTCTGTAATTTTTGCGGATTCGAGGATTTTGTCAATGCACTTTATTTCGCGTATTTCCATCGCTACCTGAGCAAGTGAGCCATCACGTGCCATCTGGTCGCGCAGCTTTTCAGGCCGAACCTGTCTGTACATTGCTGCCTGCGCGATATAGCCGTTGATTTCCTCTTCGGTAGTCTGGATATCGAGCTTCTTTGCAACCGCGTCCACAACAAAAAAGCTCTTGAGCTGCTCTTTTGCCTGTTCGACGCTGGCGGCTTTTAAATGCTCCATCTGCTGCTGAATATCTTCCGTCTTGGCGCCCTGCATAAGAAGCCTTGTATACTGCCTCTGGAGCAGCTGTTTTGACTGGTCTGCCACAATATCGGCCGGCAGCTCGAAATCGACCCTGTCAAGCAGATACTGACGAACCGATTGACGCATTGCTTCTCGCTGCTGTCTTTTGACGTCTGCCTCGTTCCTCTGGCGGAGCATTTTCACAAGTTCATCTTTATTTGCCGTGCCGAATCTTTTGAAAAAATTCTCATCGAGCTTTGCAGGGGCAAGCTCTTTTACCTCATTGATTTTAATTTCGACGTCAACCTTTTTGCCGCGATACTTTTCGTCAAAAAATGTTGACGGCACCTCGGTAATTGTTTTTTTCACATCGCCGGCTTTTGCGCCAATCAGGAGCTCGTCCAGTTTATCGACCGGCACTTTACCCACAAAACTTCGCTTGCGTGCATAGATTTCGGTATTTTCGATTTTTTCTGTTTCGCCTTCCTGAGGCTTGAGGACAACATCGGCAATGAGCTGGTCTTCGGCTGCAATTTTGCCGTCCTTCGGCCTCCATGTGCCGAGCCTTCTTTGAAGCTCTGCTATCTCCTGTTCGACTGCCTCGTCGGTAACTTCGAGCTTCGGCTTTTCAACAGGTATACCCTCAATGCCTGGCAGTTCAAATTCCGGCCTTGTTTCAATTTCAAAATCGAATTTCAAGGACCCGCTTAGGGGCAGCTCTATTTTTTCATGGTCGATATCCGGCTCACCCATCGCATCGAGATTATTATCCTTTATCGCCGCCTCGCTGGCACTGGAAAGCAATTTTAGTTTTGTCTGCTCGTTGATTTCCTTTCCGAATCGTTTTTCAAGCAGTCTTCGCGGCGCTCTGCCCCTTCTAAAACCTGGCACAAGGGCATTCCTTCTGAGTTCTTCATATTGCTCATCGAGGACTTTATTGATTTTTTCCTGAGGGATTTCAATGCTGACTTTCTTTTTGCAGGGCCCTGCATCTTTAATGTCGACGATGTTTTTTACTTCGCTGCTTTCAGCCTGTTCGCCGCGGTGCGTCGCAACGGGCTCTGTGTCCTGTTCTGCCGTCATTGGTAGCTCCTATTTATCTAACGTCTTTCGTTTATCGGTTGCGCTGCTCGTTTCGTTTATCGTCCATCGGTTGCGTCCGGGGTTGCGTTCAGCAAGTTTATCCCACGCAACTGCTAAATTGTAACACTGTCTGCTGATTTTATCGTAAGTATCTATTAATATCTCGCATTTTTTGGCGTCAACCAGTGAAGAATACAAATCCCTGGCCTGAGTTAAAGAAACTATTGTTTCATTCGATTCTGCCATTGCATCATCCAGATATTTCTGAAATCCTTTTTTCTGATGTCTTTTAGAATGGCCTTCCGCTATCAAACGAGGAATGGCTTTAGTTGAACGTCTAAGCTGGTCAACCAAATCGTGTTTTTCTTCGGCAGGTAGTTTTGGCAAAATGTGATTGAACACTTCAAGCATTGCCTGATAGGCAATTTGATAAACATCCAAATCATGAAAACTTCTAATAGGTTTTTTGTTTTCCATAACGTTTTACGTTCAACGCAACCGTAACGAGTCGCGCAACCGCAACCGAACTTTATAAAACAAAAAAGCTTCAGGGCTAATATGTCCCGAAGCCATTTACAGCCTTTTCGACATATCAGCGACCAGCGCCAGACTAAATTTAGCCGGTACCTCACTGATATTTTTAAAAGCGGGTGATGAGGCTCGAACTCACGACATTCACGTTGGCAACGTGACGCTCTACCACTGAGCTACACCCGCAAATTCGAACTAATTATAAGCCTTGTAACCCCTCCTATGCAAGTGTAAATTTCCGGCAGGAGATAAGGGCTTTTAGGCAGGGTTGCGTGTTTCGTCCATCGGTTGCGCGGCTCGTTTTTTTTAAAGAAGCAAGGAAATAAGGAAGCAGGGATGTAAGGAAAAACAGCGTGCATACCGGCAGCGACTAAGTATTAAAAAAGTCTCTGTTAAGGACGGCAAAACGGCCGCGATACATTTCAGCGGCCTTATCATAATCGCGGGCGGCCTCAATCTCAGTTTCAAACATACCAAGATGAAGTTTTTTACCGTTATGCCTTATGGTAGCAAACCATCTGCCGCTGCGTTTATCGAGCCTGACGCCTTTATACTTCGAAGTGCCGTTGTAAAAGCCCCTTTCACTGTTCCAGCAGTTCTGCTGGCTGGTCACAATTCGAAGGTTTATTTTGCGGTTATCAAGGCCGTTGCGGTTTTCATGGTCAACGATATCGCCGGGAAGAGCATTCATAATCCTACGGTGCATAAACACGCTTTTGCGGCCTTCGGTACGGACAGCGTAATAATTATTTTTATTCCTGTTTTCAAAGAGATGCCATTTATCTTTGGCCAATTTGTCGTAATCCTCCGGGTCAACGATAGCGTATTTGTCATGAGTGAGTTTAATCCTGCGAAAAGTAAAGCCATAGTGCTTTTTCCTGTAGCGCAGCAGAATTTTTACGCCGAGACGAATAAGAAACGCCGGCACATAATAAGGAACAGGCGGAATTTGAATGTGAAGAATAGACATAGGGAAAAAGATTTAAAATTTAACCCCGATGAGATAGCCGAAGCGGCATCTCACGGGGCAAGGATTAAAGAATTAAGATTTATTTTAGTTTACAGTTTACTGTTCACTGGCTGTTGTTAACCGCACATTGTTCACTTTTTGCTTAATTTTATGGGTATTTTACCAAATTATCCAACAAAAGTCAATGGAAAACCTCTCAGGCAACCAAAGAATATCGTATCCCCCTGTTTTTATTGAGGTTACGTTTCAATCTTTCCTTGAAGGACCTTGTGTTCCGTGCCAGCAAAAAGGCGTTTTATGTTGGTGCGGTGCAGGATTATTACCAGCGAACATAAGATTGCCGCTGTCAAAATTAACGGCCAAAGGACATTAAAATACCAATCCTTCAAACTAACCGTCAAAGCAATCATAACTAAAGGAAAAACGGCAGCGGCGATGATTGAGCCGAGCGAGATATACCGCCAGATGAGAACTATAATCGCCCAGAGGACAAAAACGATAAGGCCTGGGATTGTATAATAAGGCCAGATACCCAGAACCACGCCGAAACTTGTCGCGACGCCCTTGCCGCCTTTGAATTTAAGATAGAACGGAAAGATATGGCCGAAGATTGCCGCCACTCCGACAGCCAGCCACAGAGCAAGAGTGGCCGGCGTTGCGGAATCTGAAAGGATGAAGAATTTAGCAGCAAAGCTCGGCACAAAGCCTTTAAGGACGTCGAGCAGAAAACAGAGGTATGCCCATTTTTTGCCGCAGGCACGTGCGAGATTTGTCGCACCGAGATTTCCGGAGCCGATTTCGCGAAGGTCTATGCCCTGCACCTTTGCGATAACAAGAGCAAAAGAGATTGAGCCGATAAGGTAAGAGGTCGCAATTAACACGACAACTTTCATTTTTGTGCCCTATTTTTGATAATTGTTTCGTAAAGAGTCAGTAACGCTTTGCAGTGAGTTTCAATCGAAACCTTTGATTTAATATCGTCTTGTTCAATTGCCTTTTTTGCGGCGGCAAGGTTTTCCGTACTGCAGAAGTATCTCATCGCCTCGGCCAGCGAATCAATGTCGTCAGGCGAGTCGAAGATTTTGCCGTGCCTGTCGGCTGTGAACAAATCTGCTGCACCGTTATATTTTGTTGTAATTACCGGCCTGTCGGCGGCGAGTGCTTCGAGTATAAATCTGCTCGAAGGGTCATAATATGTCGGCAGGACAGCAACATCGGCACAGGAAAGCAAATTGTGAATACTGCCCGCAGGGCCGAAAAAGATTATTCTATTCTTTACATTTATACCGGCGGCAAGTCGGCGGTATTTCAAGGTTCGTCCTTTTCCTACAACAATAAGGCAGGCCGGCCGTTTCGTGAACCTGCTGTTTACGACTGCCAGCGCCTTTATCAGATTTGCAAGGCCTTTGAGTCTGAAGTTATGAGCAACGAAGAGGAAAAACACCGGCTCATCAGCCTGTTTAATGTTGAGTTTAGCCAGAATCTGCGCACGAAGTTTGTCGGTTTTGGGTATTTGAGCCGAAGCAGGCAGACGTATGCCGTTGGGGCAAACACAGATTCTTTCATCGGGCAGACCGTAGTATTTTTTGAATTGTGCCCCGACATACTCGCTCAATGCGGCGATGACGGGACCTTTTTCTTTTCCGTCCCGGCGGACAAGTTTGCAGAGTTTTTTTTCTGCACGTGCAAGCGATGTCCTTCTGAGGTTTGCAAAACTTGTCAGTAGTTTAAAAATCCTCAAGACCGTATTGTTATAGCTCGCAGCGTTTCGGACAGCTGCTTCCGGATAGCTGCCGCCTCTTGGCTGATAGACGTCGGCAAAATCAAACGGAAGCGTGCTGTGGATTATATCGTAATGATTTTCCTTAAAGTGCTTCAGAAGCGCCTTTTTAAAGTCTTCCAGGGCGATGCGTTTTTCAGAACTGCTGCACAGAACCTTAACCCAACGGGATTGCGCAGTACCCGTCGCGGCAAGAATTTTCACATCAACTCCGAGCAGAGCCATTCTTGCGGCAAGCTCAAAGACGCTCCTTTCCGCCCCACCTAAGGTTATATTCGCTCGTTCTGTAATTATTGCAAGCTTCATCCCGTTAGACCTCTTTTAATTGGAACAATCAATAAAGAATTATATGTCTTTTCACAAATTAACATAAATGTATAAAAACAATAAGGTCTAACGGGATTCATATTCTCAATTTTCAAATGGTGCGCTCCTGCCGTGCTTCTTATCGTGTTTCGCCATTCGTTGTGCTTTTGATTTAATCTTCTTTATAAGGATTCTATCGTTTTTTGAAAGTTTGTTTTTTTGCAGATAAGCTAAAAAGAAACGCAGTCTGTCTGTCTTCGTAAAAATTTTACCCGGTGCCGAGTAGTAAAGCTGAGCGAGGTCTTTTATAAGGTATCTTTCGGAAAAAAACGGCGGCTTGAACACTCTGTTTAAATCAATGAGCGTGAACTGACTCTGCGGATTACAGAATATATGGCAAAGATACAAATCGCGGTGGCGGCAGCCTGTTTTATGGAACTTCCGTATAAATGCAGCAAGGTTTTCAATAAAGTTTTTTCTCCGGCGATTGAATCCATCAGGCAGTTTTTCTTCAAGGCTGACAGAATGAGGTATTTTTTCTGTTATAATGAAGCTTCGCTTTTCAAACAGGCCGTCCCATTCTTCGCCGAAAGCGATGGTTCTCGGCGTGTTTATGCCAAGCTTTCTTAAATTTTCAGCAGGCTGAAGGTCGCAGGTCATTGTTGATATTCTTTTTCGCCTGATTAGCCAGTCTTTTAATTGTTTCAATTTGGGGATGTCCTGATACCGCTTTAAGAACAAAACGGCTTTGGGATTATCCGTATCAAACATAATTCTTTGGCGAAATGGGGCAAGATTGTCTTTTGTCAGATTTTTTCCTCCGCTGAACGAAAAAATGTCATCTATACTTTTAAAGCCGAGTTTTCTGAAGCAATCGACAAAATCACTGCGGCCGTGGAAGTTGGGGGCGATTTTTACAAATTCATCCCGCACCTTCTTTTCATTCAATTTTTTTAAATCTATCTTAATTATACCACCTTTCGATTCTTAAAAAAATATACGTTATTCACTTAATATTTAGAAGGTGCGGGATTCATCCATAGTTTATCCGGCAAGAATTTTTTCAGCGGCCCTGCAGACAGTTTCAACGGTTATCGATTCCATACAATAGTGCCTGTCTTTTTTGCACACGGGCTTGTCGCACGGTGCACAGAGCACATCGGCAACTATTTTTATCTCATCAGCATAATCATTTTCAGTCCAGGCCGGATTATTGGGCCCGAAAAGGGTTATCACCTTTCGATTAAGAGCAACCACTATATGACGAGGTCCTGTATCGTTGGTAATTACAAGCTGTGCGAAAGAAAACAGTGCCTTTAACTGTCCCAGCGTAACAGGATTTTTTGCCAGATTAACAACAGGATGTTTCGCCTGAGAGCAGATTTTTTCTGCAATCTGCATTTCCTGTTCGTTGGGGCTCACGGAGATAAAAACATTGGCTGAAAATTTCTCGACGAGAAAATCGGCAACTTTCGCAAATCTTTCCTGCGGCCAGAGTTTGCTCGTTCCGAAGGCTCCGCCGGGCACGAGAATAATAACAGGTTTTTCACTGCTCAGATACCGACCGAATTTTTCAAGAACTGCTTTTCGGTCGTTTTCGTCAATTTCGAGCTGCATCTTTTTATCGGTTGCATCGCAGCCGAATCGCCAAGCAATCGCAAGATAGTAGTCAATGGCCGAGACCGGCTTGTACTCAAACAGGGAAGTTTTCGAAGGATAGAGCTTTTCGGTCAGAAAGATGCCTCTGCCTTCTCTTGCGAAACCAGCGCGGGCTTTGATGCCGGCAAAAAATACCGCAAGGGCCGAAGCAAAGGAATTTTTTAAAAGAATTACGGTATCAAAATTATATTCTTTCAGTTTCCGGGCAACTGCAAAAGGACTGCTTCTTTTGAGGATTATCCACTCATCGGTAAACCGGCAGGGTTTCAGCACTTCGGCAACAGTTCTGTTTGCACAGAAGAAGATTTTATCGTTTTCAAAGAGATTTCTGATGCACCGCAGCGTCGGCGTTGCCATTACGGCATCACCCATAGGTGACGGCAGCCAGACTAATATATTTCGGCAGCTCATAGTGTGACAATTCCATCACTTCTCATTGTGCATTATATAGAGCGTAAGTGCCATGAGCTGAAAAACAATCGCGAAGCCCAGAGCGGTAAATACTGCACCATCTTGGCCTGTCGGCGACATTCTATACCATAGTGCTATCACAAGACAGAACAGAACAACTATCTGCAGAACGCCTGCAATCAGCTTCAATGCGGAAAAATCGCTGAACAGTTCCTCGCGATGGCGGCTTTTGAGCAGAAATTTAATATCTTCAAGCAATTGTTCGGTCCTTTGGCCGGAAGCGACAGAAACAGGTTGTTGTGTTTTTTGTTCCATTGTTTCAATCACCTCATTCTTTTGTATCTGCTCGGCGGATTGAATTCCGTTATGCTGTATTGTCTGCGGCTGAGGTTCCACAGGAGCCGACTGCTTTGGTTCTGCAGCAGGGCTGACAGTTTCGAGGCTCTGTTTTGCAGTAGTTTCTCTTTTAACTATATTGACGGCTTCCTTGAGGTTTATCACCTCAAAGTCGGCATCGGGCTCATCGAGCTGTTTGACGGGCATATTAGTATGTGATTTTATAAGAATCGTACGGCAGCCTGCAGCCTTTCCCGCGGCGACATCCCTGTAGTCGTTGCCGACCATCCACGAGTCAGCTAAATCGATTTTCATTTCCTTGGCGGCGGCAAACAGCATTCCGGGTTTCGGTTTTCGCCAGTCGCTGTCTTTGCGGAATCTCTGGACGGCCCCGTCGGGGTGATAAGGACAATAATAGATTCTATCGAGATATGCGTTTTGTTCTGCCAGAAGCTGTTCGAGTCTTTCGTGAATCTGTGCGATTGCCTGTTCTGTAATAATACCGCGGGCGATACCCGACTGATTTGAGACAACGATGATTTTGTAGCCCATTTTTCGCAGGTCCACAAGAGCACCTGCCGCACCTGCTGCGAGTTTTACCTGTTCAGGACTGTTGATATAGCCCGAATCTTCAATGATTGTGTCGTCTCTGTCGAGAAATATAGCTCTTTGGCTCATACCTATTTCCCCCGTGCAAAGTGTTGTTCGACAAGACCGCAGATAATATGATAAGCAAGCTGGTGCATTTCCTGAACCGCAAAGGTTTTTTCATTTTCGCTGCAGAGACACACATCCGCGATTTTTTCAAGCCGGCTGTTCTTTTTGCCGGTAAAGGCGATGACCTTTGCACCGCGCTTCTTTGCAAGTTCAGCCGCCTTCACAACGTTGGAGCTGCTGCCGCTGGTTGACAGCGCCCAGAGACAATCCTGCTTTTTAACAAGTCCTTCAACCTGTTTTGCAAAAATATTTTCAAAACCATAATCGTTGGCGATAGAGGTTATAACGGAAGTATCTGTTGAAATCGCTACGGCCGGCAGCGCTTTTCGCCTCCGCAGAAATCTGCCTACGAGCTCTCCTGCGATATGCTGGGCGTCGGCAGCAGAACCGCCGTTGCCGCAAATATAGATTATTCCGCCTTTTTCAATGCAGCTTATTATCGTCTTTGCGGTTTTTTCGATTATTTTGACACAGCCGGTCTCGAAATTATCGAGCATTTTTCTGTGCATCGCAATTGTTTGAACAATTTGTTTTTTCATTTGCTGCTTTCCCATAATGATTTTAATTTTTCTATGGTGCTTGTGGAACTTTTTCCTTCGACGATTGGAGCAAGAACCACTTTTCCGCCGATTGACTCGACAAATTCTCTGCCGACGACGCCTTTTTCTTTCCAATCCTGTCCTTTGACAAGCACATCCGGCCTAACCTTTTTGATAGTTTCGAGCGGGTCAGGCTCATCGAAAATCACGATATAGTCGACACTCTCAAGGGCAGAAAGAACGGCAGCCCTGTCGAGCTGATTGTTTAGGGGCCTGTCCGGGCCCTTAATCACTTTGACGCTTTTGTCGCTGTTAAGTGCAAGGACAACAATATCGCCCTGCTTTTTACAGAAGCCGAGAAATTCAATATGTCCCCTGTGCAGGACATCAAAGCAGCCGTTGGTAAAGACGATTTTCTGGTTGTGCGTTCTATGCCATTTGAGCTGCTGGGTGAGCTGGTCGATACTTTTGATTTTTGAGCCGCTTTTTTGTTTTCGGCTCATCAGTTCGTTAATTATTTCCTCGATTGAAACGGTAGCGGTGCCGAATTTTTCAACTTCGATTCCGCCAGCTATATTGCATATTTCGACGGCAGCCTTGTAATCGACGCCTGCCGCCAGTGTTGCTGCAAGTGCGGCAAGAACCATATCACCTGCACCGCTGACGTCATAGACATTTCTGACAACGGTAGGTATATGTTCTTCGATATGGTCGGTTTTCAGATACGCCCCTTCCTTGTCGAGAGTTATTATAACAGCTTCGAGATTAAGTCTGTCAGCGAGGATTTTTGCCGCCTTTGCCGCATCGTCAATTGTTTCGATTTCGACGCCTGAGGCGATTGAGGCTTCCATTCGGTTCGGCGTAATAGCCGAAGCATTTGAATATTTTGCAAAATCCGCTTTTGGAGCAGGGTCTATAAGGATTTTCTTGCCGGCAGATTTAGCGAGTTTAATCAGTGCAAGACAGAAATCTTTTTCAAAGAATCCCTTATTGTAATCCTGAAGACAGACAATATCGGCCTGTGAAATTTTTTGCTTATAAAGGCCGAGAAGCTGCTGGTATTGGCCGTCTTTGAGATATGTATCAATTTCTTCATCGACTCTCAGAAGCTGCTGTGGATGTCTGTGCTGAGCAAGGCCGATAAATCTTTGTTTTGTGATTGTGCATCTGTCGTCAGCTTCGATAAGGCCCCAGATATCAGCGCCAACGCTCTGAAGCAACTTTCGCAGGGTTTCAGCGTTTAAGTCTTTTCCGACCGCACCGAGGCAGAAGGTCTCTGCACCCAATGCGGCAAGGTCGGCTGCGACTGACGCTGCTCCGCCGGGCCGGTATTCTCTGCTGACGACTTTCAGAACGGGCACAGGAGCTTCCGGGCTTATTCTCAATGCGTCGCCATAGACGTAGATATCCAGCAGAAAGTCTCCTGCCAGCAGCACCTTCGGCGAGCCGAGATTCTGAACAATATTTATAAGCCTGTCATACATCCCGCACCTTCTCTTCATTCAATTTTTTTAAATCTATCTTAATTATACAACCTTTCAATTCTTGAAAAAATATTCATAATTCACCTGAATATTTAGAAGGTGCGGGATACATATTTTTTCATCACGCTTTCAACAAGAGCTATAATATCCTGCCGTCCATCGGTAAATTCAAGCTCCACATCCAGCCAGGCGATTGGGATATCGAATTTTTCGATGCACAGCAGAGCCGTTTTTATCCAGTCCTTTCGAGTAGTAATTATCAGTTCAGCCTGTTTATATCTGCCGTCCTGGTAGATTTCCGCGATGTCGGATTCAGTGTATCTGTGGTGGTCATTATATACTTTTGTGCCGACGATGTTAAGAGCCAGTTCGCCGACTGTCTGAAAAAATGCATCGGGGTTGCCGATGCCGCAAAAAGCGTAGATTTTTTTCGTCTTAAGTTCATTAATGTCGATGAAACCATCCTTTATGAGTTTTGCGCATATCGGCTTATAAACTGCCGCAGCAAAGACAATCTTCGGGTTTAAACTTAAGACTCTTTTTTTAATTTCTTCGATTTTTTCCGGCTGGGTCTGATTGATACGCGTTATTACAACAGCATCTGCCCTTTTTAGTGAGCTGACAGGCTCTCTCAAAAATCCTGCGGGCAGCAGTTTTTCGCATCCGAAAGGTTCTGTTGCATCGATTGCAACGATATCGATATCTCTGGCAAGTTTTCTGTGCTGAAAGCCGTCGTCCATAATCAAAAGTTTCGCGTTGTGTTCGATTATTGCTTTTTTAGCGCCTGCGCTTCTATCCGGGTTGACCATTATCTTCGCTTTTGGACAGGTCTTTGCGAGCATTGCAGGCTCATCCGCAAAATCTGAATTTTTTATCTTGTATCCTCTCGTCAAGACAGCGGTAGTAATATTTTTCTCAGTGAAATAATTGCAAAGCCAGGCAACCAGCGGTGTTTTGCCGGTGCCGCCGGCCGTAATGTTTCCGACGCTCATCACAACAGCATCAACTTTTGTTTTTCTAAAAATTGAAAAGTCATAAAACAGGTTTCGCAAAACAACCGCGATACGATAAAAAAATGAGCAGACAAGCAAAATCGCCCGCAGCAGCTTATAATCAGGCGGCGGATTTTTTGAAGTAACTAATTTTCGCCAGAAAATCGTGTCCAAATCAATCCTGCACTTAAATCAACCACGAATTAACACAAATAAACACGAATTTAAGAAAGAATCTCGGCCGCAGGCCGGTCCCTCAATTTTGATTTTTTATTTTTGATTTTTGATTTTTTTTATTATTGCGTCTGCCATTTCGCTCGTACCGACGGCAGTTGGGTCGTCTCTGTCCGGCTTCATATCGTAGGTTACGTATTTGCCCTCTGCTATCACGGCAGCGACGGCGTTTTCGAGTTTTCCAGCCTCGGTAGTTTTGCCCAGATGGCGGAGCAGCAGAACGCCCGAGAGAATCAAAGCACATGGGTTGACCTTGTTTTGGCCGGCATATTTCGGAGCACTTCCGTGAGTGGCTTCAAAGATTGCGCCTGTATCGCCGATATTTGCACCGGGCGCTACGCCCAGACCGCCGATGAGGCCCGCACAAAGGTCGCTGATTATATCACCGTAAAGGTTCGGCAGAACCAGCACATCGTAAAGTTCCGGCTTTTGTATAAGCTGCATACACATATTGTCAACAATGCGGTCTTCGAATTCTATGTCTGTATAGTCTTTGGCAACCTGTCTGCTTGTCTCCAGCCACAAGCCGTCGGTGTATTTCATTATGTTTGCCTTGTGAACGGAAGTTACTTTTTTCCTGTTGTATTTTCTGGCATATTCGAAAGCAAATCGGACTATCTTTTCGGTCGCCTTTACTGAAATGGGCTTTATGCTTATACCTGAATCGACAGAGATTTTTCGTTTGCTGACTTCGGCGAGCTCGGTCGAGCCGTGTTTGTTGAGCCAGTTGATAAGTTCAGCGGTGTCGTCTTTGTCCTTTTCAAATTCGATGCCCGCATAAAGGTCTTCGGTATTCTCACGGACAATCACAAGGTCAATATCAGAGTATCTGCTTCTTACTCCCTTATAGCTTTTACATGGACGAAGACAGGCGTACAGTTCCAGTTCCTGTCTTAAGAAGACGTTTATGCTTCTAAAGCCTGTGCCTGACGGCGTGGTGATGGGCGCTTTTAGTGCGATGCCGTTTTTTCTGACCGACTCGATAGTTGCCTGCGGCAGCGGTGTGCCCGTTTTAGCCATTATGTCGATACCTGCCTCGGCAACTTCCCATTTAATGCCCG
>Ga0315291_10004044_pt1 | contig 18802 bp, 51 predicted proteins | sample YL17G12_20_MG_FD_203070 | JGI IMG/M metagenome (GOLD analysis project Ga0315291, IMG submission 203070) | Sediment microbial communities from Yellowstone Lake, YNP, Wyoming, USA - YL17G12_20 | ecosystem: Environmental > Aquatic > Freshwater > Lake > Sediment | place: USA: Wyoming | collected...
TATATAATTTGTTCAAGATTTAACAAGGCCACCTCTAATGGGTAAAGACCTGACTAAACACAATGAAAACACTAGAGAAGTTCTTTTTGAGAAGCACGAGCATTATTATTATAAATTCCATCATACTTCGAGAGGGTATGGTTTAAAAGCACTCTTGACGCCTGGAGGTATATGTATGGAAGATTGTACAATAAAACATGTCAGAATTGGAAGCGGCTCTTGTAAAGAATGTATTTTCAACAAAGCATTTGATAGTGAAAAACATTTTGTAATTTGCACCAGAATAAAAGATGCAATAAAAAAATAGAATATGGATGATTTTAAATATTTTCGAAGAGAGATAGATATATTTAACAAACTAAATATTCAAGGAAGAATTGACCATCAAATAAGAGAGGTGTTATTTGAAAAGGCTCCTTTTTTGGTTAAGCTTGGTGATGATGAACTTAAAGTAAGAAAGGGTTTGCCTAGAGACATTTATGAAACCGACCCTTTTAAAGAAGATTTTATTGAACACGGGTTTTATGTAGTAATGGAAGGACATCTTGCTGGGACTCCTATTTCCGTTAATGATGTAACAAAAGTCTCATAAAAACGTTTAAATGTATATGAATGACACTAATAGTGTAAGAATTACCATAAAGGACGCTTCTGATGAAGGTATTAGAGTGGATGTATATTTGGAAAAATATAAGAGAAAGCACTGGTGGTCATTAAAGCGTTCTTGGTGTATTATTGGTGGTTGTGGGTCTCGTTCTGATGATAGAGATAAACACATTCAGGAATGTCTTGTTAAATGGACTACTGATTATCCTGAAATTGAAATAATTAATACATCCACAAGAATTAAATTTTCTCCGGATTTGTTAACGCGTAAAATCCTCATAGAAAAAATTTCTAATGGCAAGACTGGAAAACCAAAACCGATAAAACCAAAAAAAGTTGTCTGTGTTGATGATGGGACTTTATATTGTTATGAAGTAAAGTATAATGACGGAACTACTGAAATAACGGCTGGTAAGAAATATTGGGCTTGGGAACATCATTCTAATGAAGATAGATTAGAGACGTTTGATAAGTTTTTATATGTGAGGAATAATTTAGGAAAAAGACAAGTTTATCCTAAAAGATTTTTTAAGGAAATATAATTAAAAAAAATGTCGCACTATAATCATAAACAATTTAAGTACATAGGAAGGTATGACCCCAGTTATACAAGGGTTGTTATGATAGAAAAACATAATGTTAATATAATGAAAATAAGTAGCAATTTTCATTATAGAATGCAAACTGTTCTTAATTTAATACGCCAAGCACAAGATAAAACACCACTTCATAGCATAGTTGTACCAACGAGTTATTTAACCCCAACTGTTAAAAAAATATTGGAAGAATTAGGATGTAGTTGTCATAACACTGGTACTTCTTCTTCTTACGTAGAGTGGCCGGAAGGTTTAGAGATATAATGAGTTTTATAAAAAATAATAAAAAATTAAATTTTAAAGAATTCAATGATGCGTGGGATTTGAAAGGAAACTATGCTTATTCTGTACAATTTAGAGACAAAACAAAAGCTAAAAATCTTGAGACATATTTTCGTGGATTAGGATTTAAAGAAAGAGCTTCTGAGTGTTATTGGGACCATAAATTAAGAAAGAATTTCAATTTAAAAATTTGTCCAAGACAAAAGTATTTTTATAGAATAACCAAAGTGATAAGTGTCCCAAGTCGTTATAAAAATGTTTATGAAGGACATTATTTTGATGATTTTTGTTTTAAATTTATTATAACGGAAAAAGTTAAAAAATGAGTAATATGCCAGAACATCTTCCGGAAGAAGTTCGTCAAAGAAAAGTATTGACAGAAAAATATCGAAGTGATAGACTGTGGATGATGGATTGGATACAAGAACAAAAGAATAAAATTGTCAGAAATCAACGATATGAAGAAGCTGCAAAATGGAGAGATGTTGAGAGAACTTTTTATGATATAGAAAAAAATGAAAATCATCATCATCTCAGGCCACAATTTGATGAGATTTTTTTCTATCTTTATGAAAGTTTAGAATAATGAAAAATACTGAACAAAATACTATAGTCCGGATGGTTTTAACCGAGAAGGCTCCTTTTTTGATAACTATAGCATTAGATGGTGTATCAACTCCATATGATACATATCTGGTTAGACAATGTGTTTCTATAGACGAATTAGAAGCTGCGTGGGCTAGGTCTGGAATTAAAATTAACAATAGAAAGAATTTAAAAAAATCCTTATTCATACCGAGTTATCATTACATAATTGTTGATGGTGTGGCTGAAGGTCGGTTGTTGGAAAAATACAAATGCCGGAAGATAGCTAGAGGAGAATGGTACTCGAGAGTTATAAGTGAGGAAATATTATGATAAAAAGAAGCACAAAATGGAAAATAATTTAAAAATAGGTGATGAACTAATATTGAATGGTTACGAAAAAGCCTGCATAGGCTATGTAACTACAAGTTCATATTTAATTCATAAATGGAAAACCATTAAAGATGAAAGTGGTAGAGTAAATAGGAAATGGTTGTTTAAAACAATGGAAGTAGAATGGGTATTTAAAAATAGATTATAATGGGAAGATATAACGATGACGCAGAAGTTTTAGGTGGATATTTGGCTCAATTGTTTGGAGAGTTTTTCAGCAATAATGCTTGGTATGAAAAAAGTTACAATCGTAATCAGACTGAGGTTTTGATTTTATTAGAGAAGCTAACGGTAATGCAATGTTCCGGGTATGAAGATAATAGTTTCATACCACAATGCTTACTTAAGCTGGACCTCTATAAGTTGCCAGAATATAATCCTGTTTATAAAAAAACTATAAAATCCATCAAAAAGAATGATAGATATTACATATTTGATGCCAAGTGGTTCTTTCAGGAAACGCTTAAAGATTTGGTTGCGTGGGACTTAGATGTGTCGGCATATCTAATTCAAAGACTAGTCGATGTAACAAAATCAGAAAAAACACGTTTAAATACATAATATGGAAGACGAAAAATACATATACACATTAAAATGCTCTCCGATAGACACTGGTTGCGCAACATTTCATTTAAAATTTGCTTTTGATAATTTAGAAAAACTTGACAAGTTTCTCACAACTCCAAATGAAATAATTAATAATAGTACATTTAAAAAAACTGGTGACCTATATTACATCGAGGTGCCGGACGATAAAACGAGATGGAACAAAATAAGAGTAAGTGTTGAAAAATACGTATTAAAATAATCACATGGAAAAGAAAAAAATACAATCAAAGGAAAAGTGCTTTCTTGAATACGTGAAAAGACTATATCCGCTCAATGGTGTTATTGGAGAAAGAGGCCGATGGGATACAGGTTCAAAACCGGAAAAGTTCATAAAAGGGACTGAAAAGTTCTTGATTTTTGATGAGAATTTTAAAGTTATATTTGAGAATCAGCCATTTAATAATGGTGGTAATTATCATCCGAAGGTGGTTTCCAAACTCAAAGAGTTCGGCATAAAAGGCGATGATGATGTTGAAGATGATGTTGATGATGAAAGTGATGATGACAACGACATAGCTTGGGAAAAAAGCACAAGAACCGATGATTCAGTAGAAGATTTGATTTCAAGTATTAATACCAGTGCTTCATTGCGATGGTATTGTAATTTTCACTCTGATGAGGTGGGTGAAAACTTTTTTCCGAAGAGATTACCGGAAGACAGTTTGGATGTAGAAAAATCCTCTGAAGAATTCGAGCAGTTTGATAAAGTATGTGACTTTATGAGTAATGCTGTAAAAAATAATTCGAAATCTAAATCTGATTTAAGAGAAATAGAATATGAGTCTTATACAGAAAAAGGCAAGAAAAATATAGATGATTGTATTGAGTGGTTTAAAAACAACAAGTCAAAAACTCCCATACAAGATGCTTGGTTTAAAGTTCTTGAAAAGAACGGTATCAAAGTAGATTGGAAGCCTTTTGATAAATGGTGTGATATTCCGGAAATGAAAAAAGTAGATTATTCTTCCAAAGAAGAAATTGAAGCGAAGCACAAAAAAGAAGATGAGGAGTTTAGAAAAAGTATAACTCCTGAAATGCGTGCTCAATTAAAAGGAATAGCTGACCAACTTAAATCCAAATAATGAAAAACGATAAAAAATTTTTAAGACATCTCGTCGATACTGTTTGGAGTGACGCGAAAGAAAGTGGCGAAGTTCCTTCTACTATTCACGCTGATAAGTTAATTGAAAAAGCTAGAGAAACTTTTAAAATAGATACAACTAAGTTAAACATCTCTAATAAGCCGGCCAATGTTCTTTGTGAAGGCTGTAGTCATAATGAGCCAATGGAAGACTCTGTATATTGTATTAACTGCAGAAATGAACCAATTTAAATAAAATGCAAGATATAGAAGGTAATGAAATTCAAGTAGGAGATTTGGTCTGGTATGCAACAACTAGCTTTGGAGCTAAACCTTGTTTTACAAAAGGAACAATATCTAAAATTACAGATAATGGTAACGTCAAAATGATTAACGTGGATAGAAAATATTCATCTCAAGATACATTTCTATGTTCACGTCCAGAACAACAAATACTATTAATAGAATCACGAACAAGAAAAGTTTTATTCGAAAAACAATAATATAAAAATATGGGAAGAGAATTAAAAAGAGTATCTCTTGATTTCAAGTGGGAATCAAAAATGATTTGGAAAGGATATGTAAATCCTTACAGAAGTCAAGATTGTAAATCTTGTGATTGTTCAGGATTGAACAAGGCCACCAAGAAAATATCGGATGATTGGTATTCATTTGATAAAAGTGAATGGATTTATCCTAATGGGCCAGATAAGAAACGTTATAACAATTTAGCTTGGTCCAATCACATAACTGACTTAGAAGTAAAGGCTCTTGTTGAAGGAAATCGTTTGGTTGACTTCACACATACTTGGACGAAAGAGGATGGCTGGAAGAAAAAAGAACCAGAATATATTCCTACTGCAGAAGAAGTTAATGAATGGAACAAGACAGGTCCTTTTGGTCACGATTCTATTAATCAACATATCTGTGTAGAGGCTAGAGCTAACAGTTTGGGAGTATATGGATTATGTGAGATATGTGAAGGTGAAGGACGTATTTTTCAAAGCGAAGAGATTAAAAAACTAAACGAAGAGTGGGAAAGTTTTGAACCACCGGTTGGTGAAGGATATCAATTGTGGGAAACCACCAGTGAAGGCTCTCCTAGTTCTCCGGTATTTAAAACTCTTGACGAACTATGTGGTTGGTGCGAAAAAAATGCAACTACATTTGGGAGCGCGACTGCGACAAAAGAAGAATGGAAAAAAATGCTTAATGATGATAATGTTCATCATATTGATGGGAATAAAATATTTATTTAACATTGGAAGGTCCTGAAGAAATAATAATACCAGAACAAAGATATGTGACTTGTGGAAGATGTAAACACTACGACCACTCTATGATTCAATCTGGCAATAATCCTGTTTATTCTCATAGCTGTAGACATCCGGAAATATCTTCAGTATTTAAGCTTCTTGTTTTTAGCGGCAATCTTCATCCAAATATGTCTGGTATAGTTGAAACTCCTGATTGGTGTCCATATTATGGCTCTAATACACGTAAAGTTCTAATTGAGAAAAGCACATTTAAAAATGGATTTATTTTTATGTCGAATAAAACGCTTAAGTATAAGTAATGGAAATAATTCTTGATTGGAAATACTCTTTAGACGAAATGCCAAAATATAATCAACAAATTATTGTATTTTTTGAAGGTTGTGTGATTAAAGGTGCCATTTTACAAATAGCTGAGTATCGTGAACCTATTGGTCTTGCTTACGTTTTTTATGGTAAAAAAATATCTGAAACACATTTTACTTTTAGCAAAAACCACATATGGACTTTATCTTTAAAAGGTTTTTATTGGGCTGAACCGGGTTTTAAATTTAATATTCCAAATCAAATAAAAAGAAAAGTTTTAACTGAAAAAATTTAATGAAGTGTTCAGAAGAAATATTAACCCGGAAAGTTTTAGTTGAAAAACATCCTTTGAGAATAATTATAGCATTTGATTTGACCGATGAATTCAAAAAATGGTATAAGGAAAACAAAATTGAAGAGTGGTGGTGGATAGAATTTGAAGGTCATAAGTTTGATGTTAAAGAACATAAAAGTGGTGAATCATTCTTCATTGTAACTGAAGGTGTACATTATAATCACTACATTCATAATCGTGTTTGCAAAATCCTTTCTGGGATTTAAGTAACTAAAATACAATTTTTACGTTTAAATACATAATAACAAGATTATTATGAAAAACTCAGAAATTAAAAAAGCAACCACAAAGATGGTTTGTAAGGACGATGGAACTTTAAATTCTTTTGTTGGTTTAACGGCTGGCAAAAAATATACAGTTAAAGAACATCCAAATAATAAATTTTTCAAAGTGATGAAAAATGATGATGGTAGAGTAGATACCGTTCCTAAGCGTTTATTTAAACCAGTTGTTATTGAACCAAAAGAAAAACACATAGTAATCAAACCTATGACATCTATGGTTTATTTTGATAGTGATATTCGCAAAATTACCGGTTTACAGCCGATGTATAAATATAATGGTCCAGGGAATGCTGAATTGGAGTATTTTTATGGCAAAGGGAAACAAGTACCAGTAAGTGACATTAAGCTTATGATTGAGAAATATATGAAGAAACACAAGATAGTGCCTAAAGACGCGAGAGTTTCTTCTGGCATCAATGCTACGCATCACTGGGGCTCAGAGAATGAAGACGGAGGACGTCCTTCTGTGTATGGGTTACGAATGAACATAACTGTGAAATGATAAAAAATTTGGTAATAGAACTTGAAAAAGATGGTAAGCGTTCTGCTTACATATCAGTTCAGCGTAGGCCGGAATTGCTCGCACCATTGCATCACAAACTTAGAGTGAAGTGCATAATTTATGGTTGTATAATTTCCACTTATCATCCGGAGATGAATTTTGACCACCCAATTAAATGTGGATGGAAAATAATTTACGATAAAAGAGAAGAGTATGTTGATAATATCAAAGTGGTACCAGCGTATTCAAAATCATCGAAAAAGAAATCTTCAAATGGTCCTAGATGTAATTTCTGTGGTCAAACAATAAAGAAAGATGAGAGATAAATTATTTAAAATACGAGTACAACTATATTATACAAACTCAAAAAGTTATAACGCTGGATGTGAGGATGTTTTTGTCGTTGCTGCAAATAGAATAGAAGGAGAAAGGATAATATATGAATATTTTTTAGATTATTATCAAAAAAATAATATACAAAAAAGAATTGCAGGTTTTATTTCTGGTCAAGAGGTTGATGGTTTTATACAAGTGGTTGAAAAACCTTTAACTAGAAAGGTTTATATTGAAAAGGTTTTCAAAACAAGACCTTTGCATTCAACATAATGTTCATCACAAAACAACATACACCAAAACTTGGAGACTTAGGCACATACACTGGGTCTGACAATACTGGCTTGTATTGTCTTGATATACAAAATCAAGAATTAGCGCTTCGTATTTACAACACATTAATAAGTTCAGGATACATAGAACAATCATTGTTCAACGATACTTTTATGGACTGGAATAATCCATTAATCAATAATAGCCACAAAGTGTTTACGGTAGCTCCTGGAACGAAAAAATTCCGTGTAAGAGCTTTAATATCAAAAGACGTTGTTACTAAGTTTAATAATCTTTATTTTCCTTTATATGACGATTCTTTTTTTAACAATTGGGACTTTAAATTTGTTATGGTGGAAAAAAGTAGATATATTTGTAAATAATTGAGCGCAAAAAATGAAATACTAACAAGAAAAGTACGGGTTGAAAAATTGAATCGCTTTAGAGAATCTAAACCAAAATTCATAACATCTGAACATATTTTAAGTTTTGGTTTCATATATGATTCAGAAGATTGTATATGGTATGATGAACATCCAGAAAGAGAATTATATTATTTCCGTGTCCACGCAAGCACTGGCAAGTCATTTAAATTGTTTTACGGTGGATTTAGTACTGCTCAAAAAATAGGTAATTTTCTTTTAGAAGAAGATTTCCGTAGAGCTGCATTTTGCTTTAATGGTACAATTTTTTAAAAAACAATGGCTAACAACATAAATACATTAACCGGAGAAACTTTAGATGCTGAAATTGTGTCAAAATTAGTTTTTGTTGAAAAGGCTCCTTTTTATGTTGATAGAATAGGGGGGACATTTGAAGACAGTCCACTTCTTGTAAGAAATTGCGCAAATTTGGATGAGGTTTTAAATGGAGGTAGTTGTAACAAAACAGGTTATACAAATAAATGTATAATAGACAATATTAATAATAAAAATTTTTTACATCCTTCTAAATTCTATATTATTTGTGAAGGAGACAATAAATATTTGGCTCTCACTAAAAAATATTGGATTAAAATACCAAAAAAATAAATTATGATAAAAACAAACTTAAACCGGTTAAATCATTTTCACGACAATGTGAATAATGCACCAATTGAAAAACAAATTCTCGACCTTATTGTTGAGACAAAAATTTTTAAAGATGTAAAATATCAGACCAAGCAGGATTTTAGATTTTACATGCTTGATGGCGGCGCGGCGCTTGAGTTAGAAATTCAAAGAGACTGTTTCATATTGGCATTTAAAGGAGACAAGTTCAATCTTTGTAGTGGATATAAATCCACATTTCATGGAATGAAATTTGAATCTGAATTTAACAAAGAGTTTAATAAAGAATTTGAAAAATACATAAAATTAGTTTCTGTTGTTATTGTCAAAACAAAAGAAGCTTATGTAATAGCTGGTGAAATTTTAAATAAGAAAAAAGAATACGAAAAGAATATAATAAGTGCTTTGGATAAATATTTTTCTAATGATATTGTCAAGCCAACATACACAATTTTTGATGAAAATCTAATTCCAGAATTAGATAATCCATACACACCTGGAGTTTGGAGTTGGCTTAATTTTGATATTAAAGGCACAAAACAACCACATAGCAAATACGAAAAACATATTGGGGTTGAACTTTATATGGATGGAACAATTAAAAAACCGCGTATAGATGAGTTTGTCAAAGCCATCCAGTGTGATGATTATGAATGTAAACCATCTATAAAAGAAATGCAGAAAAAATTGGCACTCATATCTAAATTTGAAGAGAAGGTGAAAAAATTCAATGGGAACAAAATACCTCACTTGAAAGATTTTCTTGCTGTAAAGAAAAAAGGTTATGAGTTCAGAAAAAGTCTTAAGTTCTAAAATTTTGGAACAAGGATAAAATAATGGAAGATTTTAAAAGCATAGATGAAGTTAATATAGGAGATTTTGTAATTGATACTTACAATGAATTTAATAATCCTGATTTTAAGTTCATAAGAGAACAATGCTATTCTCCAGAAAAAGATTTAGTTAAAGTTATAGACAAGACAATTACAAGTGTTTGTGTGGCAGTGAATAAGTTTCCATTAAGAATAAGAAAAGAAAATGGCGGAGTAACAAAACCAGTAGGTTCAAATCAGTGGTACAAATTCAAAAGAGAGCACGACTATGAAATTGGATTCCCATACAGATTTAAGAAACAAAAATAATAAGTTAATAATGTAACAAAATCGTTAAATTAGCGTTTAAATACCTAAAACACACTTATTATGAGCAAATTTAGCACCGGCAATGTAGTAAAGCTTAAAAGTGGCTCTCTTATTATTATTACCGACGACGATAGAGAAGATTCACAAGGCAAAAAATGTGTGTGGTGGGTATCTTTTGATAGCCAGAATTGTTCTGGTTTAACTAGGATTGAGCCTTTTATGAGAAGTGCTACTTGTTTTTGTAATGAACACAATGAAGGAGAATACGATGAAGAGTGTGAAGATTGTAAAGGGACAGGTAGCTACCCTGTGAGACACGATGGAATGGAAGGGGCTATCATACTTGGTTCAAACGTGAAAGAATATATTATCAAAAGTTTAACTAAGAATTTTAATTTTTAAAAATTATGGCAAAAAAAACTTCAACTACAAAAACTTATCGCGCAAAAGTTAATCTTCCCGGAGGATGCGTTAAGGACACATTAGTTTGCGATGGTATATATGTTAGCACCGGCAAACCTTGTCCATATGATTGTGCAACAGAAAAAAGTTTCTTTGAGGAAATTCTTCCTCCAAAGTATACAGTTAATTCAACCGTAATCATAAAAGAGCCATTGTTTTGTCAGGTTTGTGATTCAGCTGGAGAAACTAAAGGAAGAAACAGCTTTACGATTCCGGCCTATACTGAATTTTCTATTAAAGGAGAAAAAAAGAAAAATACAATTTTGTATGTTGTAATAGAACACAATAAAGGACATTATTTTTTGATTCCTGAAAAGGATGTTTATCCTGCTGAGGTGTATTTTTATCTTTCAAGCAAAGGGATTATTCATCACTCTTATGTTGGTCGTGATTTGGCGGCCGAAAAATTCCGTAAGTCAGTTGGAAATTTCCACAATACAAAACCGGAAGCCGATAAGTACAAAAATAGTCTTATTAAAAATAAACAATGAATAAATACCCAAGAAAACCCAAGAAAGGCGATGTTGTAATCTGTATCGATGATGATTCCGAAAATGAAGACTTAGGAATGTCTGGTATTGTTTTTAAAGGAAGAAATGATTTGCAGGTTGGTAAAGAATACAAAATCAGTTCAATTCCTTGGGATGCTGACCGAAATGTTCCAAAAAATGAAAGAAAAACTTGGGATGAAAAGGAATTTCCAAAAGTAAGATGGGGCTGGTATCAAGTATATCTTGAAGGTATTAGTAGTTCAGTTTTTTTACATAACTTTGAACCTAAATAAATAATTATGAGGACTGCACCGGCAAAGCCAAATAAACCTGTTATAGAACCATTTAGTAAAAATATGACTAATTGGATTATGATGTGGATGAGAGAGGCTCATAAGGAACGCTATAGCTTAGTGAAGCTCGGAAATCAATCTTATATTCCTCACAGCAAAACGTATGACAAAGATGCCTTAAAAGAGGATTTGAGAAATGTTTTAAATAAGGTTCACGTAATTGTTGGAGAAGAGCCTATCAGGCCGGACATAAGAGAAAAGGTCATTAAAGAATTATTTCTTATGGATGAAAGATATTATTACAACAAGAATCGTAAATCTCCAAAGAATTATAAAACAGAAAAATTGTGGGATGATTTGGAGTTTACTTTGAATCATATAATTTTTGATTAAAAATAAAATGGAAAAAGAATCAATACCATCAAAAGAAGCCATTGCTCTTAAAAAACTAGGTTTTGATAAGCCGTGTTTTTGTTATTACGATAGCAAAAAATGGAGATGGGCTAGTGAAATAGATTACACTTCTGCTTTAATGAGAACATATCCAGAATATGTTTTAGCTCCACTTTACCAACAAGCATTTGATTTCTTTAGAGAAAAACAAGAACTTCATTCTTGGGTTGAAATTGGAGTACATGAATATTGTTATGAGATTTATAGTTTCACTGCCAATAAAAGACTTACTAGTGTTAGGACAGAATTTAACGGGACTTTTGAAGAAGCTAGACTTGAATGCTTGAGAAAACTGATTGAAATTGTTAAAGGAAGAAAATAAATTGGAAAAAGAATTTGTACTATTTGATGAAGCCTCTGCTTTAAAAAAAATTGGATTTGATAATCCTTGTTTTGGCTATTATGAAAACCAAGACAAGAATCTTGTTATTAGTTATGACAACACTCCATTAACAGAAGAACAAAATAAAAGACCGGGTCTATATAAAATAGACCATAGAAATTCTGTTTTACCTCAATGGGCAACTGCAGCTCCAACATATTCACAAGCTCTTAAATGGTTCAGAGATAAATATGCAATTTGTTACTATATAAAAACTGAATATCCAGCTGACTATGGTTTGTATATTCATAATAGAAAAGAGGGTGCCGAGGAAGGTTATGATTGTTTTATGTATGACACATACGAAGAAGCAGAACTTGCTTGTATTAAAAAATTAATTGAACTCGCGTCAAAAAACCAATTATGATAGTAAAGGGAAAAGATAAAAAAATTGCTACAGCTTATATAAAGGCAAGATATCCTATTGGCTCTATCATAGAAGACCCACAACGTTCAGGTTGTTTTGAGATTAAAAATAATTCTGTATTTGAAGTTATATCAGATTCAGACCAAGTTGCTGAATTTGACCCTAAACATGAATTTTATACATTTACTGTTAGAAGCCCAGGATGTGATGTTAATTATTACATAAGAGCAACTCCAAAAAATTGGGTATTTGATTATTACGAAACAAAAATATTAAAGTTAAAAAACAATGTCACACAAAAGAAAACCAAAAGTTGATGACGAGGTTATTGTTTTCCACGATGGTGAATTAAAAACTGGAAAAGTTACTGATGTTCGCGATATAGAAAGTGGCTGGCCTGCCGAAGGAATAACATTCATATTCCGAGTGTTAACTAAAAGAAAAACTGTTAGTCCAAATCCTGAATATGTCGATTTTTCTCTTAGAGCAAACTCTTTCACTTTAAATCCAGAGGTTAATGCTAATATTAGATGGGCTCCAACAAAAACTAATTGTGATATGGCTTGGGTTTTTTATACTGTAAAAGAATATGAAACGTGGGTTAAGAACGAATATAAATACAAAATGGTCGAAGCTCAAAGTAATTTTGAGGGTTGGAAAAAATTATATGAAAGCGAAATTGACATTAAACTAAGCGAATTTAAAATATAATAAAATGGCAAAATATACCGAAATAGAATTAAACACAATGGACTTCACTTTCTTTTTTAAGAAAGGAAATCAAATCATAGAAATGGCAAGCAATGGTCATATTCTTGATAAATTTTTAACTCTTGAACGCGAGAATCAAAGCGTACTGTGTGAATATTTCGAAGGGTTAAAAGATAGTTCTGATTTTACAATCAGCGAAGAGTCTCCAGATTACCCGGACAACAGCAGTTTTACAGAATGGGCCAAGAGAGGAATTTATTCATATGATGTAGATATGGATTCGGATGATGAAATACTTGTTGCTATTCCAACAAATCCATTAAATGCAAATGAATTGCCGGCAGATATTTTAAAATTACTAACTGAATTTTAATATGAATGCAAAATTGGAAATAGAAAAAATACTTATAAGATTTCAAGAAGGTCATATGACCATTCCAGAAGCTGCGCGACAAATTCAAAAGATTACGTCTGGAAACATCAAACCAGTTAGGCCCAAAGGTATTTATATTGAATTAGGTAGTGAAGCAAAGAAATACGCATATATGATGTCTAATAAAGAATTTGAACGTATGGCTTTTGAAAATGGTGGTATTTTTATTATACAAAAGATATTTGGTGAATGAAAAATAAAGAAGATTTACCAGATGATAAAGTAAGTGTTAAACTAAGCATTTGTAATAAGTGCGGAGGTATAGTTAGAACTGCCGTTGAGCATATGATGACAAGAAGTAGTAAAAATGAATTTGCTAAAGAAGTTTTTGATTATGATTTAACCATAAAAACAATATCTCTTTTAGAATATAGAGAAGAAATTAAAACTGCAGAGTGGTGTATGGAAGACCAGACACATTTATTGCAAACAAGAAAGGTATTAATAGAAAAAAATGATAAATAAGTATCCTCCATTAATTGAGCGTAAGTACAAAGTAAATCATTTTACAATAAAACCATCAAATTATGCAAATTTGATGTTTTTATATTTTCATGAAGAAATTGTGGGATTTATCAGTACATATAAAATAAATATAATTAGAAATGGACATATAAAAACAATATTCTTTTGGATAACACAAGCAGAAATATGTAATGACCATTTAACTATTTTAAAAAACAACATTGGTCAAGTTTTGTTTATTTTTAATGAAAATAGTAAAAAATGGAAATTAAATCAAGTTACTCTTACTGAAGTTCCGGGGAATTTATTACCTTTGACAAGAGAAGTTATAATAGAAAAATTTAAATAAATGGATTACAATTATACAAAAGAATTTATAGATGAAGTAAAAGAACTTTATCCAGATTATAAAGAAATACACAAATTGGCTGACGAAGGTAGTTCTTGGCTTGGGAGATACTTAGATGATGGCTCTAGCGGAGGAATAGCATTAGATACTATTTTAACAGCTTTGACACTTGAAGAACTTCAAGTTAAAGCCAGGTTAGCAAAAAGAAAAATTAACCTATACAAAAAGTGGGACGAACAAAGATGGCCTAAAAGATTAACATAATGAAAATAGTAATAGAAAGATGCAGTAACCCATTTTGTTGGTACGCTGATTTAATAAAAAACAAACCGAAGGAAGATACTCCTGAAAGTGTTGCTTTACGTACATTTGAGGTTGAGAAAGTTGACGATACGACTCTTGGTTTGGTTTACAAAACGACGTCAGACGTAGCAGGGCCTGGAGTTAAAGGATTTATTAAAGAAGGAGATTTTAATATAATTTAATAGTATGGCAAAGAAAATTAAAAAAGGCAAATTACCTACAGATATTGAAATGGATAAACAAATTCTGAAAATAATGGATAAGAATTTGGTTGCCGGTACAACTACAGACAATACAGAAGGGATTATCTGCAACAGGTTCGCAACATCAATGAAAATTGTAAAATACATCAAAAAATTACATGGTATACATTCAATCAAAAAATAATAATACTGTAGCACATCATTTCGATTGCTCTTGTGCTTTATATGGCGCTGAAGATTCTGCTATGGATTACCGACTAGTTTCTTTTGAAGAAGTTCAGTCAGGAAAAATGGATGCGCTTATACGTCACAACCTATTTGTAGGCTCAGTTGAGTTTATGCGCGAGGTATTTAGTCGTGTTGGTTTAAAAGATGTTCGTATGCCCTTGAATTCAGACCGAAAACACGAAATAATTACTTTGGGCGAAGCAAAAGAAATAGCTAAGTCTGGAAAGAAAATTTTCATAAAACCATTTGAGATTAAATTATTTACTGGATTTGTTTTAGACCAAATGCAATATTCTTGCTTAAATGATGTTCCTGATGACACTAAAGTAATGGCATATGAACCATTTAGAGACCGCTTATTAAGTGAGTGGAGGATTTATGTGCACAGAGGTAAAATCGTCGATTCAAGGAATTATTCTGGTGATTTCAAATTGAGTCCGGATAATTATTATGCTCATCTTGAAAATAAGTTGAAAGATTTTAAGGGTTTGTTATGGTCATTACCTATTGCTTACACAGTTGACATTGGTATATTGGATGCATTAGAAAGAAGAAATGAATTTCCAACTGTTAAATATGTAATCGTGGAATTTAATGATATGTGGGCCATAGGGAATTATGGTATGCCTAATGATTTATATTTAGATTTATTAAGAGACCGGTATTTTGAGATAATGAAAAGATAATGGAAAACACACAAGAATATCAAATAATTTATGGCTTTCAAACGAAAGTTGCTGGGTCCGCCACTTCATATTTTAATATAACTTATGAAGACAAACAGGACTTGATTAAATTCATTACAACCAAAGGTTCTATTGTTAAAACCTCAACATTTGAAATGCATGGGTCAAATGATAATCGTTTTATTGAAATGCCTGATGATGAGAAAGAACAAAGTGTGAGAATTTTAACTATCTTTGAAATGAAATTTTTTAAAAAGAAGTAACATGAAACTAGTTAAAAAAGATAATGAATATTACTTATTAAGTAATGACGGTTTACAAACCAGAGATTGGGCTTTAAGACCAGATGATGTTATTTTAAGAATGACCGACACTGATATGATTGATTACTTAGACAGTGAAAGTACGGCCACAAGAAAAATAATAGCCTCAACAAAAAAGCTTGATGATTTACCTTTTATTAATAAATCCAACATAGAAAGCATTATTCCAGGAAACGCTGACCTTAATAAGATGGCTGAAATGAGGTATGGAAGTTCTCCTCAAGGCGCTAAATGTAGGGCAAAATGGGTTGATGGTTACGACCAGTGTTTAGAAGATAATGCTGAAAAAAAATACACAAAGGAAGATATAGAAAAAGCTTGGCTGAATGGTTTTTTATCGGATGATGCTAAGTTACGTTCAGAATTTATTCAATCACTTAACAAACCCAAAACAGAGTGGAGAGCAGAAGTTGAAATGGGTCTTTATCCTCATCCTGATACTAAATTTATCAATGATGGAAAAACTTATCCAATAGAAACTATTGAAAAACCAAAAGTCATAGAAGGATTTATTAATGTTTTAAGTATCAAATAAAAATGGAAAAATTTTATGTGCCATACGAAACAGCTTTAAGGCTTAAAGAGAAAGGATTTGATGAAGATACTATTTATCCATATGTTGTAAAATCAAAATCAATTGACTTTAACCGGGACGACTTAAGAGATGGTAGTGAGTTGTGGTTGGATTATAACCATAAGGGAAAGGTGGACGTTAGAGGAGAAGTTATGTGCGCTCCAACATACGACCAAGTAGAAGATTGGTTCTTAGAAAAACACAATATTGATTTTGAGATAGATTTATTTTTTAGTCAGCATCCAAGTCATCATGAAGGAAAATGGCACTACGAAGGTTATGATGCCATCATTTGGAAAAACAAAGAGGTATTAAAGGATTTGTCTGCAAACACATTCACAGACAAGCGTAATGCCTTAAGATTTGCATTTGAAGAGGCTTTAAAGTTGGTTTGATGTAACAAATATTCAATTTATACGTTTAAACCTGAAAATGAATTAGATATGAGCGAACAAAAGCAAAATAATCAAAAACAAGCACCGGCCAAACAGCCGATATCTCAAAAAGTTCCTTATGCTATGAAAGTATTAGAGGATGCTTTAAGGAAGAACGAACAAGAACTTAAATACTGGCAACAACATATTGGAAAATCAATTCCACAAGTAGAAGGTAATATTGGTCCTTGTGAAAATCGCATCATACAAATCAAAGAAGTAATATCAATTTTAAAACAATCATAACATGAGCGGCGGTGCCTACGAATATAAATACTTTCAACTAGAACAGTTGGCAGATGATATCGAAAGAGATTTCGTCAATGGTGGCGATTATGAAACTGAAGATTGGTCCAATAAGGATAAGTTTGGTAAAATACCAATGAAGACTGAAAATCGAATTGGAGATGCCAGTGAAGAACAAAAACCAATAATTTTAGCTGAAATAAATTCACTTATAGAAGATTTAAGAAAATGCTCAAAGAGAGCAAAAGAACTTGAGTGGTATATGTCTGGAGACACTTCGGCCAATTCTTATTTAGAAAGATTAAGAAAAGAAAAGTTAATAAAATAGTTATGGAAATAAAAAGTGAAATTAAAACGAAATTATTTTCTGAATATATCGGAAATAAAATATCTCTTGACCAATCACGTTTTTCAGAAGAAGAAAAAGATACTAGTTTCACTTTGTCTGGTGTAGGACTTAATGCTTTTCAGGTTAAAGAAACTCGTTTGTGGTATAATTTTGAAACAATGTACGATGGAGCTTTAATTGATAAGTTAATTTTAAAGCCGATGACCAAATTACACATTGATGATGCGTATAAGGTTGCCGATATACTTGGTGAATATAGAGGTGATAGTTTTAGTGTTGAGACCGTTTGTAAAACTGTTATAGAAATAATAGCTGGAACTAATTCGTTAGTAGAAAATATAAAACATTTAAAATTTTTAATGGCTTGTCAATATCTTCAATCTAAAGGATATGACCTTCCTCACTATCTATTAAATGGTAAAAACTTAAAAGAAGCCGGATTAGCTATTTACGAAAAAAATTGAAAGTTCTTTTAATAAATAATCATCCAATTCCTCCATACATAAATTGTTATGAATTAAATGTATTAGAAGTATATGAAGTTGAGAAACAAAAATTTAACTTTAAAGGAGATTTGGTTTATATAATTAAAGGAGCTTATGGTTGGAAATTGGCCAGAAGGTTTCATATAGTAGAAAATTGAAATGCCGATACTAACGAGATATGTAATATTTGAAAAAAAACTTCCTACTACAGAAATTATACGTGTTATAGGAAATGATAAAATGGGTAGAAAGCAATATACTTATCATTGTGATAATTGTGACAATTGTGTGATTATTGGTGAAGAATACTGTAATATTTGTAGTCGCACATTTTCTGCAGTAAAGACAGGAATTTATATGAGACCCGGAGTTTATATACAATATAATTAATGGCCAGAAATGAAGAAGAAATACTTTTAGAAATAGTGAGAAGATTTCATTCTCATTGTAACACTATGGATAGGTGGCCATCACAATCATTTAAAATAAAAGTTAAAAACATTATAAAATCATACGGACCGCTCACTAGAGCAGTTTTGTTTGAAAAAACTAAAAAACGAATACCAAGACGTCCAATGAGAAAGGCCCCATTTTAAAATATAATTATGACATTAGCAAACGCAAGAAAGGAAGCTGCGGCTTTATCAAAATACATTCAAAAAAACCAAGATAAAATTGGTAATCCAGATAGTAAAAAAAGACCGGAATGGGAAAGATTGCAGTACTTAAGAACTTTTATATTAACTGAAACTATTAAACAAAGACTTAAAGAATAATGAAAAAATACAGACTAATATCAATTTGGCAAGAATCATATTCACCAAAACATCACAAACAAGATGGTACTCCTCAAGAAAGAGTTGAAGAAATTAACTTAACATTAGAGGAGGCCAGT
>Ga0315291_10004045_pt1 | contig 18798 bp, 27 predicted proteins | sample YL17G12_20_MG_FD_203070 | JGI IMG/M metagenome (GOLD analysis project Ga0315291, IMG submission 203070) | Sediment microbial communities from Yellowstone Lake, YNP, Wyoming, USA - YL17G12_20 | ecosystem: Environmental > Aquatic > Freshwater > Lake > Sediment | place: USA: Wyoming | collected...
TGCCCTTCAAAAAGATATTAATGGACATATACGTAGTTTGTTAGCCATTAAGGCTAAAGATGATACGAGGTTTATTAAAGATTTGACTAGCACCATGATTACAGAAGATCAAAGCTGGTCACTAGCCACCGTTGTAGGGCTGTTACCTGATAACGAACAAGAACTTCTTAAAAAGATAGCGTATCTCCCACGGGCATCTGAGTATCGTCATGATAAAAGAGTACAGGAAGTTGCGGTCGAGAAAATAACAGACGAGAAATTCTTGATGGGTTGGCTACAAGACATGCTTAAAGAAATGAAAACCCATCATGAGTTTAGGTATTATGCCGAAGCTGGTTTGAAAAACATAACAGACCAAAACTTTCTACAAAAAACACTTGAGGATGATAGCTATGCCGAAGTACATGATACGATCATAGCTAAAATAGAAGACAAAAAGTTTTTGGTAGATTGGGTCTGTTCGGATAAAGGTAAAACAAATGCTGATGAAGTTTCTAAGTATGTTGACGACCAAGATTTATTAGCGAGAATTATACTTGATCCAAAGATATGGGGCTTCCATAAAGCTTATGCTATAAACAAACTTGATTTAGATGGGATACAAAAAATACTTAAAAAGATCCCCTCTATAAAAATGGAAGACATCAAAAGAGTTCTCACTGATATACACGAACGATTAAACAAAATTGTACAAGACAACCCAGATAAAAAAGATATAATAGATAAATATACTACTACGATAAATAAGCTACTTAAGAAGGAAACTGATTCAGAAAAATGATATACCCTGTTGTAGAAAAGGAAAAATGGATAGCACTGTACAAGATAGATGCATCACCAGCGAATTGTGAGAACTGCGGTAAACTACTAATACCGGAAATACCGTTTGCGTATAAGAATTGGCGGGGGTTGATGTCAGCCCCCCACGAATGCGGTGAGAAATACAACCTATTGAACATTGTTTCCGTAGACAAAAAAGTAAGGCAGAACTGGGTAGCTATCTACAACACACTTAAAAAAAGCAATTAGCATATCGAACTATCCGGTTTTCCGGTTTTCCGGTTAGTTTAAAAAAATAACGACCTCTGTATTACAAAGGTCGTTACATTCTAGTGAGTCGTTACCTAGAGATATTCTTAGGTCACGGGTGGTGTCGTTTGCGCTGCTTTTACGAACTGTTGGATCGAACTTACAGCCGCAGCTAATTGAGCAATGGACTGGCCAAGCAAGTGGCCTTGGCTTTGAGGATCAACCCCAGTACCCATTTTAACGTCTGCTGTTGCTTCTGACATATCTGGTTCTACAATGTCTTTAACGCCACGCACGATTAAAGAATCAAGTGCGCCATTAAGCCTTGCCGATCCACGAACCATGTTTTCGTTCATTTGCTTGCCGATGATCCTGTTATCTTCCATCATACTCTGGAAATGAAGAACCGGAAACTCGCCAAGATTTTTAAAGTTAGAGTTAATAACACTATCGATTATTGCTGGTTCAATCTTTTCACTCATATATTTCCCCTTTTTTACCTTTTACCTTTATGGTAGTACCATTCTGTCTTACAATTTAATAATAACCAAGATTAGGGATTTTAATGTTATTTCCACGGAAATATATGGTTGATTAAAATTCAATCACCAATTTTACCCTTATATTTTTACCAAAAATAAATGTTGTATTTTTACTATTTATATAAAATAAACAAATAAATGTTATATTGATGATAGAGGACACCCATGTTGACCGATTAGTTTATTTTTAAGAAAGGGCAACAAGATGACCTATAGAGAAAAACTTCAAAAAATTTTAGATTTTAGTGGGGTGATGGCAGTAGCACACAAACACGAAGCGGAAAGATACCTAGAAAAAATAGATTTTGAAGGATTGGATGCTGCTGAGAAAATGTCAATCGATACCATTTTAAGAATTTGGGATATTGAAATACCCAAGGCATGGAACCCTAGAGTAATCAATGGTGGAAAATACAATATGGAAGAAAAAAGCAATCAAAGAAAGATAGTGGGTATTTAATACGTTAATATGTAGTCATCCGGTAGATTCTCCCAGAAATAGGCAATGTCTTTAAAAGTAAGATTGGCGAGTTTTTCAAGTTCGGGTAATCTGCCAAAAGTTTCATCTAACTCATTTAACAGCATATCTTCTACTTTAACTTGCGCCCGAACATTGTATATCTTCAATAGCTGTGAGATATCGTATTCAAATACTTTTAGCGTTTCCACAGTAACGTGTTTCTTCTCGGCCAGATCAATAAATTTGTACTCTTTAAGTAACTCTTTATATGTTTCTTTTTTAAGATCGTGGTATTTTTGAAAATCATCTAACAGCCTGTGCGAATCGTTCAAAAGCTTTTTACCCGTAAAATCAACTACTGAACTTGCTACTTCAAAAGTTTCATTTGCTAAGTTATCCAGATCGGTCAAATAGCTTTGAAAAAATTCAACCACTTTATCTTTGAATGAATCGTTTTGACTCACTACTTTTTTCAAAGCTGCCAGTACTTCTGTTTTTTTCATTTTCTACCCTCACTATGCTATCGTAACCGACTGAATTTAATACAACCCACCATCTAAATATGCAACACACGATGCACATAATGTATGTATATCAGTATGTTACGTATTTAACAACATACCTATTATGGGTGGTCTGCAAATAATATGCCATTAATGGGTTTTTGCTTCCATCTCGTAAATAATATAGCTTGAGGTTTGGTGTATGATTGGTAGTCCCAGTTTCACGTTGTACTGATATCCCTTGCTGGTCTTACCCGTCCGTTTTAATCCACAACGTACTGTGATGTATGCTATGCCGCCCAGATTAAGCATTCGGGATATTTGATACTGAACAGTGTCAATATCGTTTGGCTTTAATGTATTCAAAACGTAATTACACATCACTCCGCTAAACCAACCCTCTTTTTCATATAGATCCCATGGGGAATAATACGGATCGTACAGCGTCATGTTTAATTCTGTGCCATCATATCCCTTACCGCTTCCGAAATCCAGCCAACACCCGTCTGTAATTAGTCCATTATCTTTAAGCCATCTTGCTGGTGCAGATAATTTTTTTCGAGACATTGCTGTTTTATGGCTATAGTTTATATCACCCCACATTCTTCACCAATACTTTTTCGGTGAAGAAGAAGAAGAAGAAGAAGAAGAAGATCCACTAGTAAGATCAGCTATGTCTCTTGCTAACATTAAAAGAGTTTCGTTATCACGGGGTTCTAGGTCAACCAGTTTAGCTTTTAGTAGTTCATCCAAATCGTGGAGATATCTTTTGTTGCCGACTGTTACATATAATGCCTTCATCAAATAGCGTAAGCTTTCCTGTGTATCTCTCATATTGGCCACCCTCTGTGAAAATAAATTCAGATACTTAAAAGGTAACCATTTTTGCTATATACAACCTCAATCAGTTTTAACTTTGATTTATTTAGATGTCCGCAGTATACTCCAACAATGCAGATAATGAACTGAGGGATACATAACATGAGAACAATTGTTGACGCATTAAATCGTGCCATAACGACAGACCAGATGGTAAAACGAAAAGACAAAGGTGAATGGATTGTTCTCTCGTCTAGAGGAACTGAACTCAGATGGGTAAGTAACCGCCAAAAGGTTATATTGACAGTAACGGATATAGTCGCAACAGATTGGGTGTGTGAGGAAGACGAAGTGCTGGTATCTCGGCAGCAAGTGGAAAGAGCCTTAACCCAACTACAGCCGGGGATTACCGGTGGTAAAAAAGAATTCATGGAGCTACTAGGATTTAAATGGGGATAGATTTCGAAAAACTTAAACTATTTTTAAAGGAAACCTACCCCGCTATCTCGAACATCGCAATCAACCACATCATCAAAGTAATTGAAACAGACCTTAAAATGTGGACTACCACGAACGATATCGTAAAGGAGATGCCTGAATCTATACAAGAAAGAATCAGGCAGCATTACGCTAAATGGGGTGAGTAGTAACCTTAAAGGATGGCCTATTTAATTGTGCTTTTTGAATTAAAATGGCGATTGTTTTGGGTACTTACTAGCAATTTCCCTCATTCGATATGAAGCGGTTTCTTCAGATATTCTGGGATCAATATCTTCTAAATTAATCATGTACTTAAACACATCCTTCTCATCCCATCCGTCCTTTTCCATTTGCCCTATGTCTCTCGGAATAGGTCTACCGGGCTTAAGAACATCTATACCTTCATAACAAGTATATCCGTTTTCCTCACACCACTGTTTAATATGATGTTCATTATCATGAACCCAATTCTTAAGTTTGCTCAACACACTAAGCACAAATGTAGAAGCTATGAAACCCATAGTTTAACTCCTTTGAACAATTTTATTTTTGCCCTAAGACCGATAAAGTAGTCAACCCTTGTAAACTTATTTTGGTTTAGCCACATAATTAACCCTACCTAGCCTGAATGACGGTTGGTATATGATTTCAAATTGGCTTTCATCCAGTCTGTTTACATCGGGCGCACCTGTGCTTTTTCCATGCACAGATTGCGGTTAGGAATGACTGATTACACTTAGGACATAAAAATTTAATATACTCAACTTTCCAAGCCATTTTTGAGGTACTCCTTACCAAACAGTTTTTAAACACCGGCACTCAATTTCTTAAGCTGTTTTTCTAAATCTTTTAGTTCTTTTGTGCTGCGTTTGATATCATCTTTTACCCGACGAATATTATCTCTGATATCTTTTGTTTCTTCACGTATGCACTCAGCAGCGGTTTTATAAACAGTGTATGCGGAAAAGAAACTACCGTATCGATCTTTCCTGCCTTCTATCGAATATAAACCTTCAAAACATTTCACTTTTACAGCCTTGCCATTTTTAAACCGATAGCCGGTTATCACGTAATTCGAAATAGGAACAACAACATGTTTATCTATGTCATGTCCATCCCTCTTTACATAATTATCAATGAATTTCTGTGCAGTTTTCTCTGATTTAAAAATTTTAGCTGCTCGTAAATCTGAATCGGTTTGTACCCATGTACTATTACGAGTTGTTTCCCGTGTCCAAAATACGGTATCACGACCGTAATTTTCTGTAGTAACAATAACAAAACCAGAAAGGTTGATCTTTTCCTTATTTTCATTTTTTCCGTTTTTCATGAATTCTCCCTTCATTCATTTTGTTTTTACCGTTCTCCATTACCTCAATAAAATGCTCCAATAATGCTTTGTGGATATTCATCGTTGCCCCACCTTGCTTATAATCTCTTATCGGCAATTAACATAAGAAACTTTAGCTGTTTTTAACTTTTTCTTCGTATTTATGGCGACCCCTCAAATTTCCATAAATAACTAAGTAAAACAACCTATTAGCATGGGCCATCTAATTCGCTATCAGCACCGGCAGGACGTACCCAATTTTCAAGAATGATTGGCTGTGTATATGTTTTGCTGCCAATCTGTTTAACAATCTCAGGGTTAGCAGCAATTGCAGCGTATGGTGTGCCGGTTTCGGCTATTTCCGCAATGCTGATTCTACTCTGGCTTATTGTTTTACCGAATTGTTTCTCGTATTTTAAAATCTTCTCAAACGTACCGGGCAGTACAGCCTTTAGTGAAGCCCACTGATCTTTTGATCCAAAAATACAACCAGCGCAACTACACCTTCCCCAACCCAAAACATATGCCGGATGGGGGTTTACTTTCCAGCGTTCGATAATTGCCCAAACTTGCTCTGTAGTCCACTTGTGCATTGGTCGCCATGCATGTACATTACGGAACAGCCCTTGCCCTTTACTTATACGCTTTGCGTGGGCCTTGTTAGCTTTTTCTGCTAACTCTGTATGCTTGGTCGCATACTGTTGCTGCAAATCATTCAACTTAGATTTTGAAATTTTAGGATCATCTTTTTTGTCCACTTTAGCAGGAAAGATTTCAGCAGATAGTAACCTGATTTCTTTCGATGAAAATTTCTTCGATTTTTTAACCGCAGTTAACGATAAAGTGTCACCACCCAGTGCAGCTAATTTAGACAAAATTTTGAGGATTAATGCACTACGAATCAGTTTGCTGGCATCACCAGAACGTGCATCAGTTTTGTGATATTCACGTTCAGCGTACTGCGAACGTGCCGCACTTTCTTGTGCCCTTTCCCCTGTGATAAAAAGGACACGCTTGCCTATAAAACGTTCTTGGTGAATAATGGCTTTAGATGCAACATCTATTTTGAGATACGCACTACACCAACGCTGATTTAAATCAGGTGATTGTTGTGGAAATTGCTTACGGGTTCCCAGTGATTTGCTCTCGCCACCACAGGATTTTACATTTTTGCAAGTAGCGCAAGGTGACGGGAATTCAAAAGAGACACCGGCTGTAGCTGTATTATCACGTAACATTTCGCCTTTAAAACCGCCTTGCTTCCAACTGAAATAAAGCGGCACGTTAAAGGCTTCAGCAAATGCACGACAATAATCTGGAGTTATCGGCCAATCCATGAAATCCTCACCATGACCGTCAATATCATGGTGCCAAAGTTCGATTTTAGATATGGGGCAACCGGTTTCTAACAAGTTAAGAAAACATGAAACAGAATCTTTTCCACCAGAAAATGCAACAACTACGATATCATAACCGTTATAATTGACCTTTGATGCTCCCATGTTACCCCCCTCTATTTTAATTACATCCTCTACTTTAATTACATAGGTCTTATCGGCAATTAGCATAAGAAACTTTAGCTGTTTTTAACTTATTTTAGATATTTGTATAGATTAAAAACCCCATAGAAAATGGGGTGTTGGGATGTAACCACCAGAACATGCTGAAACGTTTACAATTTCTTAAAACCAATCCTATCAACCAAAAAACACCCTTCTTCAGTCTGGACTATATCGCCCACGGATATGCTGGTATGCGTGTCAGTGGCTTCAATAAGATCGTATGCTTCACCATTGGGCGACCAGAACTCACCTTGCAAAAGTTCGAAAATACGCCCCAAGTTAACGCTATCAATAGCACCAATATACACATGGGTATTTTCGATGTTGTTAACGTCTGGCAAACAATCTTGTTTTTTGCACCACTCATAACCCATACTTAAATCTCTAGAGCATCGAGCATACCAAATCTTGGTTGAGCCTTGTGCAAGTTCAGGATAGAGAACTTTGGCATCGTTTAAACTCTTATACTTTACCATGAGATCCCCCTACACTTGTTTAGCCTTACAAAGACCGTTCTTGATTAAATCAATCGCATATCTTCCATAATATCCCTGCAACGTCCATGCTTTACCCGTATCAATCAGATATTGAAACAACTCAATAGTTTCATCATCCGACAATTCACCGTTTTCGAAATCAATGATTTTTCCCACGAAATCAAAAGTTTTGTTGTTGCTATTATTGTTCTCAGTCATTGATTATCCCCTTCGCCTAAATGGGTTTATGATACCAACTCGTTTGGCAAGCCGAAGAAACCACACAACTGTAATAGCTGCAAAGAAAGCCCCTATAACACCAAGCAATGGGCTTTTTTGCCAGATCGCCAAACCAATCAAAACATAGCTGCTTACTTCAAAGCATCCAAAAACCAATTTTTCTGTGTTTCTCATATACTCACCTTTCCTGAAGTGTTTCACTGTTTCCCTACTGATAATCTCTTGTCGGAATTTGGTACGAGAAACTTTAGCAGTTTTTAATTTTTTATCCATATAAGTTATAACTACCTAATATTTATAATAAAACAATTAATTAAATAACTTCAATGATCATTGAACGTTCAATGATCATTAAAGAATTAAAGTTTTGCATAGTAAGTTCCGATAAAATCTATATGGGTAAGAGAAAACACCGTGGGGGTTCAAATGAAAAAAAGTAAGTTAACAGCACAGGAATTTGAAAAAGAGTTCAATGAAAAAAAGAATCTGACTAATTTCTTCACAGAAGAAGTTGATCCTGTTACTCATGAGCCAAAAAAACAAAAACGGACAGAACCCAAATCATTAAACCAAATTAGACGGGAAATTAAAAAGCAAGTTGATCCGAGACTGGAACTTGCTGCTAATAAGCTTGGTGGGAGCTATTACTATTTCTATTCTAATGATCCCGAATTGGCATCGAAATTAGTTAGGTTGGAATCTACAACAATTCTAATATATAGTTGGAAATATCAATCCCTAGAACAATGGATTCAAGACGCTAGAGATATCATTGAAGAAACTACTAAAGTTTAACTATTCCCCCCGTATAGAAATCTGAGCATAATTTGGCAGTACATCCGGTACACTACTTATCCCAATAACTAATATCTGATCTATATCAAGTGGAACACCTATCGTTTTTAAAGCAGCATTTAAAGTACCAGCACCAGTTGCTAATACAGTTATATTAGTCACACCTGTTCCCGTTAATGCAGACGATGGTAGCGAATTAGCCGGTAGCACATATACTTCAAACGTAGTAGCACCAGTACCACCATAACCACTGTCTGCTAACCCAATAGAGATGCGTGTTAGTGTAGCCGCTTCTAAAGCCCTGTAAACAACATAACAACCAGTAGTAAGGCCACCCTCTTTTGAAACGAGCCATTCATATGATGTTTTTACTATACCTGTCGGCCCAGTTGAACCAGCTATACCTTGGGCACCGGTTGTCCCACGCAAGCCAGTATTCCCGACAAACCCCGTAACGCCCTGTATGCCAGCACCTGTGGAGCCTTTGATCCCAGTTGGCCCACGAAGCCCAGTGACACCTTGCATACCTTGATATCCCTGAGTACCTACACCGGTTGCTCCTTTAACCCCAGTAGCTCCTTTAGCACCGACCATACCTTGAATACCGGTATTTCCATTTACACCAATTGAACCCATCGGGCCGGTACTTCCCGCTAAACCGGTTAACCCTTGTTGCCCTTGAAAACCAGTGGCACCACGTTGGCCTTGAATTCCCTGAAGACCAGTAACACCCCTATCACCGTTATCGCCTTTTATACCTGTGTCGCCCTTGATGCCTTGAACACCAGTAAAACCAATATCACCTTTTTCACCAGTAACGCCCTGAGTACCTAAACCTGTATCGCCCTGCGGGCCTATGCTGCCATCCAAACCAGCAACACCAGTTACACCCTGTAAACCGGTTTCGCCAATATCGCCTATTCCAATTGGCCCTGTATCGCCTTGAACTCCGGTTAATCCCTGATCGCCTTGTAAACCGGTACTCCCAATTTGACCATCTAATCCATTAGCCCCAGTATCACCCTGATTGCCAGTTATGCCCTGAGATCCAGTATCTCCAATTTGACCGACATCGCCCATGTCGCCTTTTATACCTTGAACGCCAGTAGATCCACGCAAACCAGTAATGCCCTGAGATCCAGTATCGCCTTTGCCCCCAGTAGCACCTTGCTGGCCCCGTATACCATCACGACCAGTTGCACCTATATTTCCTTGAGATCCAGTTTCACCTTGAACACCAGTGACTCCAATTTTACCAACTGAACCAGAAACACCAGTAGCACCATCTCTACCGGTAATACCCATTAATCCGGTGTCGCCCTGTGGGCCAGCAAACCCTGCTCCTGTGAAACCCATCGTTCCAGTTTCACCTTGTGATCCGACCCCACCCGATAAACCAGTCTCACCTTTTAAACCAATTATGCCCTGTAAACCAGTAGCACCATCAACACCATCGATGCCATCAACGCCATCGATGCCATCAAGACCGTTGACACCATCAAGACCTTTAACCCCCGTAACACCGACCATTCCAGTGAAACCCTGAACACCTTGGACACCGGTAACACCGCTATTGCCTTTAATCCCCGTGGCACCTTTAACCCCAGTGGTTCCTTGTAAGCCGTTTATTCCTTGCAAACCAGTTTCACCACGATAACCACGAATACCGGTTTCACCCTGCGCTCCTTGTAATCCTGTTGAACCTCTTGCTCCTTGTTGGCCCTGTAATCCACCAACACCTGTTGTTCCTTTGGTACCGGCAATTCCAACTGGGCCGGTTACTCCCTGCTGGCCTTTTCCATTAATACCGGTAGTGCCCTGTACACCTGCTGGGCCGGTTACAGTGCTTAATAAAGCATCCAAATTTTTAAACAGATCAATATTGATTGCTGCTGTAGCTAATCCAGTAGGTGCATCTGGAGTGACCTCTAGAAGTTTTCTGTTTGTAGATGTTGCACCGAGAATACCTACACCTAGTGTTGGTTGTGCGGGTGCGCCCAAATCATCCCAAACTAATTCAAGAGTCAACGGTGATAGACTAACAACATCTGTGATCGAATATCTATTTTTGTTTGTATCAATAACTACGTTTCCAATAGCTATTAATGTCTCATCAAACAAACCTCTTGAATCGAAAAAAGTACCCTCAATAACATACGGAGAAGTTATTTGGGTAACAGTCGAGATAGTCAATATGCCGGATAATCTAACACTCATAATTCACCTATTTCTAAGATGTTAACTGTCATTTTAAAAATAAGCATTAAACCCTAAACAGTCATAGATACTAAATTGGGTGTTTTTTCCGATTTAAATTAATAAAAAATATGCTAAGAACTATTAATCAGAGGGGGGTTGCGCTATGGATAGACTAAAAGTATTGATTTGTGACGATGATGATTTCTTTGCTTTAACTATCATGTGTGATGATACTATTAAGCACTTTTTAAAAATGGTACATTTTGATACGTCTGAGTTTGATGGCATTGAGACAGAAATTGCAGTTAATGGCTTAGTGGGTATGAAAATGTATGACACCCGCAAACACCATGTCGTTTTTACGGACTACAATATGCCCCGAAAAAATGGAGTAGAGCTATTAAAGCATATATATCAAAACGATTTTAAACCGTTCAAATCATTTCTAATGAGCAACAACTTCAATATCGAAAGCTTTGAAGATGCTTTATTCCTTCATAAAGATGATATTTTTTCCGCATACTTCGAGAACGAAAGATGTAAAATAAGAGGTGGTACAAATAATTTCAATTAGTTATACAGAAACCTAACTAAAGTTACAAATCACTAAAGTTTCTTCTACCAAATTCCGATACTATATATGATTGGAGAAGAAGCTATGAAAACAATGAAAGTAAATGAAATTACTAAGATATTAAATGCAGCGATCCCATACAAGGATTCTTGGATAACTGAATCATATGGAGCATTTAACATTGAAGATAGTAACAAAGATGTCAAAAAAATACTTTACTGCGTAACAGCGACTAATGAGGTAGTAGAGTACTTCCATAAAAATAAATACGATCTACTTATCTCACATCATCCATTTTTAGTAGATGTGCCGATTCTTATTTATCACACTGCGCTTGATTGCTGTAAGGATGGTTTGAATGACATGTGGGCCAATTTCCTTGAGGTTAAACAAGCGAAGCATTTCTCACGAAATTTGGGATGGGTAGGGAAGATAGATCCTATATCTTTTGACGACCTCACAACTAAGATTGAGAAGTGGATTGGATATAAAATTAAAGGTATCAAGCACAGCAACGGAGAACTTATTACTTCTGTTGTTATCTGTACTGGATTAGGTGGGATGGTTTACCACGAAGCAGCTAACACAAAAGCTGACTGTTACATAACCGGAGAACTCACTAGTTTATCTACCAATGGCTTTAAAGCTGTCATTGAAACTGGGCATACGAATAGTGAGTTCATTGGTGTCTATCTATTCAGAAAGCTATTACCTCAAGTACAGATCGATCTAGCACCATCTGAGATAGATTACTTTGGAAAAGAAGTGGTCAACTATTAGATTTGATGAGTATGTTTAAAAATTAATTACTTGCCATATCAAGAAGTTTTTGAAATAACTGAATGATTGGGGTGTAGTAAAGCGGCTATACAGCGGATTTTGATTCCGTCCAAGCAGGTTCGACTCCTGCCACCCCAGCTTGCTAGTGATGCTAATCAAAAATGAAATCAAATAATTTTTTAGCCCCGTAAGCAGTACCGACCGCCACACCACCGGTAACTAAAATACCCAAAGCAGCACTACCTACACCAAGGGTGGCTAGTCCTGTCATTATCCCCGGCCCACTTAGACCCGATATACCACACGCAGCTACTGCCCCCAATGCAGTACCAGAACCAACGACACCAGACCCTACGTTTTTTGCAGCTTCTTTAATTTCTTCTGACATTACTTTTCTCCCGATAAATGGAAATAAAACCAACTAAGAATAGTTATAAACAAGATGTTGATTGTTTTGCAATAGTAAAAAAATAGTATGCTGTTTTTAGTTTTAAAAATGGGGGTGGTCTACTTAATTGTTCTTTTTAGATAAAGACTAATTATATTAGGTTTAAAGGTACTTCTTGATGCCCAAGGAAGGCCAGCTACAACAATTCTACCTTAACTGCTTGTTCAAATTTCCCCTTTTCGATCTCAAATGAAACCTTTGCCCCATTTACCAGTTTATGCTCATCTTTCTGGTTAGCCAGATCGCTCAGTTTAAACCCGATTTCTCTTCTTGGTATCTCTGGGCATGATATATACCCCCATTCTTTTGTGCCTTTATACCACTTAACAACGCCTTCATATCTTGTTGTAATCGCAAGGATTTTACCAATATCGCTTCTCCTCACATAGTTTCCTTCAACTATTATTCCCATTTTCTGCAATTGTCTTTTCAACTCGACCTTGCTAATAAACCCCATATTCTTAACTCCTTATGAGAAATTGATTTTACTTACCAATTATGAGTTAAAATTAATGATGTTGCGGAGATTTTTACGGTCTGTTGAATTTTTACGGTAGTTAGTCAGGAACAATTAAGTAGACCACCCTTATTTTAAAAACAAACTATTAGGTATGGAAAAATATTTTTAGGTGGGCGAAGTACCGACCTGTGGATAACTTTTACAAAAATAAAAACTTTTTTGCAATAGGTAATCTTAAATTTTTTGTTAAATTAAACAGTTATAATTATCAATAGGCTGTAAGTTAATATGCGGAAAAAGGATCATGCCATGATCATGTGCATAATAAGAACATTACAGATGTTTTAGACATGTCAAGAAAAAATAGAAAATAAAAAATACACATTGTCTTGTTTGTTGACAATTCGTCAGGCTCCTATTAAAACCTATCAAAGATATTAAATACTTAAGTTTGGTATGAAACTTGTATGTATATAGTAAGGATGGAGAAACAAAATGGATTCTGAAAAAAAAGTACTTAAACAATTTTGCGACAATCTCACAGATACTCTGAACTCATGGGCAGATGATGCTAGTAGATTAAAGGCTAAGATTTCTGCTGCGGAGAATGTAATACCCATTGACCTCTATGATTTGCTCCGAAAAATAAACAACAAGCTAGAATCCTTTCAAGCAGATTTGAAAACTAGCTATCTTTCCTATCAAGATTTAGAAGAAGTATATGGGTTGAAGCCTTTATCGGTTGCTTATTTAACGAAGTATTCTATTCTAATTCAAGAAATCGAAGAATCTATTTCTAAGGTTAAAATGGTTTCTGAAAAATATGGCAGAATTTTGGAGATGTCTAAAGAGTACAAAATCAATATAGACAAATACATTAACCGTAAAAATCAAAAAGCTATTGAGCGTATTAAAGAATTAACCGTAGATAAGCTTTTAGATATGTTAAACGATATGGATTTGCTGGGGTTCTAGTTTTACGCAACTTCCAACCTTGGCCCCTGTATACTTTCCGAAAAAGGTTTCATTCTAGTCTTGTTGCTGCACGAAGGACATTTCCTGAAGTAGAACGCCCCGTCAGGTCTTTGAACAACCACCAGTCGCAAATAGTCTTCTCCGCACTTATGGCATTCCCATTGCTTTCTTGCGTTGTCTTTTTTCTTATGATCTTTTTGTTCGGTTTCAAATGCGACATCTTCCCGTTGTTGGGCTTCCAAAGCTTCTTTGATATTTGAATATACCTCAAGATCAACTCTAGCTAATTGCTTTCTAAGCCGTTCCAATTGCCGTTTCAATTTCTGATTTTCGTGTTTGAGTTTCTGATTTTCGGAATGATCTTTATCTTTGCTTTTATGATTCAAAGCAACACCCCTCAAATTGACGTTATATATCTAGTCACTACTTCAAGATACTCAACGATTCAATTCAGCGGAAAGTTAACTGGCTACAGCAGCTTTTGCTTCGTTAGTTCTTGTAACAAGGCTAGTTAACACGGCATTGAGATTTGTTGCTTCCGTTGTATAATCTTGAACTTCAAATTCAGCAGTAGCAGACATAAGCAAAACTTGGGCTTTCATCAGGCTGTCAATCGCTACTCTAATTCGATCATCTAATACTATATTAGTTGTCATACAATCTCCCTTTTTTCCTTTTTAACGTGGTACATATTTAATATAACGTAGCAAGATGCTACCACAATAATGTTTATCAGAGGTTATTAGAGGTCAAAACACCAAACATAATATTTGTAAATTATTCCAATTGGTTATATCTTTTTTAGCGGCATCTATGGCTTAATGTTAGTAAACAAAAAGCCGCATATAGCCAAAGAACTTTTTCAGGTTCATCAGGGAACACTTGGTAAATACAGAAAATACCAACTGATGCAAGTATGAGATGGAAGATAAAACGGGGAATATACATACACGCCTAACATAAAATATCTAAAACCTTATCCAAATCTTTTTTCTTAATATACTTAGCATTGAAAATGGGTATCTCAAATTCTTTTAATGCTGATTTTATCAGACGTAATTTAGACCTATCTGATTTGTTTTTGTCACTGCTTTTCATAGGCCCTTTCGAGTTTTTATATGCAAGCTTTAAAGGGGTAAATTTAGCTAAGAACTCTAAAATTTCCCCGCCATCTAATTCTACGTCTTCAATATCATTTCGTGAACTCTCGAAATAGTATACTGCATTTGGGCTATCTTTGAAACCCTCTTTCCACCATAATTTGCCACACGGTTTTTTGTGTGTGTCATAAATAAGAGCGTATGGCCCTTGATAAGTATCAAACGGTTTTACTTTACAGTCAACACCAGCTTTTTTACAAATACTCTCTAAAGCTATTCTCTCATCATAATAGTCGCCACCTTTTTCAATATCCTCTTGGGTCATCTCACCAGTACTTAAGACATTAAAACTAGCGGCTACAAAATCTTTTAGAGGTAATTTCCGTGGTATGGCAATCCATAACTCCCCGTTTTTCTCACCAGTATCTACAACTTTAGGATGCTTGCTTAATTTTTCTTTAACACTCTCATCTTTAACTGTGACAAATGTTACAGGTATGCCTTTCAATACGCCATGATCGGATCTAATTATATCACCTTTTTGAACTTTGCTCATCCTTAACCCCTTAAAATTCACTTAAGTAGTATGGGCACATGATTGCGTCATTGTAGTATGGGCATCCAATACATGTCATGTTGATACATTTTTCATCAATCATCTTTTAATACCTTTTAAAATTAAGCATTTTAATGATCAAACGCTTGGTTCTATATAGAAATATTTTAAAGATACCAAGTTTGGATAGTACCTCTACATGTTCTTCTTCCATAGTGTCATGGTGACCATTTAGATGTTCCGGTTTTCCAGTATGTATTTTAAGTGGGCTTCCTGAACTATAATATTTACCGAGCCTAGTTTCTGAGATTAGGTAAGAGTATATGAAATATTTCTTTGGGTATGTAGCGCATATTAAAACTAGGTAAATGGTGAACAGTATCCCATATAGTTTACTTTTCGTATTTATGAAATACCCCGTAAAATCTGCTAAATTATCTACAATGTAAGGATACTTTGTTTTGCAATCTTCCCTTACACTTTTGGGTAACTGTTGTATGGAGCGCAAGTTATCAAACCCCGAAACTAAACAAAAACCAGCTACAAGTTTATGATTTACAAGTAGAACAAAACAATCACCCGATTCAAGATACTCTAAAGGAACAGTAGAATAACCCAATATAGAATTAAATTCTTTCTGAAAGGCTTCGATTTCCCAGCGGTCTTTAAGTTTCGTAAGCTTAATCATATTGGCCACCAAGACATATTTTCATACCATATGACATGCTCGTTATCTTTAGTAATTATCTCTAAACTATTTTGAATAGCTTTAGGGCTTTTTGCTGCTGTGTTTTGAATTAGCTCTAGATTTGATATTTTGTTTTTAATTACCGGATGACTCATAAGAGGAATAACAATCTGCTGGCACATACTCCCTGAACCATCTGACCATTTGTTTTCATCTGGTAACGGTACACCAAGTATCTTGTTTAATATCCCACAAACCATTCCATAAAAATACCCAGACATGTCGTATTTTCTTAAAACAGCGTATCCTTTACAGGATTTAAACAACCACAATTCTTCTTCTTCACTCAGCTTTACTTCCATATACCTAACAATTGTATATCTGTGCTGCCAGTAATTTAAATCCCACAAAGTTCCATAGGGTCTGTTTAAATCAATAACTAGATCGATCCCGTTAATGTTAAAAATAATCCCCATGTGTGAGGCATCTTCATTAAACAGATACCTAAAAAGTTTAGAATACTTTTTCTGATTTGTAACCCAACACAATTTCATTTTTATGGCCCTGTGTAACAATCCAGTATGAATTGAATGCCAATTTGAACCCCTACGGCATGTTTAACAACTATTGCTATTTTGCCAGAGTGGGTTGTATTACTATACGTCATAGAACTACATGTTTTAGCATCAAAATATACCATCTCACAATCAGGAAAGAAAGATAAATTCATACCACCACCCATAAAGGCAGCATTACCACCGTATATTTCTGGAACATCTGGAGCAGCTACTACCCACAAATACGCTCTTTCAGTTGGTGGATTTTTAACCATTAGTTTAGCACCGAGTACATCATAATTTTTAGTTGGTTCAAAAAAGCAAATAGTTTTAAGGCAATTTGCAGTAAGGCGGGTTTGGAAATCAACATCACTTTCAGCCCCACCTTTAACCAGTTCAGCACCAGTTGAGTCATAAAACTTTAACCAACCGTCACCATAATCCGTCCCATCATCTATTAGGATGTTGTTATCTTTTTTATTATAAAGAGATCCGTATTTAGCTGACCAAAAATCTAAAGAACGTGGGCTATAGTGCCATGTTGTTTTGGTTATGGATTGACGAAAATATGGTCTGTTATCACTATCTTTAGGTGTTGAAAAATCCACATCATAGTGATTACCAAGTAACCAATTCCACGCATCTACTTTGTTTGTATAATCCATAGAACCATCATTTACTACAAGATCACCAGAAGCCACATCCGTATATACTTTTGTGTTTTCCTGCCACGAAATAAGTAAAGAATCAGTTATTGTAAAATATTCGGATGGATTTATCGTTTGTCCAACCCAAACATCAGAAACAGCTTTTGTATTTTTTACTTTCACAATTCTGGACATTTTTAAATTCCTTAATAATAAAGTTTTACTAATGGTTTAGCTGGTTTATTAGCACCAGCATTCGCTAAGTAACATGTGATGTAATCTCCCTGATTCACAGAAACAGAAATACTCAATACTTGAGTTTGCCCTGTACCGGTATTAATTGATACAGACGCAGCGGGTGTTCCCGTAGAAGTATTAACCCTAATTTCAATAGTACAAGTAACATTTGTACTTTGGTTTGAGAATGTTATTTTTGTTATTGTTTTAGTCGATGCTGCTACCGCAGGAAGACCATCTGAAGCAGCTACACCTTCCGTAGATAAGAATGTATTATTTACTGCATTTGATGTTGAAGAATATAATGCTGTTAATATAGTTCCAGCTATATCGACAAGGCCGGTGGTGCCTTGTGATCCCTGCACACCAGTAGTGCCTTGAATACCTGCACCGGTGCTACCTTGAGATCCTGTTACCCCTTGAATTCCCTGTACTCCAGTGACTCCAGTTAAACCGGTGACACCTTGAATACCAGCACCAGTTGAACCTTGAGTTCCCTGAACACCTGTAGTTCCAGTTAAACCGGTGACACCTTGAATACCAGCACCAGTTGAACCCTGAATTCCTAGCACTCCGGTATTTCCTTGGATTCCCTGTACTCCAGTAGTTCCTTGGGTTCCTTGAACACCAGTAGATCCTGCAACACCAGTGGTTCCTTGGATTCCCTGCACACCGGTAGTTCCTTGGATTCCCTGAACGCCAGTAGATCCTGCAACACCAGTGGTTCCTTGAGTTCCCTGAACGCCAGTAGATCCTGCAACACCAGTGGTTCCTTGGATTCCCTGACTACCTGTTTCACCTTGTAGTGATAAACCGGTAACACCTATAAGGCCGGTCACGCCTTGCAATCCTGTTTCACCTTGTAAACTACCTTGTAAAACCCAAGTATTCCCTATTTTTTCATAATAAAGACCAGTAGAACTGTCTAAATAAAAATCGCCATTATTTCCTATACTATCTGAAGGTATACCATTAGCAGTATACCACTTACTTCCACTTATACCTGTTTCGCCTTGGATGCCGAAACCAGTTTCACCTTGGATGCCGAAACCAGTTTCACCTTGGGTACCAACACCAGTTTCACCTTGGGTACCAACACCAGTTTCACCTTGGGTACCAACTCCAGTTTCACCTTGGGTACCAACTCCAGTTTCACCTTGGATACTTAAGCCAGTTTCACCTTGGGTACCAACTCCAGTTTCACCTTGGGTACCAACCCCAGTTTCACCTTGGGTACCAACCCCAGTTTCACCTTGGATGCCGAAACCAGTTTCACCTTGGATGCCGAAACCAGTTTCACCTTGGATGCCGAAACCAGTTTCACCTTGGATGCCGAAACCA
>Ga0315291_10004046_pt1 | contig 18798 bp, 16 predicted proteins | sample YL17G12_20_MG_FD_203070 | JGI IMG/M metagenome (GOLD analysis project Ga0315291, IMG submission 203070) | Sediment microbial communities from Yellowstone Lake, YNP, Wyoming, USA - YL17G12_20 | ecosystem: Environmental > Aquatic > Freshwater > Lake > Sediment | place: USA: Wyoming | collected...
CGCGAGAGGCCCTGGAGGACAAAGAGTACTACAAGGGCCTGGTGGCCTATGGGACCGACATCGGGGAATACAGCCAGGACATCTGGGAAGGCAAGTACCTTGGCCAAAGATAGCCCCTGTGGAGTCACCCGCATGATGGCGCTGTTGGCGGTCTGCATAATGGGGGTAGGAATCGTGAGCACAAGGTACGCGGCGGGCTAGCCCACTCGATTGGGCAGTGGGGTGGATGGCACAAAGCCAAAACCGGCAGCACAAGGCACATACGCACCGGCCGGCGCCGCGGAGATGGGTGGGAGGCAGTCCATAGACGAACAGGATCGATCGGCCGCCGAGGGGAGGCAGCAAGGCGGCATTCCTGTCCACGTTGCGATTATCATGGATGGGAACGGACGCTGGGCCCAGCAGCGCGGTCTGCCGCGCATGGCCGGGCACCAGGCCGGAGTAGAGGCCGTGCGACGCATGGTGCGCCTCTGCGTAGAAATCGGAATCCCGGTGCTCACGCTGTACACCTTTTCCACCGAGAACTGGCAGCGCCCAGGAGCAGAGGTGGCCTTCTTGATGCATTTGTGTGAGCAGTTCGCCCGTCGCGAAGTGGCCGAGCTGCGTCGCAGCGAGGTGCGTATGAAAGTGATCGGCAGGCGCACGGGCCTGCCCCCTTCGCTGCGCGCTGCGCTAGATCAGGCCATGGACGAGACGCGCGGCGGCGACAAGTTGATCCTCAACCTGGCCCTCAACTATGGCGGTCGTGCCGAAATCGTGGACGCCAGCCGAGAGGTGATCGCGGCCTATCAGCGCGGCGAACTCGATCCAGATGCATTGGATGAAGCGAGTTTTAGCCGCTACCTGTACACTGCTGGCCTGCCGGATCCCGACCTGGTAATTCGCACGGCCGGGGAAATGCGCCTGAGCAATTTCCTGATCTGGCAAGTGGTCGGCGCGATCTTTTGGACTACTCCTGTCTTCTGGCCGGACTTTGACAAGGAGCACCTGCTACAGGCTATCAAGGATTATCAAGAGATAAGCGGGAACAAACCCGTGAAAGCAAACGGTTGTGTGGAAGAAAAGAACTCTCCAAGGTGAACCCATGCGACGTCTAAGTGTTATCATTCCCACATTCAACGAGGCAGCCTATTTGCCCATCTTGCTCGATGCACTGGCCGCACAGACTCGTCCCCCGGATGAGATCATCGTTGCCGACGCCGGCTCGGGCGACGGCACGGCGGAACTGGCACAAAGACGCGGGGCGCGCATGGTGCGTGGTGGGATGCCCGCCGCCGGGCGCAACGCGGGGGCGCGTGTGGCAACAGGAAATCTGTTTCTCTTTCTCGATGCCGACGTTGTTCCACCACCCGATTTCATCGCGCGTGCAGTGGAGGAATTTGAGGGCGCAGGCTATGCCATCGCCACATCTCTGATCACCGCGTTGGACGGCGACCTGGTCGACCAAATCACCGCCGAGGCAACCGACCTCTATTTCCTGGTTATGCAGGCCATCTCACCGCACGCGCCCGGCTTTTGTATTCTGGTGCAGCGCGCCATCCACGAAACGATCGGCGGCTTCGATGAGTCGCTCAAGTTAAGTGAGGATATTGATTATGCCCGCCGCGCTACGCGGTATGGGAAGTTTGGCATTTTGACCAGTACCCGCATCCCGGTCTCGATGCGGCGTGTGGAAAAGGAGGGGCTTGTGGGGCTTGGGTTGAAGTACGCCTGGTGCGAAATGTATGCGCTGGCGGGCAAGCCGGTACGCGCCATCCCCTTCGAGTATGAGTTCGGCGCATTTGGTCCGCCCAGTGCTTCTGCCGGTCGCCCGCTGATAGATGTGGATGAACTGCATCAACGGCTGGGACGGTTCGCCAATCCGTTACAGCGTTTCAGCCGTTCGGGACGGGAGCAACTCAATCGCTGGATAGAGATGGATGCGGGGCAACTTGCGCGCGAGCGTGTCCGTCGGCTGCTCGCATACCGCGACCTCGACACCTTGAATCGTTTCTTACGGCAGCGTCTCGCGCTCACCCCTCGGCCGCGTGGGCCGCTACGCGAACAGTGGTTGAAGCTCAAGACATTGCCCAAGCAGCGCCGCCGGCGCAACGGCTCGCCGGGGAAGGTGAAATGGAACGACTAGGACAGCGATATAGACATCTCAAACGCTACCGGGAAATAGCCCAGGTATTGATCAAGTATGGTTTCGGCGAGCTCGTTGACCAACTGGAATTAATCCCTTACCTCTCTCTACCCCGGCGACTGCTGCGACAAGAGGCCGTTGAAAGGCCGCATCTGACCGCACCGGAACGGGTGCGCCTGGCCATCGAGGAACTGGGACCAACCTTCATCAAGCTTGGACAGATCCTGAGCACCCGCCCAGACCTGATCCCACCCATCTATCTAGCGGAGCTGATACGCCTGCAAGACACGGTACCGCCAGCACCGTGGGAGATGATCAAGGCGCAGATTGAGCAAGAACTCGAGGATTCTCTGGACAGGGTTTTCTCCTCCTTTGAAAGTCAGCCTGTGGCCGCTGCCTCACTGGGTCAGGTACACTGTGCCACCCTGCAAAGCGGCGAAGAAGTGGTGGTCAAGGCCCAGCGGCCGGGTATGGAGCAGGTCATCCGTGTGGATCTGGAAATCCTGCACGATCTGGCAGAGCTGGCCCAGAAGCATACTCCCATGGGCAAGCTCTATGACCTGCCAGAGATCGTTGAGGATTTCGCGAACACCCTGCGCAATGAAATGAACTACCTGCGTGAGGGTCGAAATGCCGACCGCTTCCGTCAGAACTTTCCCAGCGAAGCAGCCCTATACATACCGAAGGTCTACTGGGACTATACGACCGAAAGAGTCCTGACTCTGGAGCGCATCCGTGGCATCAAGATCAATGACATCGAAGCGCTCGACGCTGCCGGGATTGATCGTCATCGGGTTGCTCTGAACAGCGCGCGCATTGTCATCAAAGAGGTGCTGGAGGACGGCTTTTTCCATGCCGACCCCCATCCGGGCAACTTTTTTGTTATGGATGGCGAAGTCATCGGGGCCATGGATTTCGGGATGGTGGGCTACCTGACTCCATGGGATAAGGAGCGGTTGGTTCATCTCTACATTGCGGCTGTTCAAATGGATGCAGAGAGCATTGTCAATGAATTGATGCGGATGGGAGTCGCAGGTTATCACATGGAGCGCATGGCCCTGGAGCGCGATCTACAGAGGCTGCTGAACATGCACTACGGGCTCCCGTTGAAGGAAATCCGGGCGCGCCAGGTTGTGGATGAAGTGACTCCCATCGCTTTCCGGCACCATCTGCGTCTTCCCAGTCAGTGGTGGCTCCTGGGTAAGACCCTGACCATGATGGAAGGGCTTGGGTTGCAGTTGGACCCAGATTTCGACCTCTTTGCCGTTAGCCAGCCGTACGTTCGCAAGTTGCCTTGGCAGATGCTCTTTCCGCGTAATTGGAGCAAGGAACTGGCGCAAGGTGCCTTCAATTGGAGTGAACTATGGGCTGAATTCCCACAGCGTGGCTCTCGCTTGCTTGACCAGCTAGAGAAGGGCGAGCTACAGGTCATGTTGGACTTCAAAGGCTTAGAGGGAGGGCTAGGCCGCCTAGACCGGGTGGGGAATCGCATAGCGATCAGTATGCTGGTTGCTGCGTTCATTGTCAGCCTGGCTCTGCTGATGCCGGTGTACTTTGGCGGCGGTGAAGGCTGGGGGGTTCGGCTGAGCGTTGCTGGTTTTGCTGTGGTTACCCTCCTTGGCCTGTGGCTGCTCCTATCTATCTTGCGCTCTGATTGGCGTTGATCCTCCCCAAAGTGGGTACGCACATGTCAATGAACACCACGCGGCTCCTGGGACTCTCCATGAGCGATTTCAGCGTCGCCCTTGTGGCCATTGCCATCGCCGCCTTAATGTATGTCCTTTGCCGTGTTGTGGACGATTGGCTAGAGCAAGAAATGGACCTGGTGCCGAGTTCCGGCATAGTCAGGACAGGCATTTTGTCTCTGTTTCTCTGGTACGGAGTGTACTGTGCCCAGAATGCCACGAGGGCACTGCAGAATCGCGACAGGATAACTATGGGCCTGCTTTCGCTAGTTCTATTGCTGTTCGCGTTGTTCCTGTGGCATGCAAGCGAAAGTTGAAGCGCTGGCCCTGGAAACGGGTCAATACATTGAAGATGCTGTCATTTCGGAGGAGGTTGTGCAGTGAGGTATGCGCGCATTGCCGGCTGGGGAAAGTACGTTCCAGAAAGAATTCTATCCAACCAAGATCTGGAGAAGGTGGTGGAAACCAGCGACGAATGGATCTATTCCCGCACGGGCATTCGGGAGCGACGGATCGCAGCGCCCGATGAGACGGTGACGACAATGGCCATTGCCGCGAGCAGAGCGGCGCTGACCGTCGCCTGCCTTGATCCCACTGAGCTTGACCTGATCATTGTCGGCACATCCTCTTCAGATTATCTCGTTCCCGCTGCAGCGAGCATGATCCAAGACGGACTGGGAGCGGAGCACGCCGCCGCCTTTGACCTGCGGGCGGGTTGTTCCGGCTTTGTCTACAGCTTGGCTGTTGGCACACAGTTCATTGCCACCGGCATGTATCGCCACGTGTTGGTCATTGGTGCAGAGATCATCTCCAAGTTCATTGATTGGCGGGATCGTGACACCTGCATCCTCTTCGGTGACGGGGCTGGGGCAGTGGTTCTCCAAGCCAGCGAAGCGCCCACTGGCATGCTCACCTGCAACCTGGGGTCAAATGGGGCGGACTACGATGCGCTGTTTATGCCCGGCGGGGGCAGCAAGCACCCCTTCTGTCAGCAAGTCCTAGACCGGGGATGGCACCACATGAAGATGGATGGCAAGCGTATCTACAGGTTCGCCGTCAGCACGCCGGCCCAAGTTGCGCTCCAGGCTCTGGACACGGCTGGCCTCTCACCAGAGGACATCGCCCTGGTTGTGCCCCATCAAGCCAATGCGCGCATCACGCAGTCCATCTGCCAGCGATTGGGGGTACCAGAGGAGAAGGTTTTCGTCAATATTCAACGGTATGGCAACACCTCAGCCGCCTCCATTCCCATTGCGCTGTGCGAAGCGGCGGAGGAGGGACGCATGAAGCCCGGTGACTACATCCTCCTGCTCGGCTTTGGCGCCGGACTGACCTGGGCCGCAGCCGTCGTGAGATGGGGTGTGCCCGAACCACTCCTCTCCTGGTTGTTCTCGTGGGACTCTATTCGCGAGCGTATTCCGGTTGCCGAAGCCACGGCCACAGCACGCAGAGCAGGGGTAGCATTGCTCGCTGCTGTCAGTGCGCTGCTTGTGGCGACCTTTTCCTGGAGCAAGGGAAGAAAGTAGAGCGCAGCCGTGGCAGGAGCATACACCACCCAGGAAAGGGAGTCGTTCCACCAGATGCGGACCTCGACGGTTTGTGAGGTTGAGTCGGGAATGAGATGGACATCCACCTGCTCACGGAGTGCCACATTGGGCACGGCAATGTCGGGCCTGAACAGCGAGTTGCGCCGGTAACCGTTGACTACTCTGGTCTCGTGGAGACAGAATGCGTCTTTGGCTGAGAGTCCCAGCACCTTTGGGGGTGACGTGTATGGTCTGGGCAGGACAAAGCGGCTGGCACAGAGTGTCGCCTACTGGTGGGGACAAGGCATAGACCACGTTCACTCCCAGGGTGCGCATAACCAGTCGCCGTTGGGGATCGACATCATCTGTGTGCAAGACGTGATTGCGCCAAACACTGTCGCGATCCTGCATGAAGCGAAAGACGCGCAGGTTGTCCACGTAATAGGACCAGGGCAAGCCATAGGCCTGCATGAGAGCCTGCGCAACTTGGGTGTGAGTCCAACTGCTCTCTAAGATCCCTCCGTTCAGAATCAGGTGAAACTACCACGACCAGTTCACTTTTGAACCGTTAACGGTTCACTTTTCAACTTTGATTGACACTCACGTATGGCAGCTTGACAAAACCCCGGAACCGGTTAGAATCACGTCGCAGAGGCTGTGAAGAGGACGAGTACGCGGCATTGGATGCCACAGAGAGCTGCCGGCTGGTGCAAGGCAGCGCGGAGGGGCCGCGGAAAATGACCTCAGAGCCGCAGGCTGAACAGACACTTCTCTTCTCAGATTCCTGTCACCTGCGAGGTGACGGGAATCGGGAAGCATTCCAGTAGGCCGCGCCGGCGTGCCCACCGTTATAGGGGCGCAGTGCCGCGATTTGCGGCACTGGCAGAGGTTGTGACCTGAAGGTCACGACGAATTGGGGTGGTACCACGAGTCGCAAGCCTCGTCCCTGGTGGACGGGGCATCGTTTTTTGGGGGCCCTGCAGTGAGCTGAAGGAGGAAGCATGGACAAGTTCTTTGTCACGACACCCATCTACTACGTGAATGACGTGCCTCACGTGGGGCACGCCTACACCACCATGGCTGCCGACGTGCTGGCGCGCTACCACCGCCTGATGGGCGATGACGTCTTTTTCCTCACGGGCACCGACGAGCACGGCCAGAACATCGAGCACATCGCTGCGGAGAAAGGTGTCACGCCACAGGCTTACTGCGACGACATCGTGGCGCGCTTCCGCGCGCTATGGAAGCTGCTCGACATCTCCAACGACTATTTCGTGCGCACCACCGACAGGCGTCACGAGGAAGCCGTGGCCAAGTTCGCCAGCGCCCTGCTGGCCTCCGGAGACGTCTACCGCGGCAAGTATCAGGGCTGGTACTGCCCGCGCTGTGAGGCATTCTACGAGGAAGAGGACCTTCTGCCAGAGCACCTGTGTAGTGTGCACAAACGAGCCTGCGAGTGGACCGAGGAAGAGAACTACTTTTTCGCGCTCTCTCGCTACCAGGACCGGCTGCAGCGTCTGATCGGCGACACCGACTTTGTGCTGCCCGAGACGCGCCGCAACGAGCTGCTGGGCGTGCTCAAGCAGGGGCTGTTGGACTTTAGTATCTCACGCGAGCGCGTCAAGTGGGGCGTGCCTCTGCCCGATGACCCCACGCAGGTGCTCTACGTGTGGGTGGACGCTCTGCTGAACTACATCACGGCTGTGGGCTATGGCGACGACTCGGCCACCTTCCGGCGCTACTGGCCGGCCGACCTGCACCTGATGGCCAAAGAGATCATCCGCTTCCACTGCCTGTACTGGCCGGCTATACTCATGGCGGTGGGCCTGCCGCTGCCGCGGCACGTCTTTGCCCACGGCTGGCTGACCAAGGATGGCCAGAAGCTGAGCAAAACCACGGGCAACACCATCGATCCCTTCGAGCTGGTGCAGCGCTTTGGTTGCGACGCGGTGCGCTACCACTTCTTGCGCGAGGGCGCTTTTGGCGCGGACTGGGACTATACCGAAGCGGCCTTCGTCCACCGCTACAACGCCGACCTGGCCAACGACCTGGGCAACCTGCTCAACCGCTCGCTGCAGATGGTTGTGCGCTACTTTGAGGGAGTAGTGCTTGCCCCCGCCGGTGGGGCGGAGGACGTCGACCGCGCACTGCTGGAGCGGGCGGCGGGCCTACGTGCGGGTGTGGAGGACGCGCTGCGGCGCTTTGCCCTGCAGGACCTGCTGGTGCTGATGGGCACTCTGGTGGTGGAGGCCAACAAGTACGTGCAGGCGAGCGCGCCCTGGGAGCTGGCCAAGGCGCGCAAAGCCGGCAACGCGCGTGCGGGCGAGCGCCTGGCCACGGTGCTCTACAACCTGATGGACGTGCTGCGCCTGTTGGGCTATTGCCTGCAGCCCGTGATGCCCACCAAGGCGGACGAGCTAACGCGTCAACTGGGCCTCGACCCCGCGGTCAAGCTGGAGTGGGCCAGAGGCACTGCCTTGGGTACGTACCCCGTCGGCACGCCCGTCAACCCTGGCCAGGTGCTGTTCCCCAAGTACGAGGCGTAGAATCACAAAGTGAGCATCTCCCGCAGGCGTGCCTCGTCGATGATGGGGATGCCCAGCTCCTGCGCCTTGGCGTATTTACTGCCAGGGCTCTCACCCACGAGTAGGTAGTCGGTCTTTTTGCTGACGGCGTCACTGATCCTGCCGCCTGCGGCCTGGATTGCCTCGGCAGCCTCTTCGCGCGACATGCTGTGCAGCGTGCCAGTGATGACCAAGGTCTTGCCCGAGAGCGGCCCTGCAGACGCCTGCGCCACGGCCCTTTGCTCCAGCCTGACCCCTGCGCGACGCAACTTTATCAGCAGGTGGCCCACGGCCGTGCTGCGGAAAAAGTCGGTGATGCTCTCGGCGCTGATGGGGCCGACGCCCGGGATCTGAAGCAGCGCTTCTTCCGAGGCGCGCGCCAGCTCGTCGACAGAGCGGAAATGCTGCGCCAGCGTCTCGGCGACGATGCCGCCCACGCCACGGATGCCCAACGCGGCAATCGCACGCGACAGCGGGCGTTCCTTACTGGCCGCGATGGCCGCCAGCAGCTTGTCGGTGCTCTTGTCGGCCAAGCCCGGCAGATCGCGGAGATCGTCACGCCGGAGCGTGTACAGATCTGCGAAATCGTGCACGAGGCCGTGGTCTGCCAGCAATTGCACGATCTTATCGCCCAGGCCCACGATGTCCATCGTCCCAGCCCAGTGGATGATGCGCTGTACGGCCTGCGCCGCGCACGACGGGTTGACGCAGTAGACCATGACTTCGCCCTCGGGCTTGACGGCGGGCTCGCCACACACGGGGCACTGCTCGGGGACAGTGATGACCCGCTCTTGTCCCGTGCGCAGTTCGATGACGGGTTTTTCGACCTGGGGGATCACGTCGCCCGCGCGTTTGACGACGACCATATCGCCCACACGGATGTCCTTGCGTGCGATGTCCTCAAAGTTGTGCAGCGTGGCGCGCTCGATAGTCACGCCTCCCAATTGCACTGGCTCCAGAATGGCGAATGGGTTGAGCGTTCCAGTGCGGCCCACGTTGATGCCCAGCTCCTTGAGCCGCGTGGTGGCTTCGCGGGCCGGAAACTTGAACGCCAGCATCCCGCGTGGGTCCTTGCCCACCACGCCCAGGCTGGCCTGCGTGGCCAGGTCATCGACCTTGAACACTACGCCATCGGCCTCGTAATCCAGCCGCTCGCGTTGCTCCATCCATTTTTCACTATAGGCGATGGCCTCCTCCAGGTCATCGAACAGCTTGCTGTCCGTGTTGACCGGGAAGCCCATCCGCTTCAAATACTCTAGCACGTCCCATTGCGTGGGCAGCTTCACGCCTTCGGAGGAGACTACCGAGTAGGTGAACAGGCGCAGCGGGCGCGCTGCGGTGATGGCCGGGTCGAGCTGGCGCAAGCTGCCCGCGGCGGCATTGCGCGGGTTGGCAAAGGTCTTCTCGCCTCTTTCTTCCTGACTGCGATTGAACTTCTGAAAGTCGCCACTGCGCATGTAGGCCTCGCCGCGCACTACCAGCCGTCGCGGAACGGGCGGCCCTTCGGGATGCACCGGGATGCGCAGTGGCACAGAGTGAACGGTGCGGAGATTGGCCGTGATATCCTCGCCCACTTCACCATCGCCGCGCGTGGCGCCCATCTGGAACAGCCCGTCCGCATAGTGGAGCACCACCGTCAGACCATCGATCTTGGGTTCGACCACGAACTGGAGCGGCGTGTCGGCGGGCAGCAGGCGCAGCAGTCGGTCGCGCCAGGCGCGCACCTCGTCGCTGCTGAAGGCGTTGGCCAGGCTGAGGATGGACGTGGGATGGCGCACCTTGACGAACTGCTCGCGTGCCTCGCCACCGACGCGCTGCGTGGGCGAGTCCGGCGTGATGAGCTCGGGATAGGCCTGCTCCAGGTCGCGCAGCGCGTTCAACAGCGCGTCGTATTCGGCATCGCTGATTTCGGGCGCGTCCAGGACATAGTACTGATGGGCATGGCGGCGGATCTGCTGGCGCAGACGCTCAATGCGTTGTCGAATGCCTTCTGACATGGCAGTTACCTCGTGCGACGGTGAGGCAAGCACTTCAAACCCGGTTCCCGAAAGGAACCGGGTTTCGAGTTGAAATCTGGTCTGAGGGCCAGGCTATCGCTTGATAGTGATGGGCAAGAAGATGCGGTAGGGCTGGTACCAGCCGTAGTCGCGGATCACGCTCACCGTGTTCTGCCCCGTGTTGGAGACCAGCACGTGAAAAGTGAGTGGGTTCACGGCAATGCCGCCGATCTGCCCTCCGCCAATCGTTAGCGTGCGCAGCCAGCGGCCGTACCCTGCGTCGTAGACAAAGACGAGGTTGCCGGCCGCGCTGGCGACATACACGTTGTTGCTGCGCGGGTTGACCGCCACGCTGGAGAGCCCAACCGCATTGGGTGGCGTGATGGCGCGCAGGACGTTGTCGCTTGCGCCATCGATGATCACCAGCTTGCCGCTGGCCGTGGCCACATAGACCCGGTTGGTGGCAGGGTTGACGGCCACTCCATAGGCTTCGGGCGCGGGCACCGGATCGCTATAGGACAAGCCGATGGTCTTGAGCACGTTCTGCGTGTTGCCGTCGATGACTGCGACTGAGCCGTCGTTCTCGGCGGGATAGCCGCGGCTGGTCACGTAGACCTTGTTGGTCTTGGGGTTGACGGCGATCTGGCCGGGTAGCGGCCCCACCTGGATCTCCTTGCTGACGGCCAGCGTGGCGCCATTGATCACCGAGACCGAGTTTGCGCCGGCGTTCGCCACGTAGATCGTGTTGGTGGTGGTGAGCACCGCAATGCCGTCCGGACGCCGACCCTCGCCCAGCGCGATTGTGCCGGCTGGCTGGTTGGCGCTGCCGCACACGTTGAACACCGACACGCTGTTGCTGCCCGTGTTGGAGACGTAGAGCAGGCAGCGGTCCGGATCGGTGGCTACGCCGCTCGGGCGCTCGCCATTGCTGGAGAAGCTGCTCTGGCGCCAGTCAAGGAAGCCCTCCAGGCGCGAGACCGAGTTGTCGCCGCTGTTGGCCACCAGGAAGCGATTGAGCTCCGGCATCACGGCGATGCCCTTGGGCTGGTGACCGACGGACACCGTGCGCACCACGTCAATCATGGGCGTGGGCGTGGGAGTAGGTGTGGCCGTCCACTGCGGCGTGGGTGTCGCAGGGGACACGCCCTCCTCGTCCAGCGTGACGTCATCAAGGAAGACCTGGTCCTGGCCACCGATGGTGAGGTTCTTGCCCTCGATGAAGAGTGTGATTTGGCTGGCGCGAGCTTCCACCTTGCAGTCGAGGCGGACCCACTCTTTGTCCTGTCCGTATAGAGTCTCAGGCGTCCATATGACGCTACTGGACTGCGGATTCGTCCCGCCGTAGGGATCGATGCCGATGCGCTTCAGAATCTTGCCGGGCTGTTTTGCTGCAGAGGCGCCATCGTAGACGCTGTACATCCACACGTGGGCAGTGAACGTGCGGTTGGCCGCAATGTGGACTCCGGCAGGAGAGCCGGCGCCTCCGATCACTTGCATGATGCCGGCGTTGTAGAGGCCATGGTCCTTCCAGAACATCTGGCTGGCCTGACCGTGGAGCAGAATCCACGTACTGCGCTTGAACTGGGGCGCACCTCCAGGTGAGCTGAGGTCGTAGGCTTGCCAGTACTGGGCGACCGCGCCATTGTCCCCGTAGGCCAGGAACGCGCCTTCAAAGTCCCCGTTGAGGATCAGCGCGCTGAGCGAGGCGCCGCGCTGTGCTACGCCAGGGTGAATCAAGGTTAGGCCCAGGCATAGCGCCAATGCGAGAATTACCAGAACACGCATTCTGTTGACCATTTATCCCTTCCCCCCAATGGAATCGTTGCTGGCTATTATAACATGGAAACGGCGCAAAATGCAATCGCGCGCAACACTTGTCAATTTTGGCGTTTGATGATACAATCGCCTACGGTTTTCCGGGCGTGAAGCAGAGCAATCGTACAAGTGGGAGGGCACATGGACCTGGCGAAACTGATTCGTGACGTACCCGACTTTCCGGTGAAGGGCGTCCTCTTCAAGGACATCACCACCCTGCTCAAAGACCCCGATGCCTTCCTGGAAGTCATCGACGTGTTGGCGGATCACTATGCGGATGAGACCATCGACCTGGTGGCCGCCATCGAGTCGCGCGGTTTCATCTTTGGTGCCCCGCTTGCCTACGAGCTGGCAGCAGGCTTTGTGCCCATCCGCAAACCAGGCAAGCTTCCGGCCGACAAGATCAGCGCCAGTTACACCCTCGAGTATGGCACCAACGTGCTGGAGATCCACCAGGACGCAGTTCAGCCCGGCCAACGCGTGCTGCTGGTGGATGACGTGCTGGCGACGGGTGGGTCGGCCAAGGCTGCCGCCGAGTTGATCGAGAAGCTGGGCGGCAAGGTCGTCGGCATCGCGTTTGTCGTCGACATCACGGCGCTCAAGGGCATGGATAAGCTTGAGGGCTACGAAGTCTTCTCACTCATCAAGTTCTAGGGGTTTCATGGTGAGCGAACTATGGTAGAGGCAGAAAGACAAAAACTGGAAGCCGAGCGTACGCGCACTCAGGCCGAAATCAAACGTCTCAGCGGCTACCTGGAGACGGAGGTGGATCGATTCATCGATGGCGGCGAGGACTCGGTTGACGCCGCCTCTGATGTCTATGAGCGCGAAAAGACACTGGCCATCATCCAGATGTTGGAGAAGAAGCTGGCGTCCCTCGATCGCGCATTGGCCGTCGCCGCCAGGGGCCGCTATGGCTATTGTGAAATGTGCGGTGAAGCCATTGACCCGGAGCGATTGGCCATCGTGCCCCAAACCACGACTTGCGTCAAGTGCCAGGTGAAGCTGGAGCGAGGGTCGCGTCGCAGGCCGCGCCTGGCTTTGCCGCTGGACGAAGAGTAGGCTCGAATCGCCGGCTCGGGCCCGCAACATGAACCCGGACCCATCACCCGTAGGAAGCATCAAGGAGGATCAAGTTGGGCAAACTAACGGAGATTCGTTGGCATGGACGTGCCGGACAAGGGGTTGTTACGGCCAGTGAGTTACTGGCCGAGGCGGCGCTGGAGGAAGACAAGTACTTCCAGGCCTTCCCGGAGTACGGTCCGGAGCGTATGGGAGCGCCTATCAAGGCCTTTACGCGCATTAGCGACGAGCCGATCGAGGTGCATTACCAGATCCTGAACCCCGAGGTCGTCGTCGTTGTGAACCCCAATCTGCTCAGCGCTGTGGACGTCACCGAGGGTCTGGCAGCGGATGGCATTCTGATCGTGAACACACCCAAGACACCGCAGGAGATCCGGACACAACTGAAGCTGCAGGGCAAGAAGGTCAAGGTTTATACGGTGGATGCTACACGCATCGCCCTGGAGACGCTGCGGCGCGACATCCCCTCCACGCTAATGCTGGGCGCCATCATTCGGGCAGCCGGTTTGGTCAATCTAGAGAACACGCTGCATCTGGTCAAGGAAAAACTGGGGGCCAAGCTTCGTACAGAGGTAGTGGAGAGCAACCTGACCGCTCTGCGTCGGGCGTACGACGAAGTCAAGGAAGGATAACGCGACATGTCCAATCATGAGCCAACCTGGAAGGAAGTCAACATCGGCGGCATTGTGCTCGAGCCAGGATCGTCCGCCGCCTACAACACAGGCAGCTGGCGCGCCAACCGCCCCGTGCACGACATGCAGAAGTGCACGCACTGCCTCATCTGCTGGGTCTACTGCCCGGATTCGTCGATCATCGTTAAGGATGGTCGCTGGACTGAGATCGACTACGGTCACTGCAAAGGCTGTGGGATTTGTGCCAGCGTATGCCCGATCAAGGTGGAAGCGCATGAGGTCACTGGCAAACCAGGCAAAGTCCTGCAGATGGTTCCCGAGAAAGAGTAGCCTGGAGCGGTCATTCAGCACCCTGTGATTCAAGGAGGACACAATCAATGGTGGTTTCTACAAAACGCGCTTTGGAGGGAGCCCACGCTTCCGCCCAAGCCATGCGTCAGATCAACCCCGATGTCGTCGCGGCCTATCCCATCACGCCCCAGACGGCCATCGTGCAGACCTTTTCGCAATTCGTTGCCGACGGTGCAGTAGACACCGAGTTCATCGCGGTCGAGAGCGAGCACGCCGCCATGAGCGCCTGCATTGGCGCTGCCGCGGCAGGCGGGCGCGTGATGACCGCCACCGCCGCCAACGGCCTGGCTCTGATGTGGGAGGAGCTGTACATCGCGGCCTCGCTGCGGCTGCCCATCGTGATGTCGGTGGTCAACCGCGCCCTATCTGGGCCGCTCAACATCCACTGTGACCACTCGGACACGATGGGCGCGCGCGATGCGGGCTGGATTCACATCTTCTCCGAAACCGGCCAGGAAGCCTACGACAACACCATCCAGGCCGTACGCATCGCCGAGCACTCTGACCTGCTCACGCCGGTCATGGTGATGCAGGATGGCTTTATCACCGGCCATGCCGTGGAGCGGGTGGAAGTGGCCGACGACAAGTCGGTCAAGGACTTTATCGGCACCTACAAGCCCCAGCATTCCTTGCTCGACGTCGATCACCCCGCTACGTTTGGCGCCTGGGACTTGTATGACTACTACTTTGAGCACAAGCGCCAGCAGTCGGACGCGCTCAGCCGCGCGATGAAGGTCATCGTGGACGTGGGCGAGGAGTTTGGCAAGAAGTTCGGCCGCCACTATGGCATCTCCGACGCCTATGAGATGGACGACGCCGAGATGGCCATCGTCGTGCTCAGCTCCACCGCCGGTACGGCGCGCACTGTGGTCAGGAAGCTGCGCCAACAGGGCGTGAAGATCGGCCTGCTCAAGCTGCGCGTGTTCCGCCCGTTCCCGGCGCAGGAGCTTGTCGCCGCGCTCAAGGGCCTCAAGGCCGTGGCCGTCCTGGACCGTTCGATCGTCTTTGGAGCCATGGACGGTGCTGGCCCGGTCTTTCTGGAAACCTGTGCGGCGCTGTACGCGGCGGGCGCGACGCCCAAGGTGGTCAACTATATCTACGGTCTGGGTGGGCGCGACGTGTTGCCCGATCAGATCGAAAAAGCCGCCAGCGATCTGCGCGAGATCGTCAACACTGGCAAGATCAAGTCGCTGGTCAGCTATCTTGGATTGAGGGAGTAGGCCCATGGCTATCAATCTGAAGGAACTATCGGCCAAGCCTGAACGGCTCGCCTCTGGTCATCGCTTCTGCGCTGGCTGCGCAGAGCCCATCATCATCCGGCAGATGCTGCATGCCATTGACGAACCCGTAGTGGTCGGCGCGGCGACCGGCTGCGCCGAGATCGCCACGTCCATGTATCCGAACACGGCCTGGAACGTACCCTGGGTTCACAACGCCTTTGAGAACGTGGCCAGCACTATTTCGGGCGTGGAGTCGATGTACCGCTCCCTGGTGCGCCAGGGCAAGATGCAGGAACGCAATCTGCGCTTCGTCGCTATCGGCGGCGACGGCGCGACGTACGACATCGGACTGCAGTGGATTTCTGGCGCGTTCGAGCGCGGGCACCGCTTCATCTACGTCTGCCTCAACAACGAAGCGTACATGAACACCGGTATTCAGCGCAGCTCCGCCACGCCCAGGGGCGCTAGCACCACTACGTCGCCCGCGGGCAGCGTGATCCCCGGCAAGGTGCAGTGGCGCAAGCCGATGACCGAGATCATGGCGGCGCACGACATCCCTTACGTGGCGCAGGCCGCGCCCAGCAACTGGCGCGACCTGATGGAAAAGACACGCAAGGCGGCTGCCGCCAACGGACCTTCGTTCATCAACGTCCTGTCGGACTGCAATCGCGGCTGGCGCCACAGCACCGAGACCAGCATCGAGGTTACCAAGCTGGGCGTGGAAACCTGCTACTGGCCGCTGTACGAGGTCGAGAACGGCGTCTGGAAGCTCAACTACAAGCCGCGCGAGAAAAAGCCCATCGTCGAGTTTCTGAAGGCACAGGGCCGCTTCTCGCACCTCTTCCAGCCCGAGTTCAAACACGTGATCGATGAGATTCAGGCCAAGATTGACGAAGAGTGGGACAAGCTAGTCGCGCGCTGCGGTGCGTAGACGATGTGCGGGTTGTGGGTCATGGGTCTTGGGTCATGCCCGGCGTAGAAGCCACGACCCACAACCCATGACTGCTGCGGGGGGTAGCGGCTATGTCACGGGTCTTCATCTCAAACCACCCTCTCATTCGGCACAAGCTCACGCTGCTGCGCAGCGTCAAGACCGAGCCGAAAAAGTTCCGCGAGTTGATCCGTGAGATAGCGATGCTGCTGGCTTACGAAGCCACGGCCGATCTGTCGACTAGGGAAACTCCCGTGCAGACGCCGTTGGCGACCATGGTGGGGCAGGAGTTGACCGATAAGATCGGTCTGGTGCCCATCCTGCGCGCGGGTCTGGGCATGGTGGAGGGCATCTGGGAGATGATGCCAGCCTCCGAGGTGTGGCATATCGGCCTATACCGCGACCACCAGACGCTGCAGCCGGTGCAGTACTACAACAAGCTGCCCGTGCATCCCACGGTGCAGGTCTGCCTCATCCTTGACCCCATGCTGGCTACGGGAGGCTCGGCAGTGGCGACCGTGGACATTCTCAAACGGTGGGGCGCCAAGCGCATCAAGTTCGTGGGCATCATCGGCGCGCCGGAAGGGGTCGAGCGCCTGAGCAAGGCCCACTCGGATGTGGACATCCATCTGGCTGCCATTGACGACCACCTCACGCCCGAGCCGACCCAACCTGGCGATCCTCCCGCGGGTTACATCATTCCGGGCCTGGGTGACGCCGGTGACCGTCAGTTTGGCACCGCCTAGCTGCCGCTGAGAACGCTTTGATGCAGCAAGACTGCCTTACACAAAGATGCCAAGACGCCAAGACACAAGGTCTTCAGATACACTTGTGGCAACCAACTGCGGTGCAGAGACCTTGCTCTCTGTCTCCAACCTTGGTGCCTGCGTGGCTTCGTGACCTGGTAGTGCATCTATCTGCTTTGCGCGCGGCAGCTTCTCAGGGCTGGTTGCCGTGAGCGCGGTTGTGCCTTTCGTCCTGGTCTTCGCGACGGCGTTGGGTCTGGCGCTGCTGCTCACGCCGCTGGCCGCGGGCCTGGGTCGGCGCTGGGGCCTGGTGGACCTGCCCGGCGAGCGGCGCAAGCACACGGGGGCTGTGCCACGCACGGGCGGCATGGCGTTGTACCTATCCTTTGTGGTCGCCGCGTTGTTGGCAACTCTGCTGGCCCGGCTGCTGCCGGCGCCAGAGGGCCCTGACCCCAAGGAACTCACGCGTCTGGCCGGCATTCTGCTGGGCAGCACCTTTGTCTTTGCAGTGGGGTTCTACGATGACCGTTGCGAGCTCAAGGCGGGTCCGCAATACCTGGCCCAGCTCATCGCCGCCCTCATCGCCATCTTCTCGCTGGTCTTCATCGAGCGCGTGATGAACCCCTTCACCGACAAGCTGATGATCTTCCCCTGGTACGTGACGGCTGCCATCACCATCGTCTGGATTACTGGCATGATGAACACCGTCAACTTTCTGGATGGCCTGGATGGGTTGGCGGATGGCGCGGCTGCAATCGTGGCGGCAGTCTTGTTCATTCACATGCTGCGCCAGGGCCAATACAGCGTCTCGCTGCTGCCGCTGGCTCTGCTCGGCGCGACCCTGGGTTTTCTGACGTACAACCTGCATCCGGCCCGGCTGTTCATGGGCAGCACCGGCTCGTATTTCCTGGGCTATGCCCTGGCCACTCTGTCCATCGTGGCTGGCGCGCGTATGGCAACGGTGTTGCTGGTGCTGGCGGTGCCGATTCTAGACGTGGGCTGGCTGATCCTGGTGCGACTGCGCCGCGACCGCAGCGTGGGCGAAGCCGACCGGCGGCACCTGCATTTTCGGCTGCTGGACCTGGGCTTTTCGCAGCGGCAGGTCGTAGGGGCTTATTGGCTGCTCAGTGCCGCCTTTGGGGTGCTGGCGCTGACAGTCTCCTCGCGCCTCTTCAAGCTCGGCGCCCTGCTCGTGCTGGGGCTGGTGATCATCGCTGTCCTAGCCTTGGTGGCCTGGCTCAGCGAACGCAGAAGATGATCCGCAGATTGCGTCGACCGTCCGCGGTCACCTACGGGGATTGCGCGGATTGGACAAGCCCCAAGAATCTGCAAGCCCCGTATTAGATCAGGGACGGACGGTCTGCGAATCTGCGGATCTAGTATTCGATGCTGCGATGCAGGAGCTTGCCGGCCAGCTTCTCTACGGCGAACAGGGTCGCACCGAACAGCACGTCCACCCCGATGGTCAGGCCAAAGGCGTAGACCACGTAGCGCGCGCCGGTGAAGGCAAACTCCCTCACACTCGCAGGGATCTGCGGCAGGTGTCCGGTAGCGTACAGAGCGGCGGCAGCCAGTCCCAGAAACAGCAGCACGGGCCCCCACGGCCGGCGGTCCGATTCGCTAGGCAGCATGGCATTGCTCACCGCGAAGATCAAGTAGAGCCACAGCCATGCGTCAGGCGCACGAAGGTAGGCAGCCAACTCCTGAATCACCGTGTCCGGCTGTAGCATGGGTGCCGAGCTGATGCCAAACTGCCAACGCGCCAGGAGCAGGATGACTGCCGTGCCGCTGAGCAAGGGCGCCAGGCCGATCCAGCTCTCGCGCAAAGGGTCCGATGGGCGCACCATCACGGCACCCAGGCGCACGTTGCGTCCGCGCGTGGCGGTGGGGCGCAGCGAAATACCCGTGACCCGCACGCCCACCAGGGTGGCCGCCACCAGGTGGCTGAGCTCGTGCAGCACAATCCCGGGCAGCAGCACCACGTATTGCAGCAGCCGCGCGATCTGCGCGTCGCGCGTCACCAGGTAGCCCAGGCCCTGCAGGTGCTGGCTTACCCAGCGTTTCAGCAGCAGCAGTGGCAGCAACAGTGCCGCCAACCAGGCCAGCGCTGTCCAGTCGCTGCC
>Ga0315291_10004048_pt1 | contig 18794 bp, 19 predicted proteins | sample YL17G12_20_MG_FD_203070 | JGI IMG/M metagenome (GOLD analysis project Ga0315291, IMG submission 203070) | Sediment microbial communities from Yellowstone Lake, YNP, Wyoming, USA - YL17G12_20 | ecosystem: Environmental > Aquatic > Freshwater > Lake > Sediment | place: USA: Wyoming | collected...
TCTTTGATAGTTACCAGAGTAAGTATCATAAACATAGCCTGTATCATTAGCAACAGTTTCATTTACTAGTACAGAGTTATCTGTTCCAGTTGATGGAGTTAATTGTATAGTATCTTCAGCTGTTGGTCTTATGATTAATTGATGTGAGGTAGAAGGAGCAGTTATTTGCATAACTATAGTACCAATTGTACCCCATTGTCCATCTGTATTATTAGCACCAAATGAATATTGAATATATCCAGGTGTAAATGGAAGTATAACACTTACATTATACCATGCACTAGATAGAAGTCCACTAAAAGAAGTATATCCTGTTATATTACAACTAAAGTTTCCATAACAACTTGTAAATGTTCCACCTGTCCAATAACTATAGAAGGTTACATTCTCGTTAGTTTCATGTGCACCAGTAGCTCCATATGTAGTGCATTGTGGAACATTGCTATATGTTACATATAATTTAGGTGGTCCAAGAGCAGATTCATTAGCATTTGCTTGCCACCATTCTGAATGAGTATCCCAAGTAGAGTTTGTATGCATTTCATCAGTTTCTAATAACAACTTAGTTGTTCCAGTTGTAAGTATAGATGTAGTAGTTAAAGTAAAGTTATTATAAGCATTTACTGTTATAGCAGATACATTAAGTCTACTAACTTCTACTGAATCATTATAATTTAGATAATCATAATCTGTAGCTACCATAGGATTTCCAGGATAAGTATATGCAGTTTCTGGAGTATACACAGTAATATTATACGCATTATAAGTACCAGTTTGATAAAGATTTGTAAAGTTTACACTTAAAATAACGCTAGTTACAACTATTCCAGACTCTGGTACATTTGATGTATCAAAGTACAAGAAACTCTTATAGAAGTATATGTTAGAACTAGAGATATAACGTCTACCACCTACTATACCACTTACTCCAGTAGTATTATATACAGTACCAGATGATACACCATAACAAGTAGATCCCCAATTAGTTGTAGTACCAACTCCTCCTCTAATATTACCATCAGAAGCTGATGTTGTATATGTATTAGTAGTAGAAAATGGACCAGATGGAGGAAATATAATGGGAATACCAAAGAACAAACTTAGTATAATTATTAGTACTGTTATAGCAGCTACTAACTTCTTCCAAGCTTTATGTAAAGCTTTATCAATTCTCTCCATTTCAACGCACCTACTTTAACTAAGTTAATCAGATACTTAAAACTTAACCCACTTACAAGGTTTATTAGTTTTACTTAGAGCTTCTCTAAAACAATCTCCACAATTAACTATACCAAGACAATCTCCTATCTGTCTATAGCAATCTCCTTCATGGAAGATAATTATACGTGGTCCTCTATTCTGTGATATTATTAACACTGGCTCATAGCTCTTTTGGTACACACATCGTGTACACTTGCGCAATATACCATAAGAAAGAGAAGGTTTAGGTTTATTAAAAAAAGAGAAGAGTTTATTGAATGACAGACAAAGCTCCACCCTTATTGAAGCTTAGTACATATACTCTTTCAACAGTATGTGTAAATGGACTAGCAGTAGTTTCACATTGTACCTTTATTGTACAACTTCTATCAGTAAATGGACTTGCTGTTACTGGTACATCTCTCTTAATCCATAGACCAAAGTAACTTAGAGGTGGAAGTGTAGTATTAGCAGCAGCAATGCTAGCAGCTATAGTTGTAGCTATACTTGCAGCATTGAATCCAATAGTATTAGAAGGAGTAATAGAACTTACAGCACTCTCTACAACCCATATTATGCTTCCAGCTGTTTCATTTGGAGCAGCTGATTCTGTAGCACATGATCCCATAGCATTTCCACCTAGAATGAAAGTACTACATGCTATAGAGATAGTATCTGGGTTAGTAGGATCTCTACGATAACCAAGTATCCATATCTTAGGATTAATCATACTATAAGCAGAATTAGTATCTTTAATGTAAATGCCTCTATACTCAGTATCTCCAGCAGCAGATTCATCTCCAGTAACATCATCAAAGATATTATTAGCTAAGTTATCTGTAATAGTGCCAGTAGCACTAATAGTGCCTCCAAGAGATAATGTATTATTAGTTGGTCCAGTTGCCTGTGCAGAATAATAGAAGACTATATCAATACTAGATAAGGCCATATTAGATTCACCTATACAAATATTGACTTAGCAGATATTTAAAGCTCTTTATTATATCACTTAGTAATAGTTATATCAGTATATCTTCTTTCTTTAAATTCTTGTGTCTTACCTATATTATATTTACTTACTGGACGATAGTATCCAACCACTCTAGAATAAGTTTCAGTACTAGATCCACATGATGGGCATTTATCAACTGTTCCATTAGTAAGTTTACCATCTTTATTACAAATAGAATAAGTAGATGTTATATCAAAGTAAGGTATCTTAGAGTTAATAAGTATCCTAATGAAGTCTAAGGTAGTATTAGCATCTGGTATATGTTCACCTAAGTAAGTTCTAAATATTGTTCCTCCAGAGAACTTTGGTAATATTTCTTCTTCAAGTTTAAGTCTATCAAAGATATCTACATTATAACTTGGTGGTATAAGAAGAGTAGAATAATATGGAGCAGTCTTTGTGCCTAAAGATACTATTCCATTATTAAGTTTATAATCAACAAATGCAAGTCTATAAGAACAACCTTCCCCTGGTACCATCTCTACATTAATTAATTCTTTAAGTTCTTTTTGTTTATCTATAGTCCATTGTTTAATGAATAGAATTACCTTCTCTACAAACTTACTATTGCTTAGTATATTACTTCCTAAGTAATTAAGACACATTTCATTCATTCCAATAATGCCCACTGTCATAAAGTAATTCTTCATTGACCAGTTGTTCATTATATTGAATGGCATAAACCGTTTGTAGTATTCTTTAATTCTATCTTTTCTGTGCTTCAATATCAACAAAGTTGACTCAAGTCTATTTGTTAGTAAACTAAAGAAGAATGCTTCATCTTTGCCTTTGGATTCATATCCTATCCTTGGTAAGTTAATAGTAACAACTCCCAGGCTTCCAGTGCCTTCTGATGTATTCCACATACCTTTAGGTCCAGCCATATCTTCAAGATTTAACATAAGCCTGCAACACATACTGCGCATTACGTCTTCAGATATACCAGAGCCAAGATAATTCATAAAATAGAATGATCCTAAGTTTGCACAGTTATGTGCAAGTAACTTAGCTACTTCGCTATCCCAAGGAAACCTTCCATTAATATTAACTGTAAGTATAGGAAAAGTAAATGGTCTACCGCTAGGGTCACGTTCATTCATAATCTCTATAAACGCCTTGTCAATAGTATGTATTTCATCAATACAATCAGCATAAGTAAAGCTTTGTTCCTCTCCTCCAACTATAGCATTAACATTCTCTAGAAACTTGGGTGTAGTAAAGTTAAGAGTTAAGTTAGTAAACGGTGTTTGGCTAGAACTACGCATAGTAAAGTTCAAGTTGTATATCAACTTCTGTATTTGCTGTTTCACATCTTTGTAAGTAAGCTTATCCTTCTTAACAAATGGAGCTACTAAAGTATCAAAGTCTCCAAATGATTGTGCACCAGCAAACTCCATTTGACTCATGTACATCCAATTCATTACATGATCAGCTACACTGTTAAGATGTTTAGCTGGTTTAGAATTTACAGAAGGACTCTTCATTCCATTCATTAAAAGTAACTTTAAATTATGTCCACAGCAATATGGAAGATAACCACCAGTTTCTAAATTATGTATATGCAATTTGCCTTCCACATGTTCTTTCCTTAACTTAGGATCTAAAGAAGCTAAGAAATCATTAGCTAGAATCTTATTAGATATAAAGTTACTAAAATTAGAGAATGACTCATTTGTATTAGCATTCTCATTTTTTCTCCAGTTATTGTTAGATAGATACGCCTCAATATTCTTATCCATAATCAAAACTCCTGTAGTAAGTAGTGGACCTCTTACGGTTATAAGTTATCCTGTGACTCCAAGAAATCTTTAGCATTCATATAATCTTTCATTGTATTAATAGACATCCATTTACTAGACAATCTAAAGTTCTCAAGTATTCTTTCTCTAGCTAATCTAGGAAGAACTAATTCTTCCAAGTTTCCGTTATCTGGAAAATATTGATCTACTATGGACTTCTTAAATGTATAATGGCCAGCAGATACATACTTATCAAATAATGGCTTCTCCTTAAATCCTATTACTAATTCTTGTCTAAGCTCTACTATGCCAAATCCAAACCTTGGTTTACTAATCACTATTCTAGCTCTAGGCTTATCAATCATTAATTCTAATGGATTATAGAAACATATATCATCAACATTCATTAAATAGAAATAATCTGTCTTTAGTTTATCTGCTGCTGTCATTACTGCTCCTCCAGTGCCCTTCTTGTACTCTTCTATGTTCCATTCTACAAACTGTTTAAGGGAGTCTCGTATTTCATATTCTTGATCTGAAGTTACTATAATATGCACAAACTTGTGTTGTATAAGCCACTTTAATTGATACTCCAGAAGAGTCCATTTACCAAGTTGTAACATTGGCTTTGGTACCCAAATATCTGGCTTAAGCCTCCAAGCATCTCCACCTGCTAAAATAATACACTCATGATATTCTTCACTATTTTTACTTATTTCCAAAACCACTCATTCCTCCTAAACCATTCTATTGTTGTTTTAATACCTACATCAAGAGGAGTTATATGATTCCATCCCATAGCAAGTAGCTTTGATCCATCTAAATAACTCCTTTGATTATCATCTTTTAATCTTTGCTCTTGGAATCCAATGAATATTTTTTTATCAAAGTTTTTCATTATCTCAGAATTCAATTCTTCTATGGTAATGTAACTTGATGCTGGTATATGATATATTTCTCCTATTGTCCCATTGTTAGCTATATATTCAATAGCAGAACAAGTATCTTCAACATAAGACCATCCTTTTACAACATTTCCATATCCAAGAGTATATGGTTTACCAATAAGATTGCTCATTATTATTCTACCACATACCTTTTGAGGATATTGTCTAGGTCCATAATTATTAGTGCATCTAACAACTATTCCTTGTATACCAAACGATTTAGCATAAGATATAACATACATCTCCCCACATGCTTTAGAAGCAGCGTATGGATTATCTGGATGTACCATATCTGTTTCAATGCTCTTATGATCTTCTGCTATATTCCCTAGAACCATATCAGTACTTAAATATACAAACTTGGGAGATTTGTCCATCCTTCTAATTGCTTCTAGTAAATTAAATGTGCCTATTACATTAGTATCCAAGAAATCTATAGGAAACAAATAGCTTCTATCTAAGAATGTTTCTCCAGCCAAGTGAAATATTACATCTGGAGATTCTCCACTGATAATATCATGTAATATCATGGTATCGTTCAAGTTTGCTGGTATAAGCCTATAATTAATATTGTTACTCAAATGTTCTAATAACATTGGATTTTTAATATATGAATGTGATAGATTAATTACTTCATATCCTTTAGCAATTAAGTATTCTATTAAGTTGCTACCAACAAAGCCACATCCTCCAGTTACTATGGCTCTCATTTAGGCACCTTTCTGTATAGTATATGATGCATGAGTCCTCTATATCCTACAGAGATTATAGTCTTTTCTGTTACTACAGCTAAGTTGGTAATGAATGTTCTAGCTGTATCTAATGTAAAGTCTCTAATATGTTCTAAAGTAGCATCCCAGTTATAATCATAAATATCTTTATCATAGTCCACTGGATTCTCTCCTTTACACGGATAACTTACTAGAAGATATCCTCCGTCTTTAATAGAAGCAATTACTTTATCTCTGGCTTTTAGCATATTACATGGTAAATGTTCAAGTACTTCAGTTAGTATAACTAAGTCAAATTCATTCTCTTTAAACTCGCTGGTACAAATATTGAAGTGCTCTACTTTTATATTCTCAAATTCATAGTCTTTAGATACTAACAATTCTCTACATACAACTTTACAGTTATATTTTAAGAACATAGAATAAGAAATATATGGTATTGGAGAACCAAGTTCTAAACATACAGAATCTTTATTCAGTATCACATTCTCTTCTAACATAGCAATATCTATCATAAATCTATCCCAATGCATATCAATATATATTCTATTATAGTCTGCTAGAGGCACTGGGAATGCCATTAACTTATCTTTATACTCTTTTTCACTAATCATTTATAATTCCTCTAATGAACTCTTCAACACTTTTAACATCTAAGTTATACTTATCTCTTAGATCTCCTTTCCCACTTTGCATCCAAATATCTTTAATTCCTAAACAATGAATCTTAATATCTGTCTGACCAAACAACCTAGCTATATGTTCTCCCATTCCACCATTCAGATAATTCTCTTCTAACACAGCAACTTCACCTGTTTTAATAGCTGATTTGAACAAAGTATTCCTATCCAATGGTTTTACTGTACTCATATTTAGAACTTCTATGTCTCCGTATTTATCTGCTGTTTCAAGTACAGAACTAACCATTATACCATTACATACAACAGTTAACTTCTTTCCTTCTCTAAGCAAAGATGCTTTACCTATCTTAAAGTTATTGTCAACTATATCTGGAAAGTCTCCAGCTCCAAATCTAACATAAACTGGGCCTTTGCATTCATAAGCTGCTTTTACAGATTGATATAATTGTGATCCATCTGCTGGAACTACTATAGTCATTCCAGGTAATAGTCTCATAAGCCCTATATCTTCAACACAATTATGTGAAGCTCCGCCAAGTTTACCATCTATACTTACTCCACAATTAAAACCAAATATCTTTACATTTCTATTATCTCTAGCAATACTTTGCTTAATCTGACTAAATACCATATCTACTAAGAATCCATAAGTATACCAAAATGGCACATAACCTTCTGATTCTAATCCAGCGCAAATACCAATAGCATTACATTCAGCTATTCCAGTATCAAGATATTGGTTTGGCACTTCTTTTAGAAACCATTCTCTAACTCCACTTTGAACATCAGATTCAACTAACATTACATTATCATGTTCTTTAGCTAAGTTTTTAATACCATCACAAAATGCTTGTTTAAGTCTCATTCCAATCCTCTACTACTTCTTTTAATGTGTTACCGTATATTATATGAGCATGTGATTTCTCTAAAACTTTGCTTCCTTTACCTTTTATTGTTTTAGCTACTATAACTAATGGTTCCTTATTATCTATGATACTTAGTTTTTCTATTAAATCTTCTATACTATGACCGTCTACTTCTCTAGTTTCCCATCTAAATGCTTTCCACTTCTCACTCAATGGCCTGACTGTTAAAATACTTTCTATATCTACTGGAAAAGAAGAAGATGAATATTCATTGTTATCTATAATAACTACTAAGTTATTTAATTTATGATGTCCAGCAAACATAGCAGCTTCCCATATTTGACCTTCATGGCACTCTCCATCTCCTATAATACAAAATATTCTTCCTTTCTTATTCTTACGTTTTCTAGCTAGAGCAATACCACAAGCATATGATAATCCCTGGCCAATAGCGCCTCCAGAATATTCTACACCTGGAGTACATTTCTCTGCATGGCCTTGTAATCTACTATTCCATTCTCCATATGTCTTAAACTCTTCCTTAGAGAATATCCTCTTTTCTGCCAATATTGAATACATGGCTTCGCTTGCATGTGCCTTAGAAACTATTATAACATCTTCCTTCTTTGCTACTTTAAAATATAGAACAACTAAAATATCAATCATAGAAAGAGAACTGCTAAGATGTGCAGCTCCACAAGCAACAGACAGTTCTATACATGAATTTCTACATATTCTAGCTTTGTCTTCTAGGAACTGTATACTATGCATTCTTATTCACCGAATCTAGAGATTGTAGTAAATATTCTATCTGTTCTTCTGTGTATGAATGGTGACATCCAATATAGAATGCTTTAGAGTTAATATTCAATGCATGTTTATACTTACTTGATGATCTTATCCATGGCTGACTTGGCATATATGCAAGCAATGGTCTGGTTTCAATACTTAACTTCTCTAAATCACTGGCCATATGACTATCTTTACTATTAGCTATTATAGGGAAACCAAAGTATGCAGCTTCTAGATTATATTCAAACAATGGTCTATGTTTATTCCAGTTTACTGATTGTAACTTCTTACCAGTTGATCTTCGTTTAGCTAAGAATGAATCTAACTTCTGCATTTGACCAATGCCTATAGCTGCTTGAACATCAGACATCTTACAATTCCATCCAAGAGTCTTAAAGAAATATGGCTTGAATGGTTTGGCTGTAAAGTCCCTTCCATAAGCTCTGAGGCTCTTAATCTCTTCAGCAATCTCTAAGTTATCAGTAGCACAAGCTCCTCCTTCTCCAGTAGTAATAATATGAGAAGTAAAGAAACTATGAGTAGATACTAATCCTAAGTTTCCAAGCTTCTTGCCATTCAACATTGCCCCTAGACCTTCACAACAATCTTCTACAAGTACATTTCTAGGAGATGGATAAGGAAACCCCATTAGGTGCACTGGAAAATTAGATGGATCTCTCCAATCTACAAACTTCCAAGGTATACCTAACATCTTTACCATAGCTACATCAGAAGAGAAGTTTAAAGCTGGAATCTCTACCTTATTTTTAATTAGTCTTAAATTCTTTAGAGCATTCCAAGCAAGTAGAATAGCTGCTGTGCCACTACTAACAGCAATAACATACTTAACTCCTAAATAAGATGCCAGTACTTCTTCAAATTGCTTTACATACTTTCCTGTTGATAGATGTCTAGTATCATAAGCTTCTATTAGTAATCTTCTCTCTTCTTCTCCTACATCTGGAAATGCTAGTGGAACCTTATACAATATGCTTCCACCAGTTAATAGTATCTTCAAGACCTCTATCTAATGGATACTTAATCTTCCATCCTAAATTAATTAGTTTAGTAGCATCTATAGTAAGATTCTTTATCTCAAACGGTCTAGCAGATATCTTGTTCCAAACTGGCTTTGTATCAGAACGTATTATCTTAGCTATCATATTAAATAGATCTTCTACTGATATTCCAACTCCAGTGCCAGTATTATACACTTGACCGTTTACTTTAGATATATCAGCTTCTATCACTTTCAAGTAAGCTGTAACTTCATCTTCAATATGTAGATAATCTCTTATTGGATATGGCAACCCCATATGAATCTCTTTATTTCCAGTTAGCATATCATAGATTATATGTTCTATTACAAAGTTATGACATCTCTTTCTTCCATATGTATTAGTGCTTCTAAACATTACTAAAGGAAACTTGTATCCCTCGTTTAGATATCTAAGATATATTTCTGAAGATGCTTTAGCAACTCCATAAGGACTAGCTGGGTGCAATGGCTGATCTTCTGATATAGGAAAATGCTTTTGATTACCATAAGTTTCTACAGAGCTAGCAAATATAAATCTATCAAAATCCTTTAGAGTAGCACATATCTTTGCTAGATTATGAGTACCTATAAAGTTAGATTGCATTACTTCAGATTCATGTCCAAAGCTATAGTATACAGATGTTTGAGCACCAAGATGTACTACTACATCTGGTTTTATCTCTTTTATAATATTCTCTAAGTCTGCATAATGAAGAATGTCTCCTTGATGAATAGTTACTCCTGGTAATAGATGATCAAAATCTCTATCAGAAGTATATCTACAAAGCCCATGAACTTCATAATTGCTCTTAAGTAAATATTCAGCTAAGTCTTTGCCTATGAAACTATTAACTCCAGTTATAAAGATCTTACTCATGGTAGTTCACTATCCTCAACTGGCTGATACATCTTTGGATCTCTTATGTAATCTTTAAGCAACCAATCTCCATTCTTTAGTATGAATCTCTTGTAGTTAGATATCATTGCATCTTGGAATATTGGAGGTGGCAAATTCCTTAAAGTTGCTGCTTCAAAGTGATAAACATTCACATCTCCAGCATACCATATTTTAAACCCTCTCTGCTTAACATCAACGCACTTGTCAATATCATCATATGTTCCTATTCTATATCCTTGATCAAATAGACCAAATATCTTTCTTCTGAATAGAATACATGAAGCTGTAACTCCACCCATTTCTCTTCTCTTAGAATACTTTATTGATGGTTGAAACCTACCAATATGCTCCCATACTGAAGGTATTTGCCATTGTCTCTGTAAGAATGGAGCAGTTAGATAAGTGCCAGCATGTTGTATTAGTCCATTTGGATAAAGTAATTTACATCCTACTATAGCGATGTTCTTATCTTTTTCAATACATTCCTCAAGTTTATCTAACCAATCATTCTTGAAGAATATCATATCATTTCCACACATAACAGTTAGGTCTGAAGTAGATTCTTTGAATGCATTATTATACCCTTCTGAAGTTCCAGAATCTGGTATTGCATGATACAGTACTTTTATGTTGGACTTCTTTTTCTCTAGAGATTTTAAGTATTCAACTGTTCCATCAGTAGAAACATTATCATTAATTATTAGTCTAAATGGGTGAGTAGTATTTGCAAACAAAGAGTTAACAAATTTCTTAGTAAATGCTAAGTTGTTAAATGTTTGAACCACTATATCTATTTCTTGATTACTCATATTTCTTCATCCTCTTTTAGATTTTTCCATAACTCATCTTTTCTTGGATTGGAAGTAGCTACTGCTTTCTTCATATCAACATCCACACTTAATTCCTCTAATATTGGTATCCATTGATTATGAACTAGATTATCCCATGTGTATTGCTGTGCCCATGCCATACTTTTTCTACCAAATCCTATACGCTTCTTTTCATCAAAGTATGCATCTTTGATACATTCAGCAATACTATAAACATCTGGAGAAGCAGTTTCAGCATTAATTGGAGTAGTTTCTAAGTTTAGATCTCTCCCAAGAGATTTACACAGCCATCCATGACCTTCTACCAGTTCAGTCATACTTGAAAAGTCATGACATATGTTAGCTATACCACATGCTTGTGTCTCTAATATTGGCATACCAAATCCTTCTCTCTTACTACATAGTAAATGTACATCAAAACAATTTATCAAAGCAGTAAGTTCTTCTTCGCTAATCATAGTATCAGCTAATCTTGGATCCATAAATCTTATTACTTCATCTAACTTAAACTTGTGACATATAGAACTCAATGGCATGCCCCTAGGATCATTTGGCATAGAATGGTACAGCCATACTATATCTGAAGGCTTAACATCTGGATTAGAATCTAAGAAATATCTCATAGCTTTCATTGAACGTGAATGACCTTTACGATCTTCTTTATCAGAGTTTGCAGCTACAGTGCCAAATACAAACTTGCCTTCTGGTACATTAAACATCTTTTTACATTGAGCTTTGTCCATTGGTTTGAATACATTAGTATCAACTCCATGATATATTACATCTGATTTAATACCAATGTCTTGTAGACACTTCTGTTGCCAGTTACATAGACAAATTATTCTTTGATATTGTCTGGTAAAGTTGTATATTTCTTCTGAGTAATTGATATGATCCATTGGGCCATACAGCACTGGATATGGCATTATTCTAGGAAAATCAGAGAATGCCCACCAATCAGTAAATAACAATCCAACATCTGCTTGGAATTGTGCAGCAAACTTAGCTGCTGATTGTAAACCAAAAGCTCCTTCTTTACTTGACAACACTGGTATATTTTTATATGTTATTACTCCGCCTGGTTCTGTACCATAATAAGCAGATATCATTACATCATAACCATATTGCTTAAGTCTAGATGTAACATGATCTGTAGTTTTACCATATCCACTTCTTATCCAAGGAGCTACACTATGCCATAAAATCTTTAACTTATTTGTCATTAGTCTGCTACCTCTTCAATTTCTCTAAGATGTTTAAGTAGAAAATTACCATAGTACACTAGATTCTTATACTCTAACCCTGGATCTTGTTTCTCTCTTAATTCAACATCCATATCTGGTCTTACTGGCAATGCTACACATTCTCCATTATTGTAGAGATATACTATAGCTCCTGCTGGTCTCTGAGAAAGAGTATATTCCCACTTCTGGAATCCTCCAGTTACTTCCCAATACATATCATCAACTATAAGACCAGAACTCATCCAATGTGAATGACCACTACATACTCTTTCAATACTAACTCCCCTGTTCTTATAGACTCCTACCATCTTTGATACATCACGCATTAGATTAGAAGATACTGGGAATACATCTGCATATCCATATCCATGAGTAAACAGTACATCATATTCTCCTAAGTCAGCAGCTATGTTTAGTACTCCACCATGACTAAGATATTTGGTCTTACCATTCATAAGTCTCTTAAGATATAGTATAAAGTTACTACTCAAAGATTCATGAGTACCTCTAAGGAAAGCAATACAATCTACTTCTTTCTCTTCTGCCAATTTCATTAAAGTATCTTTGATAATAATTTCAGCTAAGAATACTTGCCAATGACCACGCTGTATAAGATTCTTCAATTCTTGGAATCTAAATACATCTCTACCAGCAACTACATCTCCATTAAGTACTACAAGTAAATGAGTTACATTATAGAATGATTTGATATTACGTAGAACTTCTTGTATGTTATATATAGTAGACCAATATGTTTCTGGAAGATGGTTAGCATCTCCTAGATGAAGATCTGAAAGTACAATTGTAACAGTAGCTCTTCTATCTCCACCATGTAATGGAATTGGTATCATCATATTCTTACGTATAATTGGACTAAATTCTGTTCTAGGAAGAATTGCTTTATTAATTTTAACAGTAAGATTTTCTAATGCTAATTGAGATTTCTCTTCTTTACGTTCTTTAGATAGAATTTGTTGAGCTTCAGATGAATCTCTAGTCTCTATATTAAATGAATCAAATAGATGTTCTATCTGACCTCTTGTCATACCAAGTTTCTTTCCTATCTTTCTAATAGACAAATTATCTTTCCAATATAATTGTTCTAATAATTCTTTATTTACTTCAGTCAATCAATTTCACCTATCTCTATTATCATTTTCCTAAATTCACATTTCATACAAACTTCATCATCCTTTGTTTTGCACATCTTCAGACACACTTCCTTGCTCAGTTGTATCAATAGATTTGATAGTTTTTTCTTCAACTTTAGGCACCTCAAGTAATAATTCTCTTTGATATGATTTAACATTAGTTCTTCCATCTTTCTTTGACCAATCTGGATAAGGAAGAGGATATACATCCACTAATCTAACTGCTGAACCAGAGTTAGAACTTACATCATAAAATATTATTCTAAGCTCTGGGTTAGTAAATTCCCATAACATTTGTCTACAGGATGCACACGCTGGATAACTACCAGCAAATGAATATGCTATAGCTATAGCAATAATATCTCTTTTAGAATAACCAGCTTTCAATGCAGAAATAAGAGCTACTTCTTCAGCATGATATCCTTTATGAATATAAGTTTCTATATTAAACCCAGTAAACAATGAGCCATCTATTGTGAGTATTACAGCACCAACATTAGATTTGAATGTAATAGCTTTATTCATAGCTTCTATAGCCATTTGAACTAAGCTTTCATCATTCATTAAGGCACAACCTTTTTGAGTTGATCTAACAAATCTTGATTAATTTGAGTTCTAGGGCACTTCTTCTTTACTATATCAAGTACATCTTCCCAGTCCATAGAAGTAGCATATACAAGCATTGCTGCAACTATACTTGGAGATCTTGATACTCCAGCTTGACATTGAATAATAGTTCTTTGTCTAGTGGCAAGTATTCCTTTAATAGCATATAACTTTTCAGCTAGAGCATTAAAGTTCTCTTGACCATCTTTCATTTGCTTTCCATCAGTAATATCTCTAACATCAATTATTATAGAACCATATTCATCTGGTGTTAATTCTTCATTTGCAGCTTTTATTCCCAATCCTTTTGTTACCCAATAAACCATTCTTTTAACCACATCATATACATTTTATTTATTTAATATAAGACTTACTATCAACGAGTATTGTTTCATACAAGAGCAATGAAGAAGTACCATGTATTTTTACAGCTAGATCAAACCATTCTGATGCTTTATCAAATCCAGATTCAGATACATATCTTTCTACATCAGCACAAGTAGTTGCAATACATTTCAGTGACAAGTTTACTCTTCCTATACGTACTAAGTTTCTCTTCTCATGATAAAATGCTACATCATAGGGCTTATGATTATAAGCTCTAAGAGTGTACACTTTCCCCTTCTTGAGTAGATGTTCCCTTACTTTCTTCACATCGAATAATATCAATATCATTCCTCACAAATAGTTTAATATTATCATAAGGCTCAACTTTCTTCTCAGTAAACCCAACTTGTTTAAGGTGTTCATACATTCTAAAAGTTCTATCTTTAACATATTGAGGTGCAAGTTTATCATGTACTTCCATAATGTATACTTTAACTCTTTTAATAACATCTGGATTTCCTTGTTCTAATATCTCAAGTTCTCCTCTTTCAGCATCTATCTTTACTAAGTCTATTTCTTTCTCTCCAGTAACATTCAATATACTTTCAAAGTCTAGTGTTGCAGCACTAAATATTCTCATATCTTTAAGCTCTTCTGCCTGATATAGATCATTTAACATAGCAGCACCAGTATTCATAGAATGTTTTGAAATAAACCTTAATCCAGCCACTCCGCCTGCTCCAAGTTCAAATATCTTAACCCTATCAGTAGCTCTGTTCTGTGCTGTGTTTAATTGAAGTAGATCAAAGTTTTCAGATAGTATTTCCCATGACCATATCCTAGCTTCTGGAAAATCACGATAAGCTCTTAATGTAAAAGAACCAATATGAGCGCCAATATCTATAATTGTCTTAGGAGAAATATATTTCTTAAATGCTTTATAGCAATCCTGTACAAAGACTTCTGTTAATACAAATTCATCATACCCAGATCTTCTAAAGACAATAGCAAAACCTTCTGTCTCAAATGATGCTAACATTTTGGTCTACCATACCCCCGTTCTCTACCCATATTCTTATTCCATTTATACAAAAACATATCATCTGCGCTAGGTACCAATCCTTCACGATATAGAAGTCCGTAACTATCTAGTATGTAAAACATAGCATCTATATACTCTTCAGCTACATGCTCAGCAAGTTCCTTATTATCTCTAAGTCCCTTTACTCCATTCTTCTTAACAACATCAAGGCACTCTCCAAGTTCTATAACAGCAAACAGCCCCTTCTTAAATAGAACTTCATCTGTAAGTTCTTTTTCATGATGCTTAGTTTTAATTAGAGTTAATATCTTATCCATACAGTCATTCAAGCTTGGCATTATTCTCATCCTCATGAACATGTATTTTCTCTTCATAAACATAATAATAGTTACACTTCTTACATATCTTCTTAATCATTATACATTTATTGTTCCAGAACTTAGTGGTAGATTCAGACTTGGTGACATTTAAAGACATATTCTTACAAAAAGGACATCTTTCCATATTTATCATCTTTATAATAAACACTAATGAATATAAGCATTATGATAACATACTACTTAATTGAGCTTCTGTTATCTTCACATATTTAGAGTTCATTTCAACTCCACAGTAATAATATCCATATCTCTTAGCAACTATAAGTGTAGTGCCACTTCCAGCAAATGGATCAAATACTATGCCTTTTTCATAAGAAGTATCTTTACATTTACAACTTTGTAGATATCCAAGAGAGTTCTTCTTCTTGAGTATTTTATCATGTAATATCTTCTTGAATTCTTCCTTAGTATTCTTTAGTTTAGATACTTTATCCCACTTTAGCTTTTCATCATCTGTTAAGTCTTCATACTTCCTATCAATAAACTCAAAGTTCTCTAATTTAGGTGCACCGCATTTAACACATACTTCTTTAGCACATCCAGGCAACATACAGTTTTCTACTAGCTCATAAGGAAATGTAGCCCAATGCTTTCCTTTGAAGTTAGCTGTATTCATATCCCATACGTCTCCTTTAACTCCACCTAAAGGATTAAGATCTACAAATGTCTGTGGAGTATCTTTAGCCTTCTCTGGACCAGTGGCTTTAGCTCCACTTTCATGTGAGCCTAATACACTTTGATGATACTTATATCTCATAATAGTTGATGGGGCATATGGCATTCTAGCCTTAGATTGATCAAAATAATACTTAGGAGATTTAGCAAACATAAAGATATGTTCATAGATTCCATTAAAGTTATCTTTTACTTGAGAAGGTAAACAAGACTTCTTTCTCCATATAATATCCCTACGTAGATACCAGCCATCCATCTGAAGTGAATGAGCTACAATAAATGGTACTAATAATAACTGCTTAGGCTTTATCCATTCTTCTGAACCTACACAAGTAGCTGCTGGAGGTAACATTACAGATGAAGCAAATTGACCATTAAAATTACTTTGTAAAGACTTTGGATTTGGTGTCTTTTGCCCATGCCCACTGTGTGATCCAGCAAATGTATCTCCAATATTAAGAAAGAATAGACCAGTTGGTTTCAATATACGTCTTACTTCTCTAAATATGTCAGTAAGATGTTTAGCATAAAGCATGGGAGTTGGCTCTAATCCAAGTTGACCATACCAAGCTCCACAAAGTTTACAATAAGCCTGCTCCTGTGGTTTTACCCAAGCTTTGTTATATTCTTGTTTGCCCACATAAAGACCTGGACCTGGCACTGACCAACAATTACTTGGTCTAGTGTACGTCTCCCATTCATGGTTACAATCTACATTACTAGAATCCCATACTGTATTAAGTTCAGTCCCATAGAATCTTTGACTATTACTACTTACTATAGGAGTGCCATTTCTTCTAGTAATAAGAGTATGATTCCTTACTGTTAAGCAATAAACTTTATCATTATACTTAACTCTAGTCATAAAATCTTTAGGTCTTACAAAATTATCTATTTTATAATGTACATAATTATTAACTATTTTAGAGTTAAGTCCAATTTTAATAGCTACTTCTTGTAGATCATTATTTAATTGTTTAGATACTGAATAACTACTTTTTAACTTATGCCCGTCTCCCTTCATATATGATATCCAAAATATCATAAGCTTAGAACCAGGCAATGATTTTATTTCTAATGGCAAAAACTTGGTGTGCGAATTGCCAAATTGTATTAAATAATCATGTAATGGCAGATAATATATCTCAAAACTATCATTATAGATTTTATATTTAAATGGCATCTTACTAAGTAAAGATTTAACTTCACTCCAATACTTCTTTTGTTTTATTTTTACTCTTCCTCTATTCTTACCACCGCAACTTCCATCAACAGATCCTTCTGATATCCACCATCCAAAGAACTCTAACCATATATCTATTGGTATTTTATACTCTCCAATTATAAAATAATCTACTTTAGTTCCATCCCAAATAAAGTTTCTTAGAGGTATTTTATTATGTTTCTTAACATCTTCAGCTTTTCTAAATAATAAATACTTAGAGAATTTATTATTTCTCCATCTACCATTCAATTCTCTACTCTTTAATTTAAATGGTTTTAGATATAAACAATGATTAGGAGTAACTTTAAGATCAATGTTTTCTCCTTTAAAGTATATTAGTTCTCCATTATAATCATAACTAAATACTTCAATTATATCTTGATACTCTAGTTTATTATTCATTGGATTAACAGTTAATATTAAATCTCCATATTTTACAGTACTGATATTTCTCCATCCATTAATAGTTAGAACCTCTGTATCTTTATCATAACAATAATATGGTGGAGATGTAATAGCACAATCTATTACATTATCTGGAATAGTCTTAATTACATCTAAGACATGTCCAGCTAATAATTTATTCTTTATTTGTTGGTTGTTCACTCTTCTTCTCACTTTGAATAGCTTTTTGTGGCACAACATCTGGTGCTGGCTCAACTGGTACTTCTGGCCTTCCTTTCTTCCATTTCTCAAATTCTTTCTCTGGAATACTTGTAGGCAAGTTAAGTTCTTTCCTTATCTGAATCTCTACTTCTGGATCATATGTGAACAGTTCACGCCTAGCTAGTGTAGCAATTACTCTAGCTCTGTTCATCTGAGTAACTGGAGATACAGCAACAAATTTGATGTAAGCTTTATTCTGAATATTCCATTTCTGTAGAAGTGGATTTATTATGAATGTTTGTACTTGTTTAGCGAATCTTTCTTGATATGAAGATATTCTTACTTCTAAATCAACCATCTTTGCAGTTAAGTCTTGTTTATACGTTCTGCCACCAGACAGAAGTATATCCAATGGAACACCCAATCCAGATGCTTCAAAGTCTGCTAATAGATACATTAGATCACTTCTTTGAGCAACCTCTGGTATAGGCACAGTTGCGAGCTTTATCTTATCAGTTAACATAAACACATTTCTAGATGTAATGTTGGTTAAGTCTTTCTTTAGATTAGTCTTAACTGCTTCTGGAGGCTCTCCAGTAATATATGCAACCATGCCTCCACCTCTAAATGCAGACTCTCCAACCATATCTTCTAAGTTTGCTCTAATCATTGCAGACCTGTATATTGGGCCTATGAAACTTATACCAAGTTCAGAGTCTCCAAATGATATTAACTTAAAATACTTAAGTTTGTCTCTAAGATCTTCTTTGCCTTTAGCTACTATTTCTCCATCTTCAGTTACTATTCTATCTTTGAACCAATATCTTCTCATACCACTTACTT
>Ga0315291_10004050_pt1 | contig 18782 bp, 16 predicted proteins | sample YL17G12_20_MG_FD_203070 | JGI IMG/M metagenome (GOLD analysis project Ga0315291, IMG submission 203070) | Sediment microbial communities from Yellowstone Lake, YNP, Wyoming, USA - YL17G12_20 | ecosystem: Environmental > Aquatic > Freshwater > Lake > Sediment | place: USA: Wyoming | collected...
ATCGTTCCCTTCCCCTCTCCGTCCCAGATCTTGACCCTGTTCCCGATGCAGGCCAGGGTGTTCAACCCGCGGCTCTCGGAACCCGCCCGGGACCCTTCCCGTCCCAGGTTGTAGAGCGTCACGGCCGGTTCGACGTGGTCGCCGGCCAGATTGACCGCGCTGTCGCCGGACCGGAAGTTGTAGGTGATGCTCCCGGTACCCGGATGGAGCTGAATCCTTCCTTCCGGGTCGATGTCATAGGGCGAGTCCCCGAAACCGGCCGGTGCGATGAAGCCGACGACCGCCTGTTTGACGAGCATGTCCTTGTTGTACTCGAGGGGCTTGACGGGGACGGCCTTGCCTGCCGCCTTTTGCCCTTCGGACCGGAGCCCGGCCGGCCCCGCGAGCAGGGCAAGGGCCGCAGCCGCTGCTAGGATGGTCCCCAAATGATGTCTGAACTTGTGATCCATGTCTTTCCTCCCTTTCAATCGCAGGCGGGCTCCGGAGCGTCTCCCGCCTTCCGGATCCGCGCGGACAGCGCGTAGTCCTCCATGATCTCTTCGAACATCTCAGGCTGTCTTTCCTTGAGCTTGATCGCGTAGTCGAGGAACCGGCGGATCCCGTCGCCCAGGACCTTGTAGACCTTGGCCTTCATCCGCGGATGACCGAGGGCCTCATGGATGAACAGCCGGCCTGGATTGCGTTCCTTGTAGCCTCGGACGTCGTTGACGAAGTGAAGGATGGAGATCATGTCGCGGAAGATCTCCTCGAAATTGAAGGTGATGGCCTTTCCATGAAGTTGCGCCAGACCCTTTCGGCCTTGGCGTATTCAAGGATGACCGGTTCCATGGCCTCGGGACTCTTGTACTCGATGGCTTCCGCTTGAAGGCGCATCCCTTTGAGCTTGTCCAAGGGGGCGATCCGGATCTCAGCCATTGTGAAGGCCGGCGCCTTGAAGGCCGCGAAGTCCGCCAAAAAAAGGTCCCTCATCTCGGAGCGGAAGAGATGGCTCTTGATGAACATCAGCTGCCGCCGTTTCTCGCGGTAGTCGTGCCTTTGCAGGGCCCGCTCGACAATGAAAACGGCGACCATGACCTCGATGGGGATGGCGGCCAGGTGATAAAAGAATTCGAAGCCGGTTAGTTTCTCGATGATGATGAAGACGACCGACGAGCCGATGAACCCGGCGCCCAGCCGGAAGTTCTTCGGGAGTCTCATGACGCGTTCCTCATGAAACCATCGTATAGCACAGTAAAAGGGCCAAAATCAAACCGCGCGCGCTCCGCGTGGCGCGTTAGCCGCAGACGGCCTGAAAGACACGGAGGAAATTCGTCCAACAGAGTTTCTCGATGCTTTTTCGGGGGAGCTCCGCTTCGGCCAACCGGTCCCGGACGAGGCCGAGGCCCCGGCACCCCGTGACGTCTTCGGGGAGGTCGGGCACCCCGTCGAGGTCCGAGCCGAAGGCCACATGGTCGTCGCCGGCGACGGTCAGCATGTGGAAGATGTGCTCAAGGTAGCGGTCCAGCGGGACCCGATAGTCCGCCATGGCTTCCCGGAAACGCTCTGCCGTGGTCCTGAAGACAGCGAAATGCTTCGCGGGATCGGGTCCGGCCTTTTCCTCTTCTTGGCTGATCTTCGAGAACAGCTCTCCCAGCTTTTCGGAGGCCTTCGTGTAGCCTGCATCGAGGAAGCCGGGATAGATGTTCACCCCGACGAGGCCGCCCCCCGCGGCGATCCTCCTGATCAGCGGGTCCTTGAGGTTTCGGGGGACCGGGCAAAGGGCATGAGCGCAGGAATGGGACGCGACGATCGAACGGCAACTCTGTTCGAGGACCTTCTCCACCGCCCGGTCGTGGGCGTGGGAGACGTCGATGATCATTCCGAGCTTGTTCATGGCCGCGACGACTTCCTCGCCGAAACGCGTCAAGCCATCGAAGGACGGGGTCTTGTCGCCGCAGGAAATGATCCAGCGGTTGCTTCGCGAGTGGACCAAGGTCAGGAGCCGGACACCCCGGGCATGAAATCTTTCGAGGTTCTTGAGATCGCCTTCCAGAGCGTCGCCGTTCTCCACGGCCAGGACGGCGGCGATCCTGCCCGCCGAACGGGCATCGAGGACATCCTGATAACAGCGGCAGATGGTGACCTCCGCGCCGCGCGCGTCGATCTCCTTTTCCAGGGCGTCCAGCATCTTCGAGGCGAAATCGAACTTCCGGCCCTCCGGGAGGACGGGGGGGACGTAACAGGCGAAGACCTGGAGGCCGATCCCGGCATCTCTCATGGCGGGCAGGTTGACCTGAAGCTCGGGATCATCGAGCGTCCTTCCCGCAGCGAGTCCCATGGCTGTGTCGCAGTGCAGATCACTGATGGGGATGGTGTGGTTCATGGGCCTGTCCTCTCTGAGGCTTATATCCTATTCGGCCGCTCCTGTCAATTTAGATTTTAAGGGAGATATCAGCTAAGTCTATGATATAGAATGAATTATTGTTCTGCCCGCCGTCTTCTGACGTCATTACCTGATATCATAGCGGATGAAAGCGACATAGGCGGCAGCGAAGAGGACCAGGCCGGCGGAAAGGAGGACGGCGAAGGCGGGGAGGACCGACCGGACGCGGCCCTTCAACTCTTCTTCCGTATACCGGAACCTCGGAGCGTCGCTCATGTCCACGGCTGTGTTCCACACGTCCGCCGAGGGGTCCTTTCTTCTCAAGACTTCTATTTTCTTCGGCCGATAGTCCTCATTGAAGGCCCGTTCCCAGATGGCGGACAGCGTGCTGAAGTGTGTCAGGTTCCGCACTCCCGTCGAGGACAGATCCGTCGCCAAGTATGTGAGGCCGGCCAGTGGCGAAAGCATGGAGATCCGAACAGAGAGCTCGGTTTGGGCCTCCTCCCGCCGGCGGAGGTCCTGCGCGATCGCGCCGGCTTTTTCCCCCTGGATGCGGTTGGCCTCGGCCCAGACCTTATCGATCTCCGCGGCCGCGCCCTGGTAGGCCTGCCGGTAGGCCGGGTCCTGGGCGATACGAAGCTTTGTTTCGGCCGCGGAAAGATTTTCCGTCAGAACGGGATACCGGCCGGTCAGCTCGCGTCTCTTTTCGGCCGCCATCTTCATCCCCAACTCGTCCCGTTCGACATCCTGGATCCGCTCGGTCTCCCGGGCGATCTTGATCCTTGAAGGCGCCGGCTTAATCGAGGAAGCGATGTAGGGGCTCAAGTTGGGGATGACCAGGACAAGGAGGACCCAGACGAAAAGCGAGGTCATGATGGAGGACGAACTCGACCGGTGGATCGACGAGAGGAGAACACCGATGAGGTCAAAAACGGTGACATAGATCACCGAACCCAGGACGATCAGGCCGAGGGCTCCCCAATCCGGACCCGTCCATACGACGCGCGGGTGGAGGAGAATGATGATCATTCCCGCTGTCAGGGACAGGAGGAACGGCCAGACGAGGGCCATCACCCCTCCCGCGACCTTGGCTAGGATGACCTTCGAGCGCGAGAGCCCGTTGGCCAGCATCAGCTTCAGGGTCCCGTCTTCCTTCTCGCCGCAGACGGCGTCATAGGAAAAGATGAGAGCGATGAGGCTCATGAGGACGGTGACGATGAATGTGAGGTCGATGAGCGGGAACATGACCGGCAGGGGATCCTCATCGAACTCCTCGATATTGACGTCGGACGTCAAGCCCCGGACGAGCGTCTGGAAGGAGATGGGCGGCTGGGAGGGACGGAGGACGTTTCCGATCCGGTTGAAGTGGGCGTAGCTTTTCACGTAGCGCTCGATCTCGACTTGCCGCCGGGCGTATTCGTCCTGTTTTTTCAGATAATCGCCGGTTAGGAGGAGGGCCGTGACCGTTACGACGGCGAAAAGGAGGACAAAACTCACCAGGAACCTGAACGAAAGGATGTTGTTCCTGATCTCTTTGGCGATGAGCATCCTCAGCATGTCTCTTACCTCACGTCGTATCTGATGAAGGCCCAGAAAGCTAGAGCGAAGGAAATGATGTTGAAGAAAACGAGCCAGGCCATATTGAAGAGGGCTCCTTGGGCAAAGATCTCCGCGAGGGACCTCGGGACATAGTGGAAGGCGGGATATTCCGCGCTCTTGTTCGATATCGCCCGGTTGGCGATGACTTTATCAATAATGGAGTTCTTGTACCGGACGACTTCCCTTTTCAGACGGCTTTCCTCCCCGATCCCGGTGCCGGCGATCTCGCTGACCGCGTCGAGGAACCCGGCCGCGGGGGAGACCCGGTTGATGTCCCTGGAGAGGCGGACCAGCCGCTCGAACTTGCCCCGATAATCCTCCTCCATCCGGTCGTTATCGTCGTTTATCGCCCTCATGTGGCCGGCCCAATCCCCGCCCTTGAGGCTCAGAAGGACCTCCCGCGTCCACGTCTGCCGGCGTCTTTCACTCAGGGCGCGGACCGATGGGACGCTCACGAACTGCCTGGCCAGGAGAGTGCCGAGGTTGGGGATGACGAAGACGAGGAGAGTCCAGATAAAAAGGAGGACGACGATGGAACTCGCCGACCGCTTGGTCAGGGTCGAAATCAGGATGCCCAGGGTCAGGAAGAAGCTCATGTAGAGGAGCGACAACCCCAGGATGAGGGCCAGGCGGCCGAGCCGGCCGGCTGAAAAATGGACGTTCGGGTCGAGGAGAAGGAAGGCGGTCCCGAGATGCGTCACCAGGAGGAATGGGACGGCCAAACTTAGAAAATTTCCCAGCCACTTGCCAAAAAGGACGCGGGCCCGAGAGACGGAGCTTCCCAGGATGAGCTTCAGGGTCCCCCTCTCCCTTTCCCTGCTGACCTGGTCGAAGCCGAAGAGCAGCGCCACCAGGGACAGGACGACCCTGACAATATAGAGGAAGTCCGGCGCCGGGAAAAATGCATAGATGATGTTTCCCGACGACTGCCCCGCCCGGACCGTGATGCCGTAGGCGTCGATCTCGAAGGAGCGGGTCATGGCGTCCTCGAGTCCTTTGGCGAAGACGGCCATCGGGTTGGGCGGGAGGAGGGCGATCGGCTCACCGGGCTTCGGCCGGATGATCTGGAAGTCGGCGGTCCTCTGCATGAAATCGCGATGCATGATGAAGAAACTCGCAGCCGTGAGGAGGACGGTGAGGAGGAAGACGACGAAGAACTTGTAACTTGAGAGGTTCGAGAGGATCTCCTTGCGTGCGATCGTCCAGGTCACAGCGTCTCCTTATCGGACATCGTATTTCAGGAACCGGACGTAGGCCACGGCGAAAGGCGCGATCAGCCAAAAAGCCAGCGAGACCAGGCTCCGCCAGTTTTCTTTGAATGTCTCGGCGAGCGAAGTGGACGCCACGGAAAATTTCGGCAGTTTCTGGAAGTCGACGGGCTGGACGGAAAAGCCCAGCGATGTCCCGCCGCGGGGACTGATCATGACCGTTCGTTTGACCTTGCTGAAGAGTTCATTGTCGAGGGCCTTCTGATGGGCCTTGACGGCATCGAGGTATTTCGACCGCTCGATCTCGCCCGTCCCGCAGACGTCGGCGATAAAACGGGCGAAGACGGCGCTGGGCGAAATCAGGGACAAATTGACGGCCAGGTTCCGTTGACGTCGCTTTTGCTGCAGATAGGTCTCGTCGATCGCGGAGATCTGCTGCGACTTCCGCTCCCGGGCCCTTTGTTCAATGCCGCCCTTGACGGCATCCCATTTTTTTCTCTCCGGCGACGCAAGGTCATCAGCCGCTCCCTCCCGCGCCCCGCTGAAGATGAGGTCGAATTGCCGGCCCAGCTCTTTCGCGGTTTCGTTATCGATAGATTTGGCGAGGAGAGATTTCTCCAGCGAAACCTCGGTCTCGGTCCGGACCGGATAGACCAAGACGCCAAGCATGTCGCTCAACTTGGGAATGATCAGCTGGAAGAATACCCAGATGAGAAGGATGGCGACGACGGACGTCCGCGTTTTAGACGAACTCGTCGAGATCATCATCCCGATCATGTAATAGATCAAGACAAAGAACAACGTCGAGAGAAAAATGATCAAGAGCCTTACCGGGGTGTCACCGCTGAAAAAAGGAAACGACCCGAGCAGAAGCATCACGGTCCCCAGGAGAAACGCCAGGATCAGGGGAATCCACAAGGCCAGGGTACCGCCGAAGAGCTTGCCGACGAGAATCGTATCCCGGGGAAGCCGGTTCGAAAGCATGGCCCTCAAGGTCCCTGATTCCTTTTCACCCGAGATCGTGTCGGCCGCGAAAAGGAGGCTGATCAGGCTGATGACCATCTGGACGAGAAAGACGAAATCGACCTTGCCCTGGACCGATAGGATCGACTCATCGCCGCTGGAGGACTCGCCCGGCTTGAAACCGTCCTGGGTGAACTCATAATACCGGGGGAGGGCGCTTTCGAATCCCTGGGCGAACACGGAGAGGAGCGCTGGGGGGCGGAAACCTTTGACGGCGACGGCCCCGGCCATGAGGTCCTGCATGCTGATCGCGGTGACGGCCTCGTTCGCCAGCCGCTGCTGCTCGTAATAATCCCGGACCCTTTTGTTATGGTCGATCTGATTGACATACATCCCGAGAGGGATGAGAAGGATCGAGATGAGCGCGAACAGCGGGAACCGGTAACTGAAAATATTTTCCAGGAGCTCTTTCTTGATAATGGTTTTCAGCATGTTCTTGATCTCCCAAGGCGGGCTCCAGCGCCGCCGCCAACTCGTTTGGCCCTATGTCTTCCCGGCAGGGACCCATAACGGGGCGAATGGCGGATCAACCCGACTCTCTCTCACATGGCCAGCGGCTCGGAGCGCATGTAGTCGATATAGATCTTGACGAGGTCCTCGTACTGGAGGTCCTTGCGGGTCCGCTCCATGACCAGGCGTCCCTCCTTCATGATCCCGACCCGGTCCCCGATCTCCTTGGCCCGGAAGATGTCGTGGGTGGACATCAGGATGGCCTTGCCCTCGTTCTTGAGCTCGGCCAGGATCTCCTGGAATTCCTCGGCGGCCTTGGGGTCGAGCCCCGAGGTCGGTTCGTCGAGAAGGATGGCCGGAGCGTCCTTGATGATGGCGATCGAGATGCCGAGCTTCTGCCGCATCCCTTTGGAGAAGGTCTTCAGCCTCTGCTCGAACGCCTTTTCCTGGAGAGAGACCCGGCGCATGACCCTGTAATAGTCCTCCTTCGTTAGGTTCGGCTTCCCTCCCAGCTTGGCGAAAAAGTCGAGGTTCTGCCGGGCCGTGAAGTTTCCGTAGAGCATGACGTTCTCGGAGACGAAAGCGACGTGCTTCTTGGCCTCCAGCGGGTCCCGGTTGACGTCGATCCCGTTGATGGTGCAGGTCCCCGTCGTCGGGGGAATGAAATTCAGGAAAAGGTTGATGGCCGTCGTTTTGCCTGCCCCGTTGGCGCCCAGGAGGCAATAGACCTCGCCGGGCCGGACATCGAGGTTCAGGTGGTCCAGGGCCAAGACCCCATCCTCATATCTCTTCGACAGGTCTTCGGCTTTCAGCATCGGAATGTTTTTTGCCATATCGGCCTCCTTCTGCCGGGCGCCGCGCCCACGCTTGGTACGGTTTTCTTCGCTTTTTATCTCCGGGTCAGCCGGATGCCGAAGACGACGATGCCGACGAGCAGGCCGACGAGGAGAAGGATGAGGACGCTGATGCCGAGGATGTTGGTCTTCGAGCTGATGTGGATGCGGACGATCTTGTCCTCGGATTCGACCTTGCGGTTGTCGGCGACGCATTCGGTCCGGATCTTGGGTTCGTAATCGCCGACCGATACGTCCGGCGGCGGCAGGAAACGGATGGAGACGACCTCCTCCTGGTTCTGTTCGAGGGTCGCGATGAGGTCGGGCCGGACCTCGACCCGCCAGCTAAGGGGCAGGTCGGTCGAGATGCGGATGTTGTTGAGCTTGCGCGTGCCGGCGTTCTTGACCCGAACTTCCATGGCCACCGTCTGGCCGACCTTGATTTCGTGATAGAGGTTGACGGCCTGAACCTCGACCTTTCCCACTCCCCGCGGGATAAGCTCGAGCTTGACGCTCCCGGCTTTGAGGCCTTCGACGGCGCCGGGTTCAAGCCTGGGATTGGCCGCCTCGAGTTCCCGGAGTTTAGCGGCCTGATCGATGTCCAAGGCTAGGGCGTAGAACTCAAGGGGTTTGTCGATGACGACCTGGGCATCGGCGCTCTTCGGGAGGTAGAGCTTGAGGGAGAGCTTCATGCTGGTGACGCCTTCCGTGAATTTGATCTGCGACAGGCGGGCTTGGGTCTGTGGGTCACTGAACTCGTAAGTGATGGGTTGGGGCAGGTTGACAAGCTCCAGCTTGAAGACGTTGGCCTCGCCGCTGAACTTTTCAAGGGACAGATCGTAGGTGGCCAGGCTCTCCAGGTCGGCCTCCTGGGAGAACTGGGCCGAGTTGATGGTGACGATGTTGGCGCTGACCCCTTTCTGAAGATAGACCGACGTCGTCTCGGTCTTTCCGGAGTAAAAAATGGAGATATCCAAGTTCTCGACGTCCTTGAGGAGCTGGAAGGTGACCGTCCGTTGTTCCTCGAGCGGGAGCGAGGCGGCGACGAGTTCGTAGGGGTCGGAGATGATCTTTCCCTCGGACTTCAGGGAGACGGAAACGTCCTTGATTTCCTTCATGAAGTCCAGGGGGAAGAGGTCCTCAGCGCTGATGTTGAGCTTGGCCAGTTCCTTAAGCTCCTTCGAGGAGTAGCGGAGCGTGACCCGGACGTACTTTTTCCCCCCGGCGTCCTGGAACTTGACGGCGCTGGCCACCGAGATCCGGGCCTCGCTGCCCATGAAGCTGATGAGGGCCTGCTGGTAATCGACCTGGGCCTGGAGGTAAGCCGTCCGCCTCTGGGCGAAATCGGCCTCGGAAGTCAGGCCTTCCTCTTTCAGCTTCAGGTACCGGTCGAAATCGGCCTTTTTCAGCTCGAGCGAGAGCTGGGAGCTTTTCAGGCGGAGGAGCTTCATGTTCTGGGATTCCTGGGGCTGCGGGGATTGGGCGGCGGCCGCCGTCGTGACCAGGAACAGAACAGCTAGGGCCGCCAGGGCTGGCGTAGCGAAACGTCTTCTCATGGTTTTGACTCCTCTGCTAATAGAGCAAGAACCATGCCATCTCTTTCCTGCCGAGGATCTCGACGGCGTACCGGATAGGGAAGCCTTCCGCGAGTCGATCATGACTCGATCCGGGTATCCTATTACCCATATTGCATATGAGACCACGCGACTTGGGATGCCGAAGCCGGAGCCGGCTCCGATACTAATACAAACGCATTATATCTTTTGACATCTGACTTTAAGCGGCCTGAAGCCGCCCTCACTCCCCCGGCCCCGGGGGAACCAGTCCCGTCGGTTCCCCCCGTTGAAAAAGCCGACGGGTCCCCCCTCCGCTACGGGGGCTTGAGGACGGCATTCAGTGCCGTTCATACATTGTGACTTTTTTAGTGCGTTCGTATTAGGTGAAAATTCTGGACCGTCTTTGATATAATGACACCAGACGGCTTCCGGGTTCTCCCGAAAATTCCGATCATCGGGCGGACGGACGCGGCAAGGCCGGCCATAACCATGAAACTGACGATTCGCGCCATCCGGCGGAAGCTGACAGGGAAAACGAAAGAGGGGACCTTCCCGCTCCATGTCTTCAAGGAGTTCGAGGAAAGCCTCAATCTCATCGAGGACCTTGATCAGATCGCCCTCAACTTTCTGGGCAAGGTCCGGGAGGTCGTCCCGGCCGATCGACTCGCCCTCTTCATCTACGACCAGGACCTGGGCCGCTTCAAGGCCGCGGCCTGGCAGGGCATCGACGAATCGGAGCTCAAGGGCCTCTCCTTCGGTCGGACCGATCCCCTGGTTAAATGGCTCAAGGTCAACAAGGCCTGCTTCGACGTCAAGGGTCAGCCCGGGGTCCTCGAATATCTCTCGCCGCGCGAGAAGGAGACCCTATCTTCTCTCGGGGCGGAGCTCTGCTTTCCCATCATGTCCATGAATCGTCTCATCGGCATCTTCTTCCTGGGACGGAAACTCTCGGGCAAGGCGTTCGGCCGGCAGGAGATATCCTTCATCTCCTCGCTGGCCCCCCAGACCGGGATCGCCCTGGAGAACGCCATCCTCTACAAAGAACAAAGGGAGAGATTTCGGAGGATGCTCCGGGCGGATAAGCTGGCCACGATCGGCGAACTTGCGGCCGGCGCGGCCCACGAGATCCGCAATCCCCTGACGGCCGTCAAGTCCTCGCTCCAATATCTCCAGGACAAGAACCCGGACGAGACGGCCCGGAAGCTCCTGGCCACGGCCCTCGAGGAAACGGGCCGGATCGAGGAGATCCTTTCGGGCATGTTGTCCTTATCCCGGCCGAGCGAGATGAAAAAGGAAAGGCATGACCTGGCGGAGACCCTCAGGGAATGCCTGGAGCTCATCTCGTTCCAGGCCAGGAAGAACAAGGTCGCGATCGTCCAGGCATACCCGGCCGCGCCCATTGTCCTTGTCGCAGACCGCCCCCAGCTCAAACAGCTCTTCCTCAACATCCTTCTCAACGCCGTCCAGGCCATGCCGGCCGGTGGAGAGATCAGGGTCCAGGCTTCGGCCCCCGACGGCGTCAAGGCGCTTGTCTCGGTGGCCGATACGGGAGAAGGCATTCTGGAGGAGAACCTGGACAGGATCTTCGACCCCTTCTTCACGACCAAGAAGGGCGGGACCGGGCTGGGGCTTTCCATTTGCTATGGGATCGTCAAGTCCCACGAAGGCGAGATCGAGGTCAAGAGCCGGCCCGGACAGGGGACGACCGTGATCGTCAAGCTCCCTCTGGAGGCGTGAAAGGCGGCCAGGAACCATGAAACCCAAGATCCTCATCATCGACGACGAAAAGAGCATCCGCGATATCTTCACTCTCCTCCTCGAGGAGAAGGGTTATGCCGTGGAGGCGGCGGAGACGGGAAAGGCCGGTGTCGCCCGGGCGAGAGCCTTCCGGCCGGATGCCGTTCTCTTGGATATGAACCTCCCCGACATGTCGGGGATAGAGGTGATCCCAAGGGTCAAGGAAGCCGGGCCCGGGGTCGAGATCGTCATCATCACGGCCTTCGGCACGATCCGAAACGCCGTCGAGGCCACCAAGCTCGGGGCCTACGCTTATCTGGAGAAGCCGGTCGACAACGAAGAGCTCCTCCTCACCCTGGCGCGGCTGTTCGAGGTTAAGGCCCTGGCCAGGGAGGTCGAAACGCTCAGGTCCGAGCTCACGGAACGCTACGACTTCTCCAACATCATCGGCACGGGCGCCCGGATGAACTCCGTCTTCCAGACGATGGCCAGGGTCGCCCGGGTTGACGGCACGGTGCTCATCACCGGGGAGAGCGGCACGGGCAAGGAGCTTGTCGCCAAGGCCATTCACTACGAAGGCCCGAGAAAGAACAATCCATTCGTCGTGGTCAATTGCGGCGCGGTGCCCAGGGAGCTCATCGAGTCCGAGTTCTTCGGCCACGCCAAGGGGGCGTTCACGGATGCCAAGGAAGAGAAGACCGGCAAGTTCGAGATGGCCCACACCGGAACCATCTTCCTGGACGAGGTGGGCGAGCTTTCGGCCGAGGCCCAGGTCAAGCTCCTCCGGGCCCTCGGCGAGAGGGAGATCGTCAAGGTCGGCGGGACGAAGACCATCCCGGTCGATGTCCGGGTCATCGCGGCTACTAATAAGGACCTCGAACAGGCGGTCCGGGAAGGTGCGTTCCGGGAAGATCTTTACTGGAGGCTGGCTGTCCTTTCCCTCCACCTGCCGCCCCTTCGGGAGAGGCGGGAGGACATCCTCCTGCTCTGTGACCATTTCATCAGGAAATACAGGGGTGAACTTTTAAAGAACATCCTGGGGCTCGCGCCGGAGGCCCTCGCGCTCATGACAGTCTACCCCTGGCCGGGAAACGTCCGTGAGCTGGAGAGTGTCATCTACGAGGCCATCGTCCTGAGCGACGCGGCCGAGATCGAGGCCGCGGCCCTGCCGCCGAGGCTCAGGCGCAGACAAGAAGAAGCGACCGATGGGACCCCCTCCGGGAGGACTCTGAGCGAGGTCGTTGCCGACGTGAGCGGACAAGCCGAGCGGCGGATGATCGAGAGAGCGCTCGAGGCCACCGGAGGAAACAGGACTCGGGCGGCCACGCTCCTCGGGATCAGCCGCAAGACCCTCTTCAACAAGATGCGCGAACTCGGGATCGATCGAATCTCCTGATTTTCTCGCCCTCCCATCACGGCCCTCAAAGGACGATCCGGGAAGACTAAACCTTCAAGGTCCGCTCAGCCCATCCCGTCCAAGCCCCCGACCCGCATCAAACGCAAGAGATACAGAACAGAGAATAAGGGGGGGAGAGGAGACCGTGGGGGACAACCCGCGGGCCGCGTCCTAGAGACAGCCCCTGAGATAGTTGGCGACCGCGGTCCTGACATCGGTCAGATGTCCCTCGTCGAGCAGGATGACGGCGGATTCGCCGGTGCTTTGTTTGAAGAGAAGCATGCAGCCGTTGCCCGACGGCAGGCCCAGGGCGGGATTGCCGTAGAAGCCGGAGGCGATTTAAATGACGTAGAGATCCTCTCCCGCGATGAAGCCCGACTTGATATGGACCTCGCCCTTGTCCAGGATCAGCTCGCCGACCGGCGGAACGGTCGCTCGGCCCAAGGAATACGCGACGAAGCCCTCCTCGATGGCCGGGATCAGATCCAGCCGCGGAAGGACCTCTCGGATCTGGGCCAGGGTCGCGATCTTCATGGTCCACCTCGAGGCGCCGAGCTTATTGGGCCCCTAATTCCACGAGCAGATCGCCGATCCGGCCGAGCGCCGGCGTCAAGTAGTTGTGGGGCTGGCCGTAGCTGATGCGGATGAAATGGTCCAGCCCGAAGTGGTCGCCCGGCACGATGAGCACCTTTTTCTCGTCGCGCAGCCGCTCGACGAATCGCGTGGAATTGACGTCCAGGTTGTACTTCACGAAGGCGATGGCCGCCGCTTGGGGAGGCACGGCGCTCAAGACACCGCCCTGCTCCTTCATCCATTGTTCCAGGACGGGGTAACCCCGCCGGATATAGCCGCGGGTGCGTTGGATGATGCGGGGCCGGACGGTGGGGGACAGGGCGTATGCGGCCAGGTGGTTTGAGAGCATCGTGGCGCTCAAGGTCAGATATTCGTGCCTCGCCCAAAGCTCGTCGATGGCGCCGGCCGGGCCGACGGCCCAACCGATCCGCAGCCCCGGCAGTCCGTAGGCTTTGCTCAGGCTGCCCACGGCCAGAACTTTTTCGTACTTTCCGTAAAACGAAGGCGTTTGCTCCTCGGCCAGCCGCTCGGCTCCGGCGTAAACCTCGTCCGCCAGGATCCAAGCCCCGGCCCGGCGGGCCGTTTCGACGATGGCCTCCATCTCCTCGTTCGTGAGGATGCAGCCCGTCGGATTATTCGGATTGCAGACCGCGATCAATTTTGTTTTTGGGGTCACCACTTTCTTTAATCCGTCGAGATCGGGCGCCCAGCCGTTCTTCTCGTCCAGGTTGAAGGTCTTCAGGCGGAGACCCAGGTTCTTGGCCAGTCCCCAGATCTGCATGTAGTTCGGCAACATGACGACGATCTCGTCCCCGGCGGATAGAAGACCCCACAGGATGTCATAGTTGGCTTCGATCGCACCTACGGTTACGAGGACATTTTCCGGGCCGGCGCCGGGATAGAGGGCGGCGATGTTTTTCCGCAGTTCAGGGATGCCGTTGGCGTGGGCGTAGTCCATCTCGAGCGAAAGCAGGCCGGCCAGCCCCTCCGGGTCGTCATGCAGGAGTTCTTTCAAGGTCAGGGGGTGGACCCCGCTTTCCGAGAGGTTATAGTCGACCGCCTTCTCGAACTTGGACATCATCCGTTCCATCACGAAAGGTTGAAATTCGGGCATGTTCGGCGCCTCCTTCATCGCGATGAGAATATTCCCGGAGCGAACCGGCGTCAAGCGCCCAAAGCGCTTCCGGTTTTTCTCGTTTTCTTACCCACCCTACCCTCCCTACAATAGGGAGGGTATCGTCAGCGCCTTGGGAAAGGTGTGGTGGGGGAGAGATTCCAGCGGACGATCCCCAGGCCCACCGATACGAAAGCTAAGATCGCGAATGCAATGGCCATGTTCCCCTCCCGGGGAAAGGATACCAGACTCCGGACAGGTGTCAAGAACTCGAGGTCGGGACTCGAGTTCGGGATGAAATTTCAATTGTCGTTTCATCTTGACCTTATTTATTCATTTCAGTATGCTTAGGCCGGCTAGGCAAGAGGAATAGGACTTGAAGTGCGCGAAGTGTCACTCCGAAATTAAGGATGATTCCCGGTTTTGCAACAATTGCGGGACTCCGATCGCTCCTTCGGAAAAAGCTCCCGTATCCTTGACCAAGACCCTGCAACATCCTGCTCAAGAAATGATTCCGGGCAAGATTCTGGCCGGCAAATACAAAATCCATGGGGAAATAGGCCGCGGCGGTATGGGTGTCGTTTATGAAGCCGAGGATACGACTCTTAACCGCCGGGTCGCGATCAAGGTTCTCCCCGACGTGTTCACCACCGATCCGGAAAGGCTGGCCCGGTTTGAGCGAGAAGCCAAGGTCCTCGCTTCTCTTAATCACCCGAACATCGCAGCAATATACGGACTCGATAAGACCGATGAGAGGCGCCTTATCGTCCTGGAGCTAGTCGAAGGCGAGAGTTTAGCCAAGAGGCTGGACAGGGGACCTCTCTCTCGAAGAAACTCTGGGAGTCTGCCGCCAGATTACCGAAGGGCTTGAAGGCGCCCATGAGAAAGGCATTATCCACCGCGACCTGAAACCGGCCAATATCAAGATGACTCCCGAAGGAAAAGTGAAGATTCTGGACTTCGGGCTGGCCAAGGCATTTCGAGACGATCCGGCTGGTATTGACCCCGCCCAGTCTCCGACGATTACCAATCAGATGACCCGTCCTGGCGTAATCATGGGGACGGCTGCCTATATGAGTCCTGAGCAGGCCAGGGGAAAGCCGGCGGACAAGAGGGCGGATATCTGGGCCTTCGGCTGCATCCTCTATGAGTGCCTGACCGGAACGCGAGCTTTTGAGGGCGAGACCGTCACCGAGATCCTGGCCGCGATCCTCAAGGGGGAGCCGAATTGGCAGGCGCTTCCGGCCGCTTCGCCGTGGAGGATCAAGGACCTGTTGCATCGCTGTCTCCGGAAAGATCCGAGGGAACGCCTTCACGATATTTCCGATGCCCGCATCGAAATCGAGGCGCCGACGGACTCTCCCTCCGAAGCGGCGTCTGCTCGCCTGCGATTATCACTTCTGTGGGTGGCCGCGATTTCCGCCGTCACGCTTATTGCGGGCATCCTCGTCGACCGTCTGTTGATCAAGCATCCGCAGCCCGCTCCTTCTGCTCCGGTCGTCACGTCTACCATCAAGGTCGAGCCGGGTCGCCGACTGGAAGGCCGGGCCCGTGACATGGAGCGTCCCGGCCGAACGGCTATGGCCGTTTCCGGCGACGGCAAGTTTATCGTCTACAGCGCCATCGAGGAGAATCCCGATCCTCAGGCAAAGCCTCAGTTGTACCTGCGGAGAATGGACCGATCGGCGGCTAAGCCCATTGCTGGAACAGAAGGGGGTACTAGTCCCTTCCTGTCGCCCGACAGCCGCTGGGTGGGATTCTGGGCAGACCGTAAGTTGAAGAAGGTTCTCATTGAGGGTGGTGTCCCGAGTACTTTGTGCGACGCTTCAGCTCTTTATGGTGCGAATTGGGGTCGTGATAACAGCATTGTGTTTACAGATGGATATGGCACCGGGCTTTCAAGGGTATCGGCTGAGGGCGGGAAGCCCGAGACGTTAACCACGCCTGATCCGAAGCGGGACGAGTCCAGCCACCGTCTGCCATCCTGGCTTCTCAATGGGAAGGCCGTGCTGTTCACCGTAATGAAGTACCATTTTGATCCGAAACCCTGGCTTGCTCTGCTCCGACTCGATACCGGCGAGTGGCGTGTCCTGTTTGAGGACGCGGCAGATGCCAGGTACTTACCCACGGGACACCTTGTTTTCTTGAGGCAGGGGACGCTCATGGCCGTGCGATTTGATCCGGCTAAGCTGGAGGTCATCGGCCAACCGGTCGCGCTCGTGGAAAACGTCATGCAGGCCTTCGGCTTAACTTTTGCCGGACATCACACTGGCGCCGGTCAGCTCGGCATCTCCGACACCGGGTCGCTCATTTATGCGCCAGGCGGCGTTCCTCCGCCCCCAAGCAATTCGCTCGTATGGGTGGATCAGAGAGGAATAGAGCAGCCGGCCGCAGCCTTGCAGTTCCCGTTCAGCAGTCCGCGTCTTTCTCCTGATGGCCAGAGAGTAGCCTACACAGCTTCGTCGCAGGTCTATGTGTATGACTTGGGCAGAGGCACGAACAGTCGGCTGACCGGCGAGGGATGGGCTTTCTATACGATCTGGACTCCCGACGGTAATCGGCTGCTATTCTCATTGGGAAAATCCAGGGCAGATAACCTGTTCTGGCAACCTTACGATGGAAGCTCACCGATGGAGCGCCTGACAACAAGCGAATACGGTCAACGCCCGGGATCATGGTCTTCGGACGGGAAAACGCTCGCTTTCGTGGATATCCACCCGGATACGGGTGCCGACATCGCTATGCTGGACGTCCGCTCAGGACGCGTGACTCCGTTCCTGAATTCGCAGTTCGAAGAGTGGTATCCGGAGTTCTCGCCCGACGGTCGCTGGATGGCTTACACATCCGACGAGTCAAATCGACAGGAAGTTTATGTCCGGCCTTTCCCCGGTCCAGGCCTGAAGCAGCAGGTATCAAGCGAAGGGGGCAGCGAGCCGCTTTGGGCAAGAAACGGCAAACAGCTTTTCTATCGACGGGAGGATCAAGTGTGGGTTGTGGATATCCGGACAAACGGCGGCTTCGCGGCCGGCAAGCCGCACCTCCTGTTTGAGAAACCCGGATACGGTCGCACTTACCCCATACGCAGCTGGGACCTGTCCCTCGACGGGCAACGATTTCTCATGGTCAAGTTCGAAAACAGGAAGCCTACGCCTGTCACCGAAATGATCCTTGTCCAAAACTGGTTCGAGGAGCTCAAGCGCCTTGTCCCCATCGGGAAGAAGTAAGGGCCGCGACCTGCCACGTCAAAGGTCCCGAGTTCAAGTCACCATACCTACCCCCAAGGCGCTTACCTGTTTCTGGGCCCCTCTTCTTGGAAGGAGGGAAGGGTAGATAAGCTCATAAAGAAAATTCGGATGCGTTTTGGGCAGCTGCTCCCGCAACGGCTCCATTTTTCGGGCTTGGATGATTATCCCGAGGAACCTTGAATGACGATCGATCCCTCGAGGATAAGGCGGCGAAAATTTTCTTCGAGAGACGCCCAGTCGAGAACATCGACTTTAAACGGGAGGGCGGAATCGGAAAAAGCCGCGGTCATCTTGGCTAATACGACGACATCCAACGGTTGCTCCGTCATAATAACCAGATCGAGGTCGGAATGTCGGCGGGCGTTTCCTGATGTCCGCGAACCGAAAGCGCGAACTTCTTTTCCGATTACGAAATGGCTCACAATGGCGCGAACGATTTCAAGATCCTTGGGGAGAATATCAATCGGTCGCATGGTTCCGGCGCTTCAGCTCCTTCAAAAGAACGAGGACGTCCTTGCGGAATCCGTTGAGTGTTCCTATGACCTTATCCGCCTTGGCTTCATCGTAGGTATGGGCGGTCAGATTACGAATTTCACGGTATAGGAAGAAGCTCTCCGGATCGACGACAAGGCCCGCATCGGCTGCTTCGCGAATCAGGTCCTTGAAGGTCATCTCAGCGAGCTCGGCCGGAACGGCTGAAATCTGGACCATCTGGCGGCGGATCATCTTCACGGCCAATTCGTACGTATTTTTGAAACCTTGGATCGCCGCGGCCCGAAACTGGGCCCGCAATCCCGGATCGCCGGCGGCAAGTTCAGAATGCAGATAGGATAAGCTCAGTTCGAGTTGAGAGAGAGCCTTTTCCAGAGGGGTCAGGTCGAGTTTCATCCGTGAAGGATAAGTATTTCCTTTTTCCGTGACGCCACGAATTCCTGCTCCCGCCGAAGAATCTCCCCGTTTGACCACGCCGGTAATATACTTTTGACCGCTCGGCGATGTCAATGACACCGAAAAATGCGACAATCGAGCCAGAAAAGCATATTTGGACGGTAGAAATATTCCCCGCTCTCCTCGGCCGCCGCGAGGGCGACCTGCTCGAAGACATTGGACGTCAGAGGCTTCGCTGCCGCAAACGTCAGCTTCAGATGCTCCATTATCCGATCCACGACGGCAACCTCCGTGAGGAAGGCGGCGGAGCTCCTCCTCAACGATCCGGAGCGCCGTCGCACTCATGGAGACATCGTCTGTCTCCATGAGTACAGACAGAAGCTGTCGGACTTTGGCTCGCCTTCTTGACCTTCCCCCGATGGGCGTTCGCATAAAGGCCGAATTGTGCTGAGTTCAAAATTATGCCGAGTTACCCGCAGGGTGGCCTTATTGAACCATCACTTGGCCCTTGTCGGGAATATGCGAGGTCACCCGGGCTATAAATATGCGGCTGTGGACGTTGAAGCCGGAGTGAGGCCAGGAGAGAATGCGCTCGGCCCATTCCGGGCTCAGCAGCTTCTTACGGATAAGCATCGCCAGAACCTCGCGGGCAAAGATCTCGGCGAGACGCGAGTCGTCGATCCGCGGGATCTTATGGAAGACGCCCGCACTCATGAACCGTTTCCGGCTCATGAGTACAGGCGAAACCGCCGCCTCGTCGGTCCCGCCCTCGGTCACCAGAAAATGGAGGTGCATGTG
>Ga0315291_10004051_pt1 | contig 18781 bp, 12 predicted proteins | sample YL17G12_20_MG_FD_203070 | JGI IMG/M metagenome (GOLD analysis project Ga0315291, IMG submission 203070) | Sediment microbial communities from Yellowstone Lake, YNP, Wyoming, USA - YL17G12_20 | ecosystem: Environmental > Aquatic > Freshwater > Lake > Sediment | place: USA: Wyoming | collected...
GGCGCGGGATATCTCCCGCGGGCCAGACTACCCCTGACGTGCCGACAACCAGCATCATTGAACAAGTTCGGGCAGCTTCTTCGGCACGGCCGCTCGCGTCAAACGGGATAATCTCGCCAAAAAAGACAACGTCCGGTTTCAAGATCGTAGAACACTGGCAGCGCGGCGGAAACTCGGAAAACTCAGTCTCCTCGACATCATATTTTCGACCGCAACTGAGGCAGATCAATCTTGCCCCATTGCCGTGGAACTCGATGACGTTCTGGCTACCTGCACGTTGGTGGAGATTGTCCACATTCTGGGTGATCACTGCCATGAGGTGTCCCATGCGCTCAAGCTCAGCCAGACCGCGGTGTGCAGGGTTGGGTTGAGCTACCGCCATCAGGTCCCGCATCTCCTCGAGCATCTTCCAGACTTTGAGCGGGTCGGCGAGGAACGCATCAATGTGGGCATATTCCATCGGGTCATATTTCTCCCACAGACCCTGCCCGCCCCGAAATGTCGGGATACCACTATCCACGGAGATGCCCGAACCGGTCAGTGCGACGGCTCTATCGGTGGCGTGTATGAATTCGGCAACTTCACGTATGCGGTCGCGCCACTTATCGAGACGTGACTCGACGTCTGTACGCTCACTGCTCATCAATCGGTGTTCCTTTCTCTCGGAGCACGATCTCCCGACATTCCGGAGCTTGACACACATCACGTAGGGGAGGGTTTTGTACCCTCCCGAACGGGAGCCCGCAAGGGGCTCCCCTACATGCGCATATCAGTCAGTCACCGTGGGGCGCCGACTCGCTCTTCTCTCCAGTCTGAGCATGTTGGGCGAGGAAGTTCTCGACGATCTTGTTTTTCTGAATCTTGCCGGTAGCGGTTTTGGGCAGATTCTCAACAAAGAACACCCGTCTCGGACATTTGTAGTTTGCGACATTCTGTTTGCAGTACACGATGAGATCGCGATAGTGCAGTTTCTCGCCGGGCTTCAGTACAACGAACGCGGCTACCTCCTCGCCCCAGATCTTGTCCGGCAACCCCACAATTGCAGCTTCGAGAATGGCAGGATGACGATAGAGCACCTCTTCGATCTCTTTCGGGTATATGTTCTCGCCACCGCGTATGATCATCTCCTTCTTTCTGTCAACGATGTACAAATACCCATCTTCATCGAGATAGCCGAGGTCGCCTGTGTGAAGCCACCCGTTTCGGAGCGCTTCAGCGGTGGCTTCCGGGTTCTTGTAATACCCTTTCATGATATTGGGACCTTTAGCGACGATCTCGCCGACAGTCCGCGGCGGCAGCTCATTATCGTTATCGTCGAAAATCTTCACTGGTTGCCCTTCGAGAGGCAACCCTATGGAACCGAGCTTTCGCGTGCCCGTGAGTCGCGTCACGGAACACGCACATGTTCCCTCACTCAACCCGTAGCCTTCGACGATGAGCGCTTTATACTTCCTTTCGAACTCCTTTACCACCTCAACAGGCAGCGGTGCAGCTCCTGAAATGCAGAACCGGAGGTGGCTCAGATCGTACTGGTCGGCGTCAGAGAAACTGTTGAGCACCGCATAGACGGTCGGCACAGCGCTGAACACTGTTGCTTTGTACTTCGCGAGCGCGGGCAGGAACCCTCGCGGGACGAATCCTTCCAGGAGGATCATGCTCGCGCCAGCAAACAGCGGCACAAGCGTCGTCACGACCTGCGCGTTCACGTGGAACAGCGGCAAGATGCACATCAACCTGTCGGTGGGATACACGGCAACCGCTTTGAGAAGCATCTCGGTGTCAGACACGTAGCTCCTGTGGGTCAGAACAGCTCCTTTCGGTCTCCCTGTCGTCCCTGAAGTATAGACGATAGCCGCATCGTCGTCATCGTTTACTGCGGGCAGATCCCCTTGTTCAGATGCATCTAGCAACGTCTGGAACGGCAGCACGTCATCACCCGTATCGCCAACTGATATGATCGTTTTGAGCAATGGACACTCCGGTCTGATCGTGAGTACCCTTTCGAGGAAGCGCTCGCAGGTGATCATGATGGTCGCATCACTGCTATTGACGATATAGTATATCTCGCCCTCTTTGAGCAGCGGATTGATCGGCACGACCGAGGCGCCAAGCCGCATGATGCCGAAAAAGCTGTACAGGAACTCCAAACAGTTCGGCAGCAAGAGACAAACCTTGTCACCTCGTTTGACGCCGAGGTTTGCCAACCCGTGAGCAACTCGCCGGGACCGTTCTGCAAGTTGCCCGAACGAGACCTCTTCCTCCTTGAAGAGTACAAACGTGTTGTTCCCGAACTCCGTCGCCTGTTTATCGAGCATTCCATGTACTGTCATCTCTTGATACCTCCCGTGCTATTGTACCACGATATTGACCCGATCTTTAATCTTTGTGTTCTGCGAGATACTTCTGCACCACCCTGCTTTTCTGAATCTTGCCGGTAGCCGTTTTGGGGAAACTTTCCACAAACAGCACTTTACGGGGACACTTATAATCGGCTAGATGATCCTTGCAGTATTTTACCAATCCTTCTTCGGTCACCGCATCCCTGTTTTTCGGGACGATAAACGCTGCGACCTCTTCCCCCCAGACCTTGTCCGGCAGTCCGACTATCGCCGCTTCCATGACATCCGGGTGACGGTACAGCACCTCTTCGATCTCTTTCGGATAGATGTTTTCGCCGCCGCGTATGATCATCTCCTTTTTGCGTCCGATGATATAGAAATACCCGTCCTTATCAACGTATCCGAGGTCGCCCGTATGAAGCCATTCATTTCTGAGCGTCTCGGCGCTCGCTTCCGGATTGTTGTAATACCCTTTCATGACGTTGGGACCTTGGACGACGATCTCGCCAACGGTTCCTACAGGGACTTCGTTATCGTGGTCGTCAAATATCTTCATGGGCTGCCCTTTGAGCGGCAGCCCGATAGAGCCGATCTTCCTCAACCCACCGAGCGGATTGACGGAACTCGCACACGTCCCTTCGCTCAGCCCGTATCCTTCGAGTATGAACGCCTTGTATTTCCTCTCGAACTCTTTGAACACTTCGACCGGCATAGGTGCTGCACCGCATATGCAGTACCGCAATTTGCTGAGGTCGTACTGTTCCGCATCGGGCAAGTTGTTCAGGATCGCATAGACCGTCGGGACGGCGCTGAAGGTGGTCGCACGGTACCGTTGAAGTGCAGGCAAGAAGTTTCTTGACGAGAAACCTTCCATCAACACCATGCTCGCGCCAACGTAAAGCGGGCTCAATGTCGTGACAACTTGGGCATTTACATGGAACAGGGGCAGAATGCACATGAACCGGTCGTCGCTGCTCGTGGTGGACGCTTCTGTGATCATTCTGGCGTCTGCAATATAGTTTGCATGAGTAAGAATGACTCCTTTTGGGCGTCCTGTCGTTCCGGAGGTGTATATGATAGATGCATCGTCTTCAGCGGTCACGGATGGGAGATGTTTGCGGATGGGCGCGCTCAAGAGTTGTTCGAACGGGATAACATCGGCGCCCTTCGCCGTCGAAATGACATGTTTCAGTCGGGGACAATCCGCCCTGATCGACCGGACGAGGTCCATGTATTCGTCGGTAACAATGATCGTTTCGGCTTCGCAGTTGTTGATAATGTAGGTGACCTCTTCCCCTTTGAGCCATGTGTTGATAGGAACGGCAACAGCGCCTGCTTTCATGACGCCGAAAAAGCTGTACATGAATTCAGGACGGTTCGGAATGAGGATACAGACGTTGTTTCCTTTCTTGACACCGACCTGTGCCAGACCACACGCTATCGCATCTGCGCGGTCTTTAAGCTGGCGGTAGGTAATCTCCTCGTCCTTGAAGAAGAGAAACGTCTTGTCGCCGTGTTGACTGGTTCGTTCCTCAAGCAATTGATTTACGGTCATGTCATCCCTCCCTCGCGGCTTCGATTCCCAACGATTTCAGACATTCCGGCGTAGGCACGCCCGTGTCCGCATCCCATCCGAGGGCGCGATAAAACTCCTGTCTCATGCCTTCGAGGTCTACGGTTACGCCTGCCGCAGGACCCTTGTCCTGGGGCGGTTTGCCGAGCGCTCGATCGGAAACAGACACGGCATTCGGCTTGACGCCTTCCCGCACGTTATAACACTGGCGCAACGTCGAGATTCGGCGACCGATAGTCAGACAATCTTGCGGTGTGATGTTCCATCCGGTAACGGCGGACAACGATTTGTCGTACGCTATATCACCCGTGATCAAGCTGAAAAAACAGAGACCGGCGCTGCTTGCCGCCTGGACGTTCGCGCTCACAGCCGCCTGAATAACCCCTTTGCCTGTAGGATCGTACTTGTTCTTCTTCCGCGTCAACATCGCCGGTTTCCTGAGTTCAGGAAACTTCTTATCGAGCCGCATCATCTGAGAATAGGTCTGCGAGCTTGTTGTGTGCCTGCCGGGTGTTGGTTCGGCAGCGTACGCTACCGCGAACCCGGGATCAAACCGCGGATCGTGCATCGGCAACTCCTGACCGCCGGCATGCATCGCGAACTTCTCCGATCCGCGCCCTATCTTCCGGCTTGCGACACGGACACCATCAGCGAGCAGATCGCCTATACCTTCCCGTGCCGCGATCTTCTTGACGAGCGCGATTATAGCGTCTGCGTTGCCCCACCTGAGTTCGAGGCCATCCGTATCCTTCGTACTGAGAATGCCGTTCTCGAAACATTCTATGGCAAACGCGGCTGTAACTCCTGTAGATATCGTATCGAGACCCGCAGTGTTGCAGATATGGTTCAACTGGATTATGGATTCAAGATCGTCGTTCAGACACATCGAACCGAACGCCGCTAACGTCTCATACTCCGGTTTGTGCTCATGGTCAATGGCATATTTACCTGTCGGAACCGAGACTATTCCGCCACATCCGAGCGGACAACTATGGCAGAAGAACTTCTTTTTCTCGTATCGTGTCACGCTTTCGTCGCTCAACCGATACGATTTCGTGTCCATATCAAAATCTGCGTACCCGACCCCGTCGTAGTTCTTGACAGGCGCGTCGCCAACCTCGACGGAATATGCCAGAGCGCCAGACGTTCCGTACGTGCGAAGCAGCTCACGATAAGACCCCGCTTCGGTCCTCATAGAAACCGGTAGCTTGCGCAGCATCTTGGAGAACGTCTTCATATGGGCGACGGAAGTCCTGTCCATAAACGATGCGTCGGCTTTGAGCCGCTTCAGATATGCCTGGTTGATCTCTTTGAGACGGGATTCGTCATGAAGGGTCACGCGACGGTTGCCGCGCACCGCTATCGCCTTGACCCGTTTCGATCCCATCACAGCTCCAAGCCCGCTGCGAGCCGCAGCGCGTCCTCCGTCGTTGATGATGCAGGATATGAGCGAGAGCTTTTCGCCTGCGCAGCCTATCGCAGCGACATGGACATGCTTATCCTGTAGCTCGCGCCGTATAGCCGATTCGGTATCTTCCGGACTGAGACTCGCCAAATGGTGGGCATCACGAATCTCGCACCGGTTTTCATCCACCAGGACATAGACCAACTGCGACGCCGCACCACGCAAGAAGACACCGTCATAACCGGTACGTTTGAGCGCAGGCGAGAAGTATCCTCCCGCGTTTGCGTCACCCCACAAGCCCGTCAGAGGCGATTTTCCGACGACCATGTACCGACCTGAATAGAGTGCTCCTGTATCTGTCAACAGACCGGGCAGGAATCCGAGTATGTTTTCCGGACCGAGAGGTTCTATTTTGGCAGGTTGATTGTCCCAGAGAATCTTCGCGCCGAGACCATGACCGCCAAGATAGTCTCGGTAAACAGTGTCGGGCAGGTCTTGGACGTGAGACGACCCTCGTGTCAGGTCAACCCATAAGATTTTGCCGTGATAACCGTGAGACATCAACTCTCAATCCCCGACGTAGATGTGCGGCTCCCGACAAGAAGAATAGCGGAAGACACAGGATGCTGTCAAGGAACCCGAGCGGTTTATTCACGCGCCTGCTTCCTCGGCCACTCTCAAGAACGAAACGGACGCAATAGACGAGCTCCGCGTGTCCCTCCGGAGCAGACACGCACGGGGATCGGAGGGTCACGCTCCGTCGTGACCGAAATATCGGACGTGACGGAGCACGTCTCTCCGAAGGGACGCGTAGGGGCGGGTTTCAAACCCGCCCGCCCCGTCTGTCCTGCCGCAGACTATGGTAGGGGCGCACGGCCGTGCGCCCCTACGGTCGCGTACCCCTTCCGACTGCCACTCTGACGGCATGCCGCATGTCATTGTGGACCTGAGCGAAGCGAGAGGAAAGAATCTCACACCACCCAGCCCTACACTGACTGGAGCCGCGGATGACGGCAGTTTCACTCTGATGAAAGGTTGGTGAGGTTTTCCCTGTGTCTCGTCTGCCGCGTCCCGTCTACTGTCTTTCGGACGGCATCCATTGCGGAGAAGAACGCAACGGATTCTACCGGAAAGAAGACCCTCACTGCTGGCATTTCGACAATCTCCAGGACCCAAACAATAGCGGGTGCGACGCCTCTTCCTGATTGAGATGCTCGAAGCTTACGCGTACCAGTGACGTGGTGTGGGGTAGGGTATGTGCCAGCTCCTCCCGGGAACGTCGGAAGTCACATGCGCTCAGACCGCAGAGCCGGTTCGCTCCGCTGTCGAGGTTATCGCTGGAAGACTACTTGACGGGATACTTCACGACCACGTTGTCGACCAGATCTTCGATGAAGTTGACGACTTTAGTTTTGTGCACTTCGACGCCAGATGGGTGAGCGCACGTGTTCCTGATGCCGAGCTTCTCATCGAGGACTTTCCTGATGTCATTGCTGATGATCTTTGCTGACCTACAGACCTCAATGAAGATGCTCTCGGGCAAATCCGCGAAGTCGTCATACTGCGCGATCACTAGCTTCTTGTGTTTGTCCGATCTTCGTTGGAGAGCTGCATTAAAGTTCGCGAGACGTCCGGTGTCGGCGAGGATGTAGTCATAGAGATGGGCGACGATTGCCGCCCATGTCATGAGAATGGTGGCACGCTTTGCATCAACACCAAGGCATGCTATGCCCTCCGCCAAGAACCGCCTCTGATTTGCGTCACTAACCCTCGCAACAGCCTTCTCAAGGTACGGGATGGCACTTTTCAGGAACGCATCAACTGCGACCTCGGGTTGTTCCTTTGCGGTGAGGTATGCCTCGACCTCGCTAAGGCCCGGCATGGCCAGGGCGAAAGTGCCGGCCTTGGCTCCCTTCATCAAAGGGGAGTTTCGCCCCTTGGTCATTTGTCTGAGAAGGCCTGGCAGGTCCGACGGCGTTTTCAGAGGTGCTTGGCTGAAACACGTCCTGATGTCCTTTGCCGTGAACTCGACCACCCCCTGGTGCTGCCGCAGATAGTATGCGAAGAGGAGGACCAAAGATTTTCGGGAGTAATCGGAGACATTCCCCGCTCGACTCACGAATTCGTGCAGCGTCATGATGCACTATTTCATTGCCGCCAAGACATCCTCGGCGCTGAGTGCCAGTGAGTATTTGCCACGTTCACGGCTGCGCAACAGCCCTTGTTTCACGGCGTTTGTGAAATGTTGCCCGTGGATGTTTTTGAGCTTGGCCTCACCCGCGATCTGATTGATCTCCTGGGGGGTAAATTCAGGCTTCCCGCGATACTCCTCAAGATACTTCCCGAAGACGAGGATTTGAGATACACCGCCCCTAGGATTCTTCGCCTTGTAGAACTCTGCCGGGGTTGGGAGCCTCCCAGGAGTCTTCTTGTCGGTCGCGGCTTGGATATCTTTCTTTAGCGTTGCAGGGGGTCCGGTTGGCAGCACCGGCACGCGTTGATAGAACGAATCCAGTTGCTTCTTTATGAACGAATCCGATCCCTCCACTTCAATCTCATCCTCACCATGACGAATTCGTATCTTGCTCATCGCTATCTCCCTTGTCTCTTACATCCAACGTTGTTCGTGTTCACACGCCCGTCTCCTCGGATACCGTTTTGAGTGCCCCATAAGACGCTTGCGAAAGAAACAATCATCTTTATGATGTCGGATGATACGTGAGTGCGACGGGGCTCCTTCACGGCTGGTTCGAGGCTCGTTTCATGAACGTCGTGTCACCTCTTTCCGTTCAGCATAGCACGTGACGCTTTTGGCGTAAGGGACTAACCATCTCCGGAGACGGACCTATGGGTATCCTAACGTGAAGCGCAGAATTTGTCAAGGAGTTCTTCTACCTGATGGCACTACTTTTTTGTCTAGCAAGAAAACGAAACCCACCAAAATCAAGGGTCCGGAGACGCGTCAGCCAGCTCGATCACCCTCGAAGGTGTCCAAATTCAGCCACATCTATCTCTCGAATGCTGCTCCTCTCCGGGGGTTCTCGGCGCGCGAACAACTATTCAATCACACAAATGGCACGCGACGAAGTGGGACTCGCAGGTCTGTTGGAATATCGGGTCAATCTGGCTGCACTGAGGCATGATTTGTGAACAGCGGGTGTGGAATCGGCACCCCGGTGGTGGCTCGATAGGGCTGGGGATGTCGCCGGTCAGGGGGATGCGTTGAGAGCGAACGGTCGGGTCGGGAACGGGGACCGCGGACAGCAACGCTTTGGTGTACGGGTGCAACGGGTTGGAGAAAAGTTCGTCAACCGGCGCTCGTTCGACGATCTTGCCGAGGTACATCACCGCGACATGGTCGCTGATATGTCGGACAACGCTCAAATCGTGCGCGATAAAGAGGTAAGTCAACCCAAGTTTTCCCTGCAGATCTTCGAGCAGGTTGAGTATCTGCGCTTGAATAGAGACGTCGAGTGACGATACGGGTTCGTCCGCGACGATCAGGTCTGGTTGGACTGCGAGCGCTCGAGCTATCCCGATACGTTGACGTTGTCCGCCGCTGAACTCGTGCGGGTACCGGTTCATATGTTCCGCTTCAAGCCCGACAAGTCCGAGCAATTCAACGATCCTGTCGCGCCGCTTGTTTCTCGGAACGAGCTTATGTATCGCGAGCGGTTCGCCGACCATTGCGCCGACAGTCATTCTCGGATTGAGCGACCCGTACGGGTCCTGAAATATGATTTGCATCCGACGCCGCAGCATGCGCAACTCCTTCGGTTTCAACGCGAAGACATCTATGCCGTCAAAATAGACCTTGCCGTCGGTGGGTTCCATCAACCTGATGATTGTCCTGCCGGCGGTCGTCTTGCCGCTGCCGCTCTCGCCGACAAGGCTCAACGTTTTGCGCGCTTGAATCTCGAAGGAGATACCGTCCACTGCGCGAACGTACCCGCTTACGCGCGAAAAGACGCCGCGTCTGACAGGGAAGTACTTCTTGAGATTCTCGACCCGGAGCAGCACCTCACTATTCTGTTCCATATCCTTAGAACCTTTAACAAAATGATGTAACCGAACGTCCGAATGTCACCCTGAGCGAAGCGAAGGGTCTCGTCTGTGGGCAGATTCTTCGCTACGCTCAGAATGACAAATGCCCTACACGCCCGCCTTGTTAGAGTGTCTCAAAGTTTCTCTTTACCGGCAAACCAACATGCCGCCTTTCGACCGTCGGTTATCTCGAGAAGTTCCGGCTCTTCCTTAGAGCATTTGTCCGCGGCAATAGGACATCGCGGATGAAACTTGCATCCGGACGGGAAATTGAGCGGGCTCGGGACGGTGCCGGGTATGACCCGCAACCGTTTGCGCTCTCCTTTCAGTTTCGGCAGCGACCGGAACAACCCGACGGTGTACGGATGAAGCGGTTCGCGAAACAGGTCAGCACACGGCGACCATTCTGCGATCTTGCTTGCATACATAACTGCAACATAGTCCGCCATCTCCGCGACGATACCCAGATCGTGCGTGATCAGTAAGACGGACATGTGAAATTCATCTTGCAGCCGGCGCAAAAGCGCAAGTATTTGAGCTTGTATCGTGACGTCGAGCGCGGTGGTCGGTTCGTCCGCGATCAGCAGCGACGGGTTGCACGACAGTGCCATCGCGATCATCACGCGCTGACACATCCCGCCGCTCATCTGGTGAGGGTACTCATCCACCCGTTTTTCTGGCGCTGGTATCCCCACCTTGTCCAGAAGCTCGATAGTTCGTTTTCGTGCTTCCTTCTTGCCAACTTTCTGGTGCAACATGATGGCTTCAGCGACCTGGTCGCCAACACGAAATACCGGGTTCAATGACGACATCGGTTCTTGAAATATCATCGCGATCTCTTTGCCGCGAACTTTCCGCATCTCGCGTTCAGGCAAGGTGAGCAGGTCGCGTCCTTGAAAGATGATTTTGCCCCCGACTATCCTCCCGGGAGGATCGGGTATCAGCCGGATGATAGACAGCGCAGTCGCCGTCTTGCCGCACCCGCTTTCGCCGACTAGGGCGACAGTCTGAGCGCGCGAGACATCAAAACTGACGCCGTCAACCGCACGGGCAACGCCGCGGTCAGTGTAAAAGTACGTGCGCAATCCGTCTATGTGCAGTAAGCTGTTGTTGTGATTACCCATGGTAAACCGTATACGGTAGACGGCATACAGCATACAGGGAAAACCAAGACTGCCAACCGTCGTTCTCCGCCTTTAGGTATCGAGTCATTGAGTCCCTCGCTCTTCAGCGACGGACTTGACAAGGCCGCTAAGCATTCTCGCTACATGATTGCATCGCGCCTCGAGATCCGCTACATCTTTCACGTATCCCAAGTCCTTAACGAGAATGAGATAATACCGCAGTTCTTCAAGCGACGCCGCGGCGATAGTATAGAAGTTCTTCTTCTCTTTTGTACCTCTGCGTTTGAACCCTTCGGTAATATTCGCGGGGATAGAAACTGCTGCGCGCCTCATTTGCGAGCACAAACCGAAGCGCTCTTCCGCTGGGAGCCTCCGCGTGAGCATGTAAATGTTGAGCACGAGTTTATGGCTCTCTTTCCATACGTCGAGGTCCCGGAAACTGACTATCTTCTCGCTCATCCCTGCCCATTTCCCGATCCCCGTATACCGTATTACGTATCGGGCTTTCTGACTACTGTCTAAGCCGCGGGTCTATCGCATCGCGCAATCCCTCGCCGACGAGGTTATACGCCGTGATCGTAATAAAGATCGCTGCGCCAGGGAACACCGCCAGCCACCATGCGAACTCAACATATTGCCGGGATTGCGCCAGTATATCTCCCCAGCTCGGCGTCGGTGGCGGAACGCCGAACCCCAGAAAGCTCAGTGCCGATTCCGTCAAGATAGCTCCGGCAACACCGAACGTTGCTGATACGAACACCGGACCCAACGCGTTCCGCAACGTATGCCAGAAAATGATCCGGAACTCGTTTGCGCCCAAAGCCCGGGCTGCCGTAACAAAATCTTGCGATTTGAGCCGCAGAAACTCTCCCCGAACGAGCCGCGCAACACCCGTCCAGCCGGTTATTCCTATGACGACCATGATATTGTAAATGCTCGGCGGCAGAAAGGCAATCACGGCAATGATGAGGAAGAACGTCGGGAAACAGAGCACGATCTCTAGAATCCGTGAAAGAACTATATCAATCTTACCCGAGTAGTATCCTGCAATCGCACCGAACACGGTTCCTATGGCGATGTATATGCCGACAGCGACAAACCCTACAGAAAGCGATACACGCGTCCCATAAATCATCCTGGTCAGAATATCTCTGCCGCGGTCGTCCGTGCCGAGCAGGTGTTTTCTGCCTGGTCCCTGCAACCTGTCGGTGAGATTGTATTGCGTTGGGGTGTACCGGACGGGCGGAAACATCGCGAAATCGCTTTTCTCGAATTTCGCAACCACTTTGTCGAATTCGACGTTACGGAACTGAGCATAGTCAATAGCCGCCGGGAAGTAGTACCGATCCTGGTATCTCATGATGATAGGTCTGTCGTTTGCCAGCAGCGGGGCGAGAATGGCGACCAGCATGAGAACCGCCACGAGCACCAGTCCGATCACGGCGATCTTGCGCTTTTGGAACTGCCGCCAGGTTATCGTCCAGTATCTTTCCGTACGGCGTTTCATCGTTCACTCCAGCGATATTCTCGGGTCAACCAACGCATAACACAGGTCCGCCAGCAATATTCCGATAAGGGTCAAGAGCGCAGATATGGTTGTTATGCCCATGATCACAGGGTAATCGCGCGCGAGAATACATTCGAACGCGAGTTTACCCATGCCGGGTATCGAGAATATGCTCTCGACAATGACGCTACCACCAAGCATCGCAGGCAGCAGAGCCGCAAGCAGTGTCACGATAGGTATCAGCGAGTTCCGGAACGCGTGTTTGAATATGACCACCTTCTCGGTAAGCCCTTTTGCGCGTGCCGTCCGGATATAATCCTGCCGGATAGCTTCGAGCATGCCGACCCTGCCGAACCGCGAGATGCTTGCCAACCCGCTGTATGTCAGACAGGTGATCGGCAGGACCAAATGCCAGAGCCTGTCTCCGATTTTGCCCCACAAGGTCAGATGGGCATAGTTGTCGCTGATGAGACCATAGATCGGGAAGACGTTCCAGAAATCGCCACCGCCAAGAAACATGATCAGAAGGGTTGCGACCCAAAAGCTCGGTAACGAATAGAGAATAAACAGGAATACCGTGATACCGTTATCCCAGAAACTGTTCTGATGAGTCGAGGAATAGACGCCAATCGGTATCGCAATCAGATAGACGAGAAATATGGATATGATCTCGAGCTGAAGCGAGATAGGAAGCCGCTCGACGATCTTCTCAAGAACGTTCCGATGATCTTTGTATGAGGTGCCAAAATTGAGTGTGACAAGCCGTTTGAGCCAGAGCGCGTACTGGACATGAATCGGTTTATCAAGCCCGTAGAGTCGCTTTGTCTGCTCGACTATCTCCTGAGCTATCGCGTCGCTCCGAACGCCTTCCGGTCCCAATCGGAGCGCCATAGCTGCCGGATTGCCCGGAGCAAGCTGAATGATGACGAACGTGACGGCGCTGATCCCCAGCAGCGTCGGTATTACGAGAAGCAACCTTCTGGTGATGTACACTTTCACGGCACATTGCTCTCCCGCCCGTACTTCTGTTTCGCTTTGGGCACATACCATTCTTTCGGGTCGAGCCCGAGCGGGTACACTTTTACGTTCTCGAACCGTCTGTCAACCACCACAAGGGCTTGAGGACAGAACATGAACGTATACGGTTGTTCCTCGTGCAGGATGGTGTGGAGCCGCCGGTACATCGTGCGGCGTTTTTCAGCGTCGAACTCGCGTCTTCCCTTCTCGATGATCTCGTCAGCCTCGGCGTTAACAAAGCCGACATAATTGGAGCCTTTCTCCGCCTGGGAAGAGTGCCACAACTGGAACGGGTCACCTTCAACGTCGAGCGACCATCCCATCGCAACTGCATCGAACTTTCGGTCCTGAACTTGCTGCTCGAACGTTGCCCATTCGAGCGGTCGTATAGTCATGCGAATCCCGACTTTCTTGAGGTCTTCCTGCAAGATGGTCGCGAGCTGATCGGAGAATGTGGACCCCGGGACTATGAGAAACTCAAAACTGAACGGAACACCATCTTTGTCACGGATTCCGTCGCCGTCGTGATCAACCCAACCCGATTCGTTGAGCAACCGTTCCGCTTCAGCGACGTTGTACGGCCATGGTTGGATCGCATGGTCGTAGATCGGACCGTTGATGTACCAATCTCCGGTCACGATCTTTCCCAACCCGTACAGCAATTTCTGTAGAATCGTTTCCCTATCAACAAGCTCGGTTAACGCCCTCCGGACCCTTTTATCCTGAAAGTACGGGCGTCGCATGTTCCAGCCGATATAGTTAAACGAGGGGAGGTAATAGGTAAGTTTCCGCGCTCGCTGCTCGAACTCAGGACTGCCCGCTTGTCTTACCCACTGTTCAGGGCTCAACCCCAGAAGATCAAGTTCGCCCCGTTTGAACAACTGCAATGCTACCGTGTCCTCGGTCACGATCTTGAATACAACCCGGTCAAGATGACACCGTTTCCCCCAGTAGTTCTCGTTCCGTTCGAGCACTATCTTACGACCGGTATCCCATTTGACAAACTTGTACGGACCGGTGCCGACGGGGTGCCGATCGTTCGGGTGGCTGTTGAAATCGCCGCGTTCGAATATGTGTTGCGGCATTATCGCGAATGTGCCAACGACTTCAAGCGCTTTCCAGTATGGCTGAGTGCAGACGAACCTCACGGTATAGTCGTCAATAACCTCGACTCGATCTATGTCTCTGAAATAGTTCCTCAAATGGGCGGCGTCAACCTTCGGATCCTTGATCCGTTCAAACGTGAATGCGACATCTCGAGCGGTCATCGGCGCACCATCGTGGAACTTCACCCCCTGTTTCAGCTTGAAAGTGTATGTAAGGTGGTCGTCGGAAATGATGTACGATTCAGCCAACTCCGCCTCAAGCTCGAGCGTCTCGTTATTGCGTCTCAGCAATGCTTCGTAGACGTTTCTATTGACCACAACCTCGTACAGATCGCGTGCCGTGACTGGATTGAGCGTTTTCGGTTCGGCGGGCATGTTACGGATGAGCCAATCGCCATCCACAGATTCGCTGGCAGCGTCTTTGCTAGCCGTTGAAGTTGGCGTTTGGGGATTCTGAGATGTTTGGCGCCCGCACCCAATGACCGTCGCGATCAAAATGGCACCAAGAAATAAGAGGCAAGGGATGTTCGAGAGAACCTTGGAAGATGCCACCTTACGCAGCCCTATAGTGATTCGAAAGAACGTTGCACATCAGACCCAATCGCCTCTGGTTGAATCGTAACATAGGCTCGATGGCATGTCAAACTGGGGTTGATTTCACGCACCCCCAACGCGAGTTTGGGGGTGCCACCCGGCCGAGCGGCGGGCGGGTTTCAAACCCGCCCCTGCCAAATGGGACGGACGCTATGAGAGAAGGCTATCACTTGCGACGGCTATAGATCGCGCATCCCGCAAGACTAGCCGCGAGCACGCCGATACCGGTAGCAGTTGTTACAGGCACGGCCCCGTACGGCAGCCACTGTGGAAGCACGGTCATGCTTGTGCTCAGACCGTAATCGAACCCGAGACTGCTATGATAGATGAGTTCGACGTAAAAAGCGGTCCAGCCGGATGGAGGTCGAGAAATCCGTCCTCGATAGACTCCGCTGGTCCCTGTGAGCACCGTGCTTGACCACGTCTCATTTCGAAAATCGCGATCGCTGGAATTTGCTCTCCATAATCCCACTTGAACGGGCAGGTCTGTAGCTCGGACCTCGAAGGTCCCGTCGAACTCGACGTCCCAGTCAAACCGCGGTCGTTGTTCGCCGGTGAGCACGGTCTGGTAGAACGCCGCAAGTGCCAGCGTACCGCCTGCGTCGGCATCGTGACCCGTGTTCGGCATGTAATGGAGATACTTCTCGCCTTGCAGATCCGGGAAATAGAGGTTCGCAGCATCAACTGTCCAGTACGGATCGTTTGTTCCGAGCAAAATCAGTTTTGGTAGAGTCAGAACGTCCCGGTACTCGTACGGGTCAACGATCGCAAGAAGTGCTGCACCTTCCGGTGAAGACATCCGTTCCTGAAGGTGTAGCAGAGTGTAATCCTCGATCTCGAAACTGTATTCACCGTAACAATCGAGCTGGTGCTGCATCTGGGGTGCAATGTTGAGTACGTCTATGATAAGGGGCGCAATGCCCATCACACGTGGATCCTGGACTGCTCCCGTCAACCATGTTGTCCACCCGCGCTTCGACCCGCCTGTCACCACAAATCCGCTGATCTCCTGACTGAATTCCGTCTCAGATACGGCTTGTACGGTATCCATCGCGCTGACAGCGCTTTTCACCATGGGAAGAAGCAGCGGCCAGGTGGGATCGCCTTCGACGAGGAACCTGTCGAACGTGTACGCGATAATGGTGTCCTCGTACATGTTCCCGAACAGAGGTTGGTTCGGTACTTGCTTGACGTCGGCAACGACCGTACCTGTGAGAGCGGCAACGGTAACAAGATTACCGTCAACCGTCGTCGGCGGACCGCCGGTATTGCTTCCGCCGTCAACAAAAAGTAGTGCCTTGTCAGAATGCAGAACCGTATCCGGTTTGACTATCGTCAGCCAGTGCCACCATACGATCCCGCGCCACGTCTGCGATGTCATCCTCACCACGTATGCCGTGTAACCTGGACCTGAGATCGTAGACTGGATCTCGTATGTGTAACTCGGGTCCGGTGGCTGAACGTAATCCACAAGCGGACCCGCAGTCGCCCAACCCGCAGTCGTGAGAACCAGGATCGCGATCAGAACACTTCTTTTGAAACCGCTCATATGCTCTCCTTTCTTTTCGTGGCCAAACAAGAGGTTCGTGGCAAGATATGAAGAAACTGACACCCCGACCAAAACCCGAAACGATGCATTGGACCTCCCCATGTTACCGACGTAGCTACCGCGATAACGTTCTCGAGTTTAATCGTGCTGCAACAGCAGGGACTTTGTCAATTCTGCACTGACCGAGCTCAAACGTCTTGCTCTAAACTGGCTCACACACGCGATGACCGCGACTAATCCAAGTGCACAGATGCTCAGCCACGCGCCAGCCCTGAACGACATCGGATCGTACCGGAACTCCACGCGATGTGTGCCTTCAGGCACGAACACCGCGCGTACAATGTAGTTCGCGGCATAGAGCTGGTCAGGTTTGCCGTCAACGAACACCTTCCAGCCCGGATAATAGGTGTCGCCGAGAATAAGGAATCCCGGATGCTCCATGGCGACGTCTACCGCGACATTGTTCGGTTCATATTGTGTCGCTGCCGCTGTTGACCCATCCTTGAGAGGTGCATTTTCAAGCAGTGCCGAAACGGTTTCAGGCACCTTTTGCTCGAGAACGACCGTTGTTGCCGGATCGAAGTTGTCAGAAGCGAGCAGCTCAAACACCTCGTTCTCCGTTCGAGCAACAACCGCGCGATGCACTACAAATGCCCGAGGAAGAAACCGCAGGTTCTCGTATATGGTCACATTCTCGAGTGTGGTTACGAGCCGATACCGGGATTGCTCGTCGAAATCCATGCCTTCGCCCATGAACGGCGACCGGAGAAAGTACTTGATGTTAAGCAACCCGCTGAACTTCTTCCAGATGAGCGTCTTGAGACGTGATGGGAACGCGACAGACCGGTAATAGTATATTCCATCATACCCCCATTCGTCCGGTATCCGGTACACCATAAGAGTGGAACTCGGTATAGCTGACGCAGTACACGTGACACGGTAGAGCGATCTGTCCTCCCGGAGGCGCTGGAACAAGCGCGTATCGGGGAACACGTATCGCGAGTCTAGCGTCGGGTTGTACCAGATTCCGAACGAGAACAAGTCAGCGATGGTGATGCAAGCGAACCCAGCGCTCAGTATCCACGCGGAAAAACGGCGCACGTGGAACAGTGTTAGCAGAAGCACTGTTCCAATGCTCCACGCTAGGAACTTGCCAATCTGAAGAACCTCATATTGTTCCATGTGCAGCGTCTTGATGATTCCTTTGCCCGACTGGAACTGACTAACATAAAGGCTCAGTGCCAGAACGAACAGCAGGACGACGCCGATCAACCCGTTTCTCCGGTCGCGCCGCTCACTTGTGCTGAAAAGCTCTAAACCCATAGCGCCGAGCGTTGGGATAGCTATGCAATTGAATGCGACGAAGTACTCGAACCGGAGCTGGTCGAACATTGGTAGCCCAACCACCCATGAAAACCCATACATCTCGAATGCGAACGCCGTACACAGGAGCGACGTTACCGCGAGCGCTACCGCCGGACCTTTTGCTTTCGCGTTTGCTCTTCTCAACATCACGACAGCGACTGCGGCGAGCATCAGCGCTGCAATGCCGTTATAAAGGGATGCATCTATGTTTGAGTTTCTGAACCCCCAGTAGTTTCTGTGAGCTGAATCCCCGAAAAACCACGGGACGAAAAACGAGAGGAGCATAGGGAACACACAACCCGAGACCGCGCCGCTCTGCTTTGCTCTGTCGTACACAGTCCAACTGTTCCGGAGAAACTCAGCAAACGGGATGAGCTGAACTGCGGCTATGCAGGCGCCGATACATGTTGCTGCAGCGACACATAAGGCAGTGTTGACTCCATCGACAGGCTTCCGTTCATGCCACGCTGACTGCGCGGCTCTAATCACCGTGTATAGTGCCACGCCGACCAGTATCGTGAAAATGGACTCAGGATGACCTGAGAAAAAGAGCATTCCTATAACGATGCTCAGGAGCAATGTCCACCCAGTTCTCTTAGACGAGATGATCTTTTCCACACAAATGAGGATGACCGGCAACCAGACCATTGCTGACACCAGGGGCCATTTCAGCCACGAAATGTTATACCCGCAGAACGCATAGGTTACTGCACAGAACGTTGCAGGTCCCCGTCCTATGCCAATGGTTCGAGCGAAACCGTACGCGGCTAACCCGCAAAGGAACAGTTTCAATACCGCTGTTACGTTCAGCGCCATCTTGAGCGGGAGAACGTACGACACAGCGCTGAGCGGGTCGAAAACGGTTGTCTGGTAATTCGCCAAATGGGGAGCACCGAGCAGGACGTACGGGTTCCATAACGGTACCTGTCCTTTACGCACCATCTCGACCGTGAGCGTTCGCCACGGATAAAAGGCAGTAACCTCGTCTCCGTGAAGCTTGTTTTGAGGCGCGTCAAGACCCGGCGGTTTGTACGTTTTCCACGGGTCAACCATGAACAGGATGTCGGCAGCCGTGAAACAGTGTCCAAGAAACGCCAGTTTCCAGAAATAGCCGCACAGCAGGATCAGGAGCACCAATGATACGCAGAGATACTCTTT
>Ga0315291_10004052_pt1 | contig 18778 bp, 19 predicted proteins | sample YL17G12_20_MG_FD_203070 | JGI IMG/M metagenome (GOLD analysis project Ga0315291, IMG submission 203070) | Sediment microbial communities from Yellowstone Lake, YNP, Wyoming, USA - YL17G12_20 | ecosystem: Environmental > Aquatic > Freshwater > Lake > Sediment | place: USA: Wyoming | collected...
TTGAGTTGTGCTATCCATTTTTTCTCCTCTGGGTATAAATTATACCCATTTTTAGTTTGAGCACAACCCTAAAGGTGCAAAGTCAATTTTAACCAGTTTGTCTAATATGTGCTGGAACAGAACAATATTTTCGGCCATGAACCGTTCAACCGTACGTTTAATTGATTTGTGCAAATGACCACCCGGGATTACAGGTTGATAGCATGGACTGGATATATTCCACTCCTCAACAAATTCTTCCGCGTTTTTCGTGGTTTCGGTGTCTTCTGCTTTTTCTCGTCCGACACCCGCAGGTTCGGCGCTTATATTTGCAATGTTTAGTTCAATTTCTACTTGTGACATATTTTCATCCGGTCGCGAACCCGATAATTTGTTCTGGTCGGGATGACCGGGTTCTAAGGTTTCGTTTTTCATTAATTCTCCATTTAATGCTGCGACCCTAAAGTTAAGAAATTCTTATTGGGTCTAATTAACAGTATTTTTACATTATTTTTCTTGTCTTGCGCTGGTTATATGAATCCTCAAACTCTGCCAGACTCATATAACCTGAGCTACTATATACATAAAGCTTGTTATAACTATAACTAGTCTCAAGCCAGTCACTAATCTTTGCTTGAGTTATTCAAATCTCTCAAACTCATTAAGTCATATTACTCCTTCCTTTTCGAAATAGTGCTTCGCCTCATCTTCAAGCATACTTTTCGGCACAGCTACTATATCCTGGTTAAAGTTTCGAATATCTGCCATCTTTAAAACCCAATAACTTTGCCTCTCAGCATCTCTGCTTGTTCTTTTCCCCGCGCCGGATAACATATTAAGTCTAAATAAAGTTGAATATTACCAACCACTTGAAGACCATTGATTTCTTTCACTGTATTTAAAATACCTTCATCATATGGTCTTATAATACTTACATTGCCACCGGAAGTTACAGGTTTTAAATTAGCGTTTTGGGCAAATTTGTCTTTATCACCCACAAGATATAGATGAATAAAAGGTGTCATCACATAAGGTGCAACTAATGACGCAGCCGCAAAAAGCGTGAATGCATAAGTGTAATTTAGCATTTCAGCGGTACGGGCTAAATTGTTAAGTAATTCATGATAATTACGTTCACCCGAATAAAATGTGTCAATCGTATTAAACTCTGTAAACTTATAGTACTTAACCCAGTCATCTAATAATTTCCCAGGCTGGATTATCTTTATTCCTTGCTTTGTCTTTTCAACATATTCCTCGTCAAGTAATTTTTTTATGACATTATAAACTTGTCCTAAACTCACTTTTGAACTATTGGCCAAATCTTGCAATTTCCACGATCTAAACAGTTCTTCCAAAATGACTCTTATAACTCGGGTTGATTTTATTGCGAACAATGATTTTAATCCTCGAGTTTCGCTTTTAATGCTTTCTCTGCTTTCTTTAATAATAAATCCATCTTTCCAGAAAAGACCAATATTTCCTAATGTGTCTATGTAACTAACTCCTTCTCGTCGACACAATGCTCTTCCGCTCGGTCCGATAAATGGTGCGATTATTAGAGGATAATAATTCCGATAATTTTTCCCGATATCCTTCAAGTAAAAAATTGCATTTCTTAGATGTCTTGGTTGTGTCAATTTCTTAATTTCAGCGATAAAGACTTTACCGCGTAATTTTGTCTCAACCACGCCGTTTTTAAAATCCTTCAATTTATTCCGATCCTTCTTAAATGAGGGACCAACCTGAACCATGAAAATTAAATCTGGGGCTCGTTGCTTCGTAAGATATGCCGCTGGTTTTATCTTAAAAGTTAAAGCCTCTGGAAAATCAAGGCCCTCTTGCAAGATTTTTAAAGCCTTACTTAATATTAATTGTTCGTCCATTTTTTCACTCCACGTAACGTTTTCAGCGTTACGCTGAAATTATACAAAACAATGGAAACTTTGTCAATAGTTCGAATTGCCTTATGCTTTTCAGAAATGTTGCACTTCATTATTGAACCTGCCCATCAAAAATCTACACGAAATGGTATCATTTAGACCATATAATAATTACACCTGGAGGACATACTAGCTTAAAGAATAAAATTAATATATAGCAGTATCGATATTCATTAAAATTATAGTTTATCTTCAACAAATATATAGTTAAACTATAAAATTAATTAATATATGCACTTGACATATCAAATTAATTGGTTATAATATAATATGGATAAGATAAATTTAGAAAAATTAGAAAGCCATCTTTGGAAATCGGCTGATATTTTAAGGGGGCATATTGATGCTACGGATTACAAAAAATATATATTTGGGCTGTTGTTCCTTAAGCGAATATCGGACGTATTTGACGAAGAAGCGGAAAAAATTGCAGATAAAAAAATAGCATATGAGGACCATGATTATCATGATTTTTTCGTTCCGAAAAAGGCGCATTGGGGTTTTCTAAAAAGCTTGACTCAGAATATCGGCGAAGCGATCAATATCGCAAATGATTCATTAGAAGAAGAAAACCCAGAAAGTTTAGAAGGTGTTCTCTCGGTAGTTGATTTTAATGATAAAGAACGATTACCCGACCATATACTTTCTCAATTAATCAATCATTTCTCTCAAATTAGACTTCGCAATGAAGATTTGGAAAAGCCGGATATTCTTGGCGACGCCTATGAATACCTAATTGCTCAATTTGCATCAAGTGCAGGTAAAAAGGGCGGCGGGTTTTACACCCCAAAAGAGGCAGTTGAATTATTGATAGATATTTTAGATCCAGTCGAAGGAATGCGAATATGTGACCCGGCATGTGGTTCGGGCGGTATGTTAATACAATCGGTCAATCATCTAAAAGCAAAAGGTCAAAACCCTAAAAATATCTCGCTTTACGGTCAGGAAATAAATGTTGGCACATGGGCAATCTGTAAAATGAATTTACTGCTTCACGGGTTACAAAATGCACAGATTAAAAGATGCGATACACTACGGGACCCTCAATTACTTAGTCAGGGAAAGCTAATGGACTTCGATATAGTAATCGCAAATCCACCATTCTCGTTAAAGAACTGGGGTTATGAACAAGCCCAAACAGACCCATACAAACGATTCAGGTTCGGCGTACCCCCAAAAGGATATGCGGATTACGCTTTTGTCCAGCATATGATTGCGACAGTCAATTTGAAAGGCAGAGTCGGTGTTATTTTACCTCATGGAGTATTGTTCCGTGGCGGAGCCGAAGGGATGATTAGAAAGGGTATTTTGGCAGAAGACCTTATTGAGGCCGTGATTGGCTTACCATCTAAATTATTTTACGGAGCCGGTATTCCTGCTTGTTTATTTATACTTAATAAAAATAAATCTAAAGAAAGAAAAGGGAAAGTATTTTTCCTTAATGGTGCGAACGATTTTCTGGAAGGAAAGAAGCAAAATAAGCTACGCCCTGAAGATATTGATAAAATCGTGTACGCATTTCGAGAATATAAAACGGTTCAAAAATATTGCCGTCCGGTTCCCTTAAATGAGATTCAAGAAAATGATTATAATCTTAATATTACGAGGTATATTGCTATTACAGAGGAAGAAGAGAAGATTGATGTCCAAAAAACTATAAATGAGCTACAAGAACTGAAGCATGAATACCGAGAAGTCGAAGACAAAGTTTTTGATTACTTGAATGAATTAGACTATAAAGTTTAATCATGTTCACTAATATAACCGATATTGAAAAAGTATTTATTGCGCTTTCAGAACAATTGGAATCTTTAGGGATTAATCATCTAGCAATTGTAGTATGCGGCGGTGTGGCGCTTAACGTATTAAGGTATGTAAGACGTACAACCAAAGATGTTGATGTTATTGCTTTTATTGAGAGCAATGTTTTGGTCAAAGCCAAACCTTTAAAACCGCTGTTGCTTGAAGCGGCGAGGAAGGTTCAAGGAGATTTTAATTTACCAGAGAATTGGCTAAATGCTGGACCAGCTGACATTATGGATTTTGGATTACCTGAAGGCCTTATCAAAAGAGCGGAAATTCGTAAATATGGAAAAATCCTGACTATTCATTTTTTAAGTCGTTATGACCAAATTCATTTCAAACTCCATGCGGCGGTTGACCAGGGCGGGAAACATTATGACGATCTCCTTGCCTTAAAACCCGCCGCTCAAGAATTAGAAGATGCGGCACGCTGGACAATGACGCATGACGTCTCCGACGGTTACAGAAAACTTCTCAAGAGTTTTCTTGATCATATAGGACACAAAGATGTTGCCGATAAACTTTAAACAATTTTTTCTGGAAAACATTTTAGATTTTCTCTGGCGGCAGTGGTCCGCATTAGGGGTCGCCGGCGGTGCCTATCCAGAAGACCGGTGGATTATTGACCCAGAAGCGATTCTTGTCTTTTCTTTAGAAATAGCAAGATACGAACCACGGCTTTTTGATGAGATACTTGATTGGCTTGTTGTTAATGGTAAATGGATTGATATTCAACGTCTGCGTAGCATTATCAAGAACAAAGAAGATACTACACAGCGATTAGTTAGTGCAGTTGCATATTTCTTGTCTCGCGAGATTAAGACTTATCAGCGTAAATGGCGCGCTTTGAGCTTACACAACAAACTAAGTTCAAATTTGCCGATAGAAATGCTTTTTAAGACTAAAGAGGGAAAACCTTATCCAAAACCAAAAGAAGCATCTGTTGTATTTCGCGATTACGGATTTTTACGGGAAGAACTCTTTTTGCGAAGAATGTCGAAATCTGCGCCAACAAACATACGAAGTAATATTCGCTTTTTACTGCGGAAATTCTTCGGTATTGGTTCGCGCTCCGAATGTGTTGTTTATCTCTTAACTCATGACGCAGGTCATCCGAGTGAAGTAGCCCAGGCAATTGGCATTTCGGTCCGAGCAACGCAGGATGTTTTGATTGAGCTTGCTGAGTCGGGATTAGTACTTACAAGAATAAAAGGCAAGAGAAAAATAGAGTACTGGTTACCTCAAAAAAGATGGTGGGAGTTTCTTTCCGGTATGAATTATGAGGATACTAAGAATCCAATATGGCTTGATTGGATTTCATTATATTCGGCATTGATTGAGGTGTGGGATGTATTAAAAGAAACTGAGAAAACCGAATCCGATTATATGCGCAGTTCAAAACTAAGGGACGCAATGAAAACAATAAGTCACAAATTTTCCGAGAGCAAAATCGCGGTACCGGCCGTTCCCGACCGGAATGTAAGCTCAGAAAATTACGAACAAGCATTTCACGATTTTATAATAAAGGTGTTAGGAGCCAGCGGTGGAACAGGTCGATAGCTTAGGAACCAAACAGAAATTTAAGAAAACAGAAATTGGTAAGATTCCGGTGGATTGGGAGATATTAACTTTGGATAATATTTCAGAAGAAATCTATAGCTATCCAACATATTATGATATTAAATACGTAAAAGAAGGAATCCCAGAAGTCAGCGGAGAACTGATTAAACCCAATGGAGCACTTGAAAGAGATTTATCAAAATATCGGTTTATATCACCAGCAACCGCATCAAAATTTCCTAGGGCATGTCTTGAAGAAGGCGATTTTGTGATATCCGTAAGAGGTACGATGGGGAAAGTCGGAATTGTCCCAGAATTTCTGGATGGTGCGAATATGACTGCCAACCTGATTCGCATATCACCTAAAAGTGATAAAGTTTTTCCTCGTTTTTTGCATCAGTTATTTATAAGCGATAAGTTTCAAGATATTTTAAAAATAACTTCATCCAGTACAACGATAAAAACAATCAAGGCACCGGAACTAAAAAAGTTAAAATTTGCCATTCCTCCTATCCATGAACAAAAAAAAATTGCCGAAATTCTGTTAACGGTAGATGAAGCTATTGAAAGAAACGCAGCGGTTATAGAGAAGACCAAGCAGCTAAAAAAAGGTTTGATGCAAGAATTACTCGCCCATGGCATCGGACATAAGAAATTTAAGAAAACCGAGATTTGTGAGATTCCGATAGATTGGGAAGTTGTCAAACTAAGCAGCCTGGCGATTGCAAACAAGAATGCTTTTGTTGCTGGACCGTTTGGTTCAAATTTAAAATTAAAAGATTACGTAAAATCGGGAGTTCCGGTTTTGCAAGGGAAAAATATAACTTCCGATCGCCTGGACTGGTTTGACATTAGATACGTATCTAAGGAAAAAGCCGAGGAATTATCAAGGAGTCTTGTGAAAGTTGGAGATATCCTAATAACAAAAATTAGAACTGTAGGTTGTTCTGCCGTGGTTGATAACCTAAAAGGACATGAAGTAGCACTCATTCCTGCAAATCTAATGAAAATTTCCCTTGATGAAAAAAAAGTTGATATAAATTATTTTCATCAATGGTTAATCTGGTCAAAAACCAAAAAAAGAATTATTGATATAGCTTCTCAGACCGCACAACCGGCATTAAGTCTTAAAACAATGAAATTATTTAAAGTGTTACTTCCCCCGCTTCCTGAACAAAAAAAGCTTGCCGAAATTTTATCTTCGATTGATGAAAAAATAGAAAAAGAGATTGCGAATAAGGAAAAATTGGCTAATATCAAGAAAGGTCTGATGCAGGTATTATTAACTGGCAAAATCAGAGTTAAAGTATAATGAGGATTTGATAAATGATAAAAGAAAAGTTCAAAGAAGATACTCTTTCAGAACAACCGGCAATCGAGCATTTACAACGACTTGGTTATACATATATCCACGGTGATTTGCTCGACTTAGAGTTAATTGATGATTGTGAACGGAAATCGCGCAAAGATGTTATCTTGGAAGAACGCCTTGTTTCTGTTTCAGCACAGATTAGACAAATTGGTTAAAATCTAACTTGTACTTTTAGGGTTGTGCTCAAACAAAAAATGGGTATAATTTTATGCCCAGAGGAGAAAAAATGGATAGCACAACTCAAGCCCAAAATGAAATAAATGAAAATGGCCAGCCGGGTGGCGCGCAGTGAAGCTGATGCGTCAGGTCCAGCGGGCAACCAAACGCAGACTCAGCCGCATAAGACGAAGCGCGTAGATGAGATTTGGCAGTGCGATGCGACGCATTACTTTGTGGTTGGCTGGGGTTTTTATAAGCAAATCGCGGTCCAGGACGACTACTCACGGAATCCCTTAGCCTGGGACATTAAACCTGATGAGACTGCCTAGAGCATCAGTGATGTGGTGGAAAAGGCAATTAAACAAGCTAAAGCACAGGGTCATCTAAAAGACTATAAAAAGCCTATGCTTTTATCTGATAATGGTGCGGGGTTTACGTCCAAGATCCTGGATGGGTATCTGGCCGCACATGGAATCAAGCATATCTTTGGTAAGCCCTATCATCCCCAGACCCAGGGTAAGATTGAGCGGTTTCACCGGAGCATCAAGGAAAGGGTCTGTCTTTTGGTCTACTGCTCACCGGAAGAGCTTAAGAAAGCGGTTGACGAAGCGATTATATCTTATGCGGCCATGCCTCATACCGCTCTAAACAATGTGAGTCCCCGGGATGTTTATGCTAAGTAAACGGGAAGAGATCTTGATGAAGCGGGACGCAAAAAAAACCGACTGACTTTAATGCGTCGGAAACTATATAATATGCGCGGAGAAAATAATGTCGTAGTACCTTAGAGAGTGTAAATTACATAATAGCCAATTTGTACAATATCGCCTGGAATACAACAGGCGGTTAACCGAGCATTTCCTGAAGGTGTCAGAGGTTCCGGCTTGAAACTTATCCGCGATAATGGTTCGCAGCCGACCTCGGTGAGTTTTATGAGTGAAATGGCAAACTTAGAGATTGAGCAGATATTTACGTCATATGACAATCCAAAGGGGAACGCGGAGACTGAGCGTATGGTACGGACTATAAAAGAAGAGGTGGTTTGGCTTAACGAGTTTGAAACGCTCGAAGAAGCCAAAGAGAAAATCGGCAACTGGATTGAGGTTTTCTATAACAAGCTTTATGTGCACAGCCGATTAGGTTATATGAGTCCGGAGGAGTTTGAGGTTTCATATAACCAGGACAAGATAAAAAAGACAGCATGAAAACTCTACTAACCAGACCCATTAAAAGTGTCTTGACTTTAGGGTCGCACTACAATTAGTCATTTTGCTTTTACTGGAAAGACATAAGCAAATTTAACTTTTTGCACGGGGAGAATCTCATTTAAGGTTCGTCCGACATCTTCTTTTGTTTTTCCACTAGCGATGATGACACCTTCGAATATGGCAAACCAGACATTAGTCAAACCGATTTTACGCAACTGCTTTCGATAAGTTCGAGCGTGAAGTTTCCCCAATTCTTGATGATAAACGGTTAAAAGATTTTGGTCTTCATCGATTAAATTTTCAATCTCCTCTTGATTTATTTCATAGCTACCTTTACTGCGCAGATAAAATTTTAACCGTGCCACCGTGCTTGGTTCTAATTCTTCCTTTAAGAATGGAAGCGAGGTTATAATACCAAATCTTGACTTAGCCTCTTGAAAGGAAATGTTTAAGTCCCTTCCAATGCCGACTCCTAAGATGACCCGATAGGTGTTAAGAAACCCATCATAGATAATCTGTTCTTTGAATGGCAAAAGGACGGTATCAAGCATAATTGGCAGACAATGACCTAACTTCTCTTCAAAAGTATCGGTAATGGCAACGACACCATAGGCTTTAGCAGGAGAATCAGAACTAAGAAAGATTGTGTACTTTTTTAGATAGGAAATGAGACTGAAAGTTCCCTTAACAAAGTTCTTCCAGCTAAAAACTATTTTTAACTCACCGTTTGAAAAGTTAAAAGGATTCTCCTTAACAAAAGAATCAATCAAATTAATTTGGTCATATAAAGCATCCCGAATTTTCATTTTCTCTTTTACTGATAAGTTTTGAAATTCATTTAAGGTTGAAACCGCACTAAATAGTTTTAATTGTTGATTGGTATATAATAGTAACGATGGATGCAACTTGTAAAATAATCTTACATCCGCTTCGTTCAGTTTCATTTCAATCCCCTCTTATAAGATTTATTGAGGGGGAATTCTGTGAAAATCGGTGTTTACCCTGCCCCTTCCTTAACTATTCTGTCAACTGTTAACTGTCCACTGGTAGCCGATGAAGGGGCGGGGTAAATCTGTGGTTTCATATTATATTATCTTCCGCAACACTTCTTATATTTTTCCCCACTACCACACGGACAGGGGTCATTTCTGCCCACTCGTTGACTGTTTATTCGCTTGACGGTTATATTATAAGGAAGATTGCCTGATAACCATTCAAGCGCACCCGGTGTATTCCCCCATATCTCAATCGCTATAGCCGCATAACCAACTGCTTCGTCTTCGCCTCCAATGGTAATGCAGTCTGGTAATTGTTTAGGTAATTGTTTCTTTCCAAGCAGGTAAGAAGGGACTAACTGATTAGTTTCCAATGCTTCGTTTAGGCAGAAATTTGCTTTTAAACTTGCTCCTTCGTGTCGGAACATCCATAAAGCACGGTTGAATAACCATTCTGCTGTTGAATCGTCTTCATAATGGCTAAAAAGTTTTTCAAGTTCGTCGTCCAAACCCTCTTTAAAAAGACAGTTGGCAAGTATGTATCGAATACCTTGATTATCGCCTGGATTAAGACGAAGCATATCATAATACTGCTCGATGGCTTGCTTCCGTTCACCGAGCGACCAAAGACAGTTAGCTAAACCAAGACGCGCCCGCATATAAGGACGAGTTTCGACTAAACCCCAAAAATGTCCAACATCTTCTATGAATACATTTGGGCCGAGCGCTCGTTCACCGGCTTTCACGCCGCGCTCGTAAAGTTCTTTGGCTTCATTTAGACTTTGAGCGGTCTCTTGGGCTAACAGCACATAAGCGTCAGCACAGCCTTCGGAAATCTCAAGTGCTTGTCGTGCTAATTTCACCCTTTGTTTTCCAGAACATTCCCAAGCATTATACATCAGGTCTTGAGCATTTTCTAAAGGCGTTCGTTTGGATGGTGATAGTACTGCATCGGATTTGAGTAAATTCTGCAAATAAGCGTTTGCTTCTTCTGCTGTGTTAAACTCTTTACCTTCGAGCAACTTACTAATATCAGCGAGCGACTTTTCCATTGCGCGTCGGTCTGGAATCTTATCAGACTTTGGCTTCTTCTTATTTTGTTTGTTCACTTCAAACTCCTTACTGTTTAACCACGATTAAACAGATTAGACAAATTTAAATCCACCTTAGTTCTACCTTTATAAAAAGGAATTTCCTTAATAAATCTGGTTAATCTGTTGCTCAATATCTTTTCTTTATATCTCTTTGTTCTTCTGCGATTTGTCATAAATCAACATTTTTTGTATCTTTCGCCAGAGTTCTGTAAGTGATTTTTTTTGACACCAGTCTGTAATATAGTTTTTATCTAAATTATTACCTTGAATACTATAGATATTAACGGCATCGAAGTAGTGCTTTTCGACATCAGACATTTTATACCATTCAAGTTTCGATATAATCGTATCTTCTGGGGTAGCAAGAGAAATCTCTTTCTCTTGGTAAGGGTAACTTTTTCTTCTTGCAAAAGCGGTTTTATTGTATTCATCATCCTTCAATATCCAAAAATCTATTTTAGAACCTGTTTCCTTGTGAATAATATTAAACATACTGTTTTCAGCTAGCGCTGAGCGAATTGACTCTTCACTGATAAAGAAGTCTTTGTTAAATAGTTCTGTTATTTTTTGAATTTCTTTGTTTGTAATATTGACTACAAAATCTATATCATGTGTCATTCGCGGTTTTCCGTGATAATTTACTACTAAAGCACCGGTCATCATATAGGGTATTTTTTCTTTTTCCAAATATTCTACACTTAGAATTGCAACCTGTTCAAAAGTCATATTTTATTATTTATACATTTCCTTCAGTTTTTCTTTAAGTTCCTGCTCGGAAATATTAGGTGCCCGATATCGAATACCAGCAATTACAACTTTTCTTACAAAATCACAAATCTCAAATCCTATCCGCATCCGTTCTTCCCCGCTCATTCGGCGTAAAATCTCTTCTTCTTTTTCATTATGCGGTTCGATATATTTATTATGCAATACTGACATTTACGTAATACTTTCTTTTGAATGCCTCATCGAAAATATATTAATTATATTTATATATTAGTCAAGACATTAATAGTTGGTCTGTTTTTAGAGATTCTTCGCACTTTAGTGCTCAGAATGACTAATTAAGAATTTCTGTATTAATCAGCAGTTATTCACATCACATCCAGAAATAGCACTAAAAACTTAAAATTTGAACAAGACCAAATCCCCTTATTCTTTGCTAGGGTTGAGTGCAATTTCATAATGTTTTTTCTATAGATATTTCTTGGCCGGGCAAATTTAAGAGCTGGTTAAGCGAGAGTTTAGCTAAAGCAAGACTTTGTCCGGCTTGCATATAATCATATTCAGTGTGAGCCAGACTCGCATCAGTTTGTTCGACGTCTGGTTGATTTTCTCGACCGACACTATAATTTAATTTTAAAAGCGTAAGATTATCATTGCGCCGTTTTAAAATGCGGTTAACGAGCGTAATTGTTCTGTTTCAGCACATATTAGACAAACTGGTTAACATCTAACTTGCACTTTTGGGGTTGTGCTCAACCTTGAGAATGTAAATTACAAAATAGCCAATTTGTACAATAGCGCATGGAATACAACAATTCGCTTTGATTTTGGGTTTTCTATCTGGTTACGACCAATTTCTCCTTTACCATCTCATCCCCGACTTGCACAAAATATACACCATCCTTTATTCCATCAAGCGTAATTCTTCTTTCTTGCGTTTTGAGTGTTACTTCTTTTGCTAGTTTCCCCGTCACATCAAATATCTTTATCTGTAAGTGGTCAGCGGAAAGCGGTAAGCGGATAGTGAAATATGTTTTTGCCGGATTGGGGAAAACTTCAAGCGAAAAGCGGTTGGCGGTCAGTGGTGAACGATTTTCTTCAACCCCTGGCATTGTCTGTACATATTTTACTGTCACACGGTCGTAACTCGATAAGGCGTTAGTCCAGCTTTGTCCTGTCACATAAATATTTGCACCTTTAACCGCGATTGCATGCGCTTGATCCCAACTACCGCCATCATATCTTGCGACCCATTGCTGGACACCGGCTGAATTATACTTCACGGTTGCATAGTCATCACCTGGGCCAGACCCAAAACTTTGACCAGTCACATAGATACTACCTAACTCATCAACTACCATAGCATAAGCACGATCCCCACTATTTGCTGGGCCATTGTATCTTCTAATCCAAACCGTATCGCCATTTGAATTGTACTTAATTGTCGTATAGTCCTCGGATGTCCCAGAATTATAACTCCCACCAGTCACATAAACATTGCCTAAATTGTCAACCTTAATCGCTGTTGCATAATCATTATTATTTCCCAGACTAGTATATCTCCTTACCCAGACCGTATCACCGCTTGCATTATATTTAACTGTTGTATAATCATAACCGGTGCCAGAACCCGTGCTATAACCAGTAACACAAACATTACCAGAATTATCAACCGCGATTGCTTCAGCTTCGTCCTGACCACTATATCCCATTCCGGTATATGTTCTTATCCAAACAGTGTCACCGTTTGCATTGTACTTAATTGTTAAATAATCAACCATCGTTTGGTAATTAGAAAGTGTGCTACCTGTTACATACACATTTCCTTGCTGGTCAAGCGTCATTGCATAGGCATTATCACCTAAATATGCCGTATTATGATATTTTCTGACCCAAGCCGTATCGCCATTTGGGTTATATTTGATTGTCGCAATTTCATATCCGTTATTGCAATTACCAGTTACATAGACATTGCCCGAACTATCGACTGCCATCGCATTTGCTTGATCCGTACTATTTCCCGATCCATTGTATCTTCTAACCCAGACCGTATCACCAAGAGAGTTATATTTGATTGTCGTATAGTCATATGGGTGACCTGAACCAGAACTCGAACCGCTCACATAAACATTACCTTGTCTGTCTATTGCAAGGGCAGTTGCATAATCAGTGCTATCACCTGGTCCGTCATATCTTCTAAGCCAAATTGTATCACCATTAGAATTATACTTCACTGTCGCATAGTCCATATCTGGCCAAGGAGTAAAACTCGCGGCCCCGGTCACATAAACGTTACCCGAATCATCAACTGCTATCGCCTGTCCATAATCATCACTATTTCCTGGTGCATTAAATATTCTCACCCAGACGGTATTGACCTGCGCAGATAAGAGAGCTGGTAAAAGTCCGCAAAGAACAGTTACAAAGACTAATAACATTTTATGTTTGTTCATACATCCTCCTTATTTGGTTATTATTATTTTTTTCAACTCATTATTATCATTGACTTTGACAAAATAAATCCCGCTCTTAATTCCATCCAGTGAAATACGCATTTCTCCAACTCCCATACTCACATATTCTTTAACTTCTTTCCCCGTCACGTCAAATATCTTTATCTGTTTACGGTTTGCTGATAGCGGTAATTGGATAATAAAAAATGTTTTTGCCGGATTGGGAAATATTTCCAGCGTAGGGTGTGAAGCATTAAGCGTCAAGCGTTCTTCTTCAACTCCGACTAAAGCAGTATCAAGACTGACTACAACAAAGTCAGTATTTCCAGAAGATCCTTCACTAAATCCAGCGACATAAAGCTTGCCATCAGCACCAAATACCAATGACATTGCGCCATCTACGCCATTTGCTGGTCCGCTGTAAGCGTGAACCCAGCGTGGTGAACCGGTCGATGTTAAATTCACGGTTGTGACATTACCATCGTCACCAGCAACATAAATATTACCATTTTGAATCCTTTCCAAAGCGTATGAATTATCCCACCCCGTACTATTAGTTAGACAATATGCCCAGTTTTGACTGCCGGTCGGTGTTAAACTGACTGCGGTGATATCATTACCCGTACCAGTATTCCAAGATGTTCCCGCCGCATAAATATTCCCATCACTGCCATAAGTAATTGCTTGTGCTACATCCCAGTCATTAATTGGACCAGTATAACGATAAATCCAACGGTATGCACCTGCAGTATCAACGCTAATAACCGTGAAATCGTAAGAATATCCTGTGCCGCCAAAAATTTCACCGGCAGCATAAATGTTGTTATCGGCACCATAAGTTATCGCATAGGCAACGTCTGGATTGCCTGTCCAAGGATAACGAAATAACCAGCGTTGAGTACCACTTGATGTGAAACTCATGATCGTAAACTCATTTCCATAAGTCGACCCGTTAGTGCTTGATCCTGCCACATAAACATTACCATCTAAACCATACACAATCGAATTCGCGGCCTCAAAACCACTGCCCGGTCCATCATATGTATGAACCCATCGCTCAGCACCGCTTGGTGTTAAACTTAATACCGTAAAATCTTCCCAAGTTGGAGATCCATTTGTTACATAACCACAAACATAAATATTACTATCTGCACCGCAGCAGAGCGAATAAGCACAGTCTTCATCATCGTTAGTGCCGTTATAATAATATATCCAGCGCAGAGTCCCGCTCGGAGTCAGACTGGCGACAGTAAAATCCCAGTAAGTACTATCATTATTAGCAATCTTACCGCAAGCGTAAATATTACCATCTGGTCCGTATGCAATCGCATATGCTCCTTCACGAACACCTGGATTAATATATCTGTATACCCATCGTTCTGTTCCTGACGCAGTCAAACTTATCACAGTAAAATCTGAGTTGCCAGCGCTGCTAAAACTAAGACCGGCAACATAAATATTTCCGTCGCTACCATAAGCAATCGAATAAGCAGAATCACATCCAGCATTGCCAGGTGGGCTATAACGATAAACCCACCTTTGCGTTTGTGCAAAAAGCATTATTGGTATTAATATTACAACTAATACAAATATTGTGCGTTTCATAATGCCTCCTTATTTTGTTATAATTAACTTTTTCAAATTAATTTCATTCCCGACTTCTACAAAATACACCCCATTCGTGATTCCATCTAATGAAATGCGATTGCTTTTCCCTTTCAGCTCTTCGCTTTTAACTATGTTACCTATTACATCAAATATTCGCAGCATTGAACCCTGTGTATTGAGCGGAGCGCGGACCGTAAAAAATGTCTTTGCCGGATTCGGATACACCGAAAAATTTTCAACTTTCATTTTACAATTTTCAATTGTTTGTTCAATCCCTAATGCCGGATTTAGACTAATGACAGTTAAATCAGTCCAAGTATTTATCCCATAGCTTGCTCCAGCAATATAAAGATTACCGTCGTTACCATAAACCAATGCCATCGCATCATCATAATTGTTGCCCGGTCCATTATAGTAGTATATCCATCTTTGATTGCCAGTTGGTGTTAAGCTAATAACTGTAAAATCCGGACCGGCACTGCCTTGATAAGCTCTTCCTGAAAGATATATATTTCCATCTCCGCCATAACACAAAGAATTTGCTTGTTCTGGACTGTAATTTGTTCTCGTATATACCCATCGCTGAGTTCCGCTATTAGTTAGACTAACTACTGTTATATCACCGTAAGTTCCACTATTATTAAAATATCCAGCAGAATAAATATTTCCATCGGCACCGTAAACTAAATCTAATGCTTCATCAATACCAACTGCATTTCCATGATTACTATAAACCCATCTTTCACTGCCCGCCGGTGTAATACTGAGAACCGTAAAATCAATACCCGAACCAGTGTTTACACTTGCACCGGCTACATAAAGATTGCCGTCGTTACCCCATACAATCGAATTAGCTTCGCCAAAATTATTGTTTGTTCCGTCATAAGTATAAATCCATCTTTGTGCACCATTCGTTGTTAAACTTATTACAGTTAAATCACGCCAGGAAGAAGTATCGCCGGTAAATCCAGCAACATAAATATTCCCATCATTGCCATAAATAATTGAACGCGCTTCATCAAAACTATTGGCAGCACCATTATAACGATGCACCCAGCGTAGCGCTCCGCTGGTATCAAGACTTACAACCGTAAAGTCATCGCCAGTTCCTATGCCATTACTATATCCACAGGCGTAAATATTTCCATCCGCACCATAAACTATATCATTGGCTTTATCCGCATAATTAGCCGGTCCGTTATAATGGTATGCCCAGCGCGGACTGCCCGACGGTGTAACACTGAGAATGGAAAAGTCGCCATAAAGGTAATCACAAAATCCTGCGGTGTATAAATTACCATCATCGCCCCATACTAAAGAATATGCTTCGTCATAATCGTTAACTCGGTCGTAACGATATATCCATCTTTGCGTTCCAGTTGGTGTTAAACTCGTAATAATTATATCAGCATACGAGTTAAGACCCCAGGAATATCCGGCGGTATAAATATTTCCATCTGGACCTCGAAGAATCGAATAAGCTATGTCAGCATCACTTATTGGTCCGTCATATCGATATACCCATCTTTCGGTTTGGGCAAGTCCAGTTCCATATAATAGCAAAATAACAAAGGCCAAAAACATTCTTTTTAACATTATTCCTCCATATATTTGTTACATATAGTTAAGTGTTTAGTTTTTTATTTTGTAGCTGATGATAATAGAATAATATTATTAATAATCAACTTCCTGTTTCGTTACAACTAACTTCTCCTTCACCATCTCATCCCCGACTTTGACAAAATAAATCCCATTCTTAATTCCATCAAGTGTGACGCGAAGCGTAGATGGAGCGGAAGCGACATCAAATCTCAAACACCTAATTTCTTTGCCCATTACATCATATATTTTTATCTCTGAACGGTCAGTCGCCGACGTGCTAAAGCCACTTTGGCGACGGCACGCGGTTTGTGGTAAACGAATAGTAAAATATGTTTTCGCAGGATTCGGATACAATGAAAAATTATCAATTTTTAATTTACAATTTTCAATTGCCTCTTCCACTCCTTGTGCCTGCACATACTTTATCGTTATAAAATCCGAATAATGGGGCGGATTATAAATAAAACCAGTCACATAAACATGACCCTGATTATCAACCGCAATTGCCTGACCAGCATCATCATGATCACCGGCACTACTATATCGGTTAAGCCATCGGACATTGCCAAGAGAATCATATTTTATTGTTAGAATATCATAACCGGTTGCCGAGCTGTCACTAAAACCGGTTACATAAACATTACATTGATTATCAACTACAAGTCCATATGGTTCATCGTCCAGACTTTCGGCTTCACTATACCTTCTTACCCAAGCCGTATCACCATTAGGATAATATTTAATTGTCGCATAATCTTCATCATAACCGACACCAGCACTATTACCAGTTATATACACATTATTCTGAACGTCAATCGCAATCTTGGTGACTTCATCTGCTTCATTACCAGGACCATTATATCTGCGAACCCATTGCTGGGTTCCAGCTGAGTTATATTTAACCGTCGCAAAGTCACCATCGGAACCTAAACCATTGCTACTACCTGTTATATAAATATTGTTCTGGTTATCTATGGCAACTGCCTGCGCTAAATCACTGCTTCCATTATCATATGTTCTCATCCAGACCGTATCGCCGCTGGCGTTGTATTTGATTAACAGGAAATCATGAAAACTAATTGAGTCTTTTGTGTAACCGGCAACATAAACATTACCCTGCCCGTCTAGTGCAATTGCATATCCTGCATCTTCGTCATTTGACGGTCCGTTATAAACCCGTGTCCAGACCGTATCACCGCTGGAATTATATTTAATAGTCACGCAATCAGCATTTATTAAACCTGAGCTCGAACCGGTTACGTAAACATAGCCGCCATTGTCAACCGCAATCGCATATGCCAGATCACCATAATCACCCGGTCCGTCATACGTTCTGACCCATTGTTGGACACCGGCTGAGTTATATTTAATCGTCGCATAATGTCTTGTGACCGCTGAATCCATACTTGAACCGGTCACATACACGTTGCCTTGATTATCAACCGCCATTGCTTTGACATTATCATCGAGATTACCTGGACCATTGTACTTCCTTACCCATGCGGTATCTCCGTTCGGATAGTATTTAATTGTCGTGTAATCATACCAGGAACCAGATCCAAGACTATAACCAGTAATATATACATAACCCAGGCTGTCAACTACGATTGCTTCAGTGCCATCGCTGCCACTACCAGTTCCATTATATGTTCGCACCCAGGCAGTATCAGCCTGCCCGTATAAAATAGTAGGCAGGATACATAATACAGCAAACAAAAGAACAAATAATGACTTATTATATCTTTTCATTTATTCCTCCATTTATTTTGTAATTACTAATTTTTCTCTTACAATCTCATTTCCGACTTTCACAAAATAATCACCATTCTTTATTCCATCAAGCGAAACTCTCAACTCCCCTTTTTTCATATTTACTCTTATTGCTTTGTTTTATCGTTAAGAAATGGCTCGCTTAAACACTCGGGAGCTTCCCATGTATCCGGTGGTTCTCCTAGCCATCTTGCTCTTCGCCATATTTCTTGTATTGCTGGATCATTTTCAGTTGGTGCAGACCAAGTAACATTCACATATTCGCCCTTAAGGGTAACGACGATATTGGAAGCTGGCTCACAGAAATATGGAGATATAGCGATATTACATTCCCATCGAATTGTATCTTTTTGTGTTATCGGAAAGATGTTTGTTTTGTAATAGACTCTTCCTTGGCTACATTCAACTTACAAGTGCAACTGAATGATTAATTGATAGATTATTTGATTTTAATTGTTGTTTAATAAGTTTATTCATTTCTCCGTTAAATGCTTCATTCGATGTTT
>Ga0315291_10004053_pt1 | contig 18776 bp, 7 predicted proteins | sample YL17G12_20_MG_FD_203070 | JGI IMG/M metagenome (GOLD analysis project Ga0315291, IMG submission 203070) | Sediment microbial communities from Yellowstone Lake, YNP, Wyoming, USA - YL17G12_20 | ecosystem: Environmental > Aquatic > Freshwater > Lake > Sediment | place: USA: Wyoming | collected...
TCCCGCCTGCTCAGAGGGTTCTTGCTAAAGAAGACCTGGTGGAGATTGTGCGCCATATAATAATGGTTAACCACGGCTTGGATACCCCTGATGATATCGACCACTTGGGCAACCGCCGGGTGCGGGCGGTCGGGGAGCTTTTGCAGAACCAGATCCGTATCGGGCTGTTGCGTATGGAGCGGGTAGTCCGGGAGCGGATGAGCCTGCTTCCCCCGGAGTCAGCGACCCCTAGCACTTTGGTCAACAGCCGCCCTGTGGTGGCTGCCATCAGGGAGTTCTTCGGCAGCTCACAACTCTCTCAATTCATGGACCAAACCAACCCTCTGGCCGAGCTGACCCATAAGCGCCGCCTTTCGGCATTAGGCCCTGGAGGCCTCTCCCGGGAGAGGGCCGGATTCGATGTCCGCGACGTCCATCATTCCCACTATGGCAGGATATGCCCTATTGAAACCCCTGAAGGCCCCAACATCGGCCTTATCGGCTCTTTGGCTACCTATGCCCGAGTCAATGAATATGGTTTCATAGAGACCCCCTACCGAAAAGTAATCAAAGAGCTGAGCAACAAATCGCCCGAGCTCCCTGGCAAGTCCGTTGCTGGGGACGTGACCACTTCCAAGAAGGAAGTGGTGGCTAAGGCAGGTGCGGTGATCAGCCAGGAGATAGCGCACAGGCTTGCCAGTCTCTCTTCACGCAATATTAAGATTAAACCCTTTGTCTCGGAGGAGGTCAAATATCTCTCCGCCGATGAGGAGGAGAACTTCATAATAGCTCAGGCTAACACCCGCCTGGACAAGAAAAACCAGTTTGCCGTAGAGAAAATCGAGGTTAGGTATGGCGAAAAGTTCTTGATGGAAACGCCGGATAAGGTCGACTTCATGGATGTATCGCCGAGGCAAATCGTTAGTGTAACCACCTCGCTGATACCTTTCCTTGAGCACGATGACGCCAACCGGGCTCTCATGGGTTCCAATATGCAGCGTCAGGCTGTACCACTGATCCAGCCCCAGGCTCCCTTGATCGCCACGGGGATGGAGAGAGAGGCAGCGCGCGACAGCGGCCAGGTGCTTTTCGCTCCCAGCGATGGCGAGGTAATATCGGTCTCGGCCTATGGGATTGTGCTCAAGGATGATGATGGGAAAGAACAATCTTTCTCGCTGACCAAGTTTGCCCGCTCCAATCAGGGGACTTGCATAAACCAGAGGCCGTTGGTGAGTAAGGGGGATCGGGTCAAGCGGGGTCAGGTCCTGGCAGATGGCTCTTCCACCGACGGCGGGGAGCTGGCGCTGGGGCAGAACGTCCTCTGTGCCTTCCTAAGCTGGGAAGGATATAACTTCGAGGATGCCATCGTGATCTCTGAGAGCTTGATTAAAGCGGATAGATTCAGCTCAATTCACATTGAAAGATATGAGGTAGGGGCCAGGGATACCAAATTGGGCCCCGAAGAGATAACCAGGGATATACCCAATATCGGCGAGGAAAGCCTGCGTAACCTCGATGAGCATGGCATTATCCGCATCGGCGCCGAAGTCGGGTCAGGCGATATCCTGGTGGGGAAGATAACCCCTAAAGGAGAAAGAGGGCTCACCGCTGAAGAGAAGCTCCTGAGAGCCATATTTGGAGAAAAAGCCCGCGAGGTCAAGGACACCTCTCTCAGGGTGCCTCACGGCGAACGTGGCAAGGTTATAGATGTTCGGGTTCTCACCCGCGACGAGAACCATGACCTCCCCCCAGGGGTCAACCAGATGGTGCGAGTTTTTGTAGCTCAAATGCGAAAGATCTGCGAAGGGGATAAGATGGCCGGGCGTCACGGCAACAAAGGGGTGGTGGCCCGCATCCTGCCGGAAGAGGATATGCCCTTCCTGCCTGATGGCCGTCCGGTCGAGATTATACTCAGTCCGCTGGGTGTCCCCTCCCGAATGAACATCGGGCAGCTCATGGAGACGCACCTGGGATGGGCAGCAAGTACCCTTGGCTTTAAGGCACTGTCCCCGGTCTTCGACGGCGCTGATGATGATTCCCTTGAGGATGCGTTGGCACGAGCATGGATAGCGCGCAAGGCAGGAGCGGTCGCCTGGGATAGCGATGGAGGTAGTGTCAAGATAGAGGAGGTCAAATCCTGGCTTAACGAACATGGTTATGATGGCGAAAAGATATTCAGTGATAAATTCAAGAGGGAGGCCAGGCAAGCCTGTCTTCGGCTGTGGCTGGAGGAAGTTGGGGAGGATTCCTCCTCGCTGAGCGCCGAGCAGCTCGATAAGATGGTGGAGAAGCTTGGCCAGGAGAAGGGGCTGTCACCTCCTATTTTTGGCAAGTCGGTTATCTATGATGGGCGCTCCGGCGAGCCGCTGGATCAGCCGGTGACCGTAGGCAACATATATATGATGAAGTTGATACACCTGGTCGAGGATAAGATACACGCCAGGTCCACAGGGCCTTATTCATTGATCACGCAGCAGCCTCTGGGTGGCAAGGCACAGTTCGGTGGGCAACGCTTCGGGGAGATGGAGGTATGGGCGCTGGAAGCTTATGGCGCAGCCCATAATCTTCAGGAAATGCTCACTGTCAAGTCTGACGATGTAGTGGGCAGAGTCAAAACCTATGAGGCTATCGTCAATGGTGAGGATATAGTGGCAGCAGGGATCCCGGAATCATTCAAGGTTCTGGTTAAGGAGTTGCAAAGCCTGGGCTTGGCTATAGAGGTGCTTAATGAGGATGAGGAGAGGGTAACGTACTTAATGGAATCTGCGGCAGAGGCACCAAGGCTGGGGATAAATCTGGCCGGTTTTGAGGAGCGTGAGTAATGCTCGAGACCAATGACTTCACTACTGTTCGAATCTCCTTGGCGTCACCGGAGCAAATCAGGGGCTGGTCCTATGGAGAGGTGACTAAGCCTGAGACTCTCAACTATCGTACTTTGAAGCCCGAGAAGGATGGCCTTTTCTGCGAGAAGATATTCGGTCCGACCAAGGACTTCGAGTGCTATTGCGGCAAGTACAAGAAGATACGTTACAAAGGTATTGTCTGCGATAAATGCGGCGTCGAGGTAGCCCGCTCCAAAGTGCGAAGGGAGCGCATGGGGCATATCAATCTGGCTGCCCCTGTTAGCCATATCTGGTTTGTAAAAGGCACGCCCAGCCATATGGGACTCCTTCTTGATATCTCGCCTCGCAATCTGGAGCAGGTAATCTACTTTGGCAAATTCATCATCACCAATGTAGACGAGGAGAAGAGAAGCCAGGCCTTGAAGCAGCTTCGCGATGATATGGCCCAGCAGTTCGCAGAGAGGGAGAAAGCATCAGCGGATAAGATCGAGAGCTTGAAATCGCAGGGGGGAGCAGAGGCCAGTGATGAAAAAACGCAGCAGGAGATAAAACAACTGCAGCAACAGAATGCCGAAGAAAAAAGGAAACTCGATAGCGAACTCAGGGAAAAGATTGGCGAGCTTGAGAGTTTTGTGCCGTTAACCCTGCTCAGTGCAAGCAAGTGTCGCGAGCTAAGGCAAAGATGGGGCGATGTTTTCAGCGCAGGTATGGGGGCGGAAGCCGTACTCGAGATACTGAGCAATCTCGATCTGGAACAGATGCGCCAGGATCTTTATCGAGAAGCAGCCTCTACGTCAGGGCAACGAGGCAAGAAAGCGATCAAAAGGCTAAAAGTTGTTGAGGCCTTCCGCAAGAGTGGCAACAAGCCGGAGTGGATGGTCGTTACCGTGCTTCCAGTTTTGCCCCCCGAGCTGCGTCCCATGGTTCAGCTCGATGGTGGCAGATTTGCTACCAGCGATTTGAATGACCTCTACCGCAGGGTTATCAACCGCAATAACCGCCTGCGCCGGTTGCTGGAGATCGGCGCTCCCGAGATAATCACTCGTAATGAGAAGCGCATGCTTCAAGAAGCAGTCGACTCCTTGATTGACAATGGACGGCGGGGAAGGGCGGTAGTCACCGGGAACAACCATAAACTGAAGTCCCTTTCGGACATGCTCCGGGGCAAGCAAGGCAGGTTCAGGCAGAACCTTCTGGGTAAACGCGTAGACTACAGCGGCAGGTCTGTTATCGTATCTGGCCCTGAGCTAAAGCTACATCAATGTGGTCTGCCCAGGAGAATGGCCCTCGAGCTGTTCAAGCCCTTCATCATGCGGCGTCTGGTCGGCAGGGGACTGGCCCTTAATATCAGGAGCGCTAAACGGATCGTGGAGCGTGGCAAACCCGAGGTCTGGGACATTCTCGAAGAAGTTGTAAAAGAGCGCCCGGTCCTTCTCAATCGTGCGCCAACGCTTCACAGGTTAGGCATTCAAGCATTCCATCCTGTGCTCATCGGCGGCAGCGCCATCCAGCTACATCCGTTAGTCTGCGTGGCTTTCAATGCTGACTTCGATGGCGATCAGATGGCAGTACATGTGCCTCTATCGAAGGCAGCGGTTGAAGAGGCAAACAAGGTGATGCTCAGCGTCTACAATATGCTGCTGCCTAGCTCCGGAGAGCCTGTGGTGGCACCAACCCTGGATATCGTCCTTGGCTGCTACTATCTGACTATGCTGAAGCCCGGGATGAAGGGCGAGGGAATGGTATTCAGCAGCTTTGATGAGGCCAGGCTTGCCTATGAAATAGGCATCGTTGATAGCAGTGCTGAGATCGAGGTCAGGGATCCCAACGACGGCACGAAGAGAATCAAGACCAGCGTTGGTCGCATCATTTTCAGCGAGGTTTTACCTAAAGAGCTTGGCTTTCGTAATCAACTTATGGACAAGAAGGTGCTGAAAGGGATCGTTGCTGAGTGTCATCGGCTCTTGGGCAATGAGAGCACTGCCACTATGGTAGATAATATCAAGAGCCTTGGCTTCCACTACGCTACCAAATCGGGCATGACCATCGCCATTAATGACATCAAAGTCCCCAAGGATAAAACGAAGATCTTGGAGCATGCTGAGGGTAGGATTGCTGAAACAGATAAGCAATTTCAGCGAGGCTTGATCACAGAAGATGAGCGCTACAATAGCGCAGTGACTATATGGACACAGGCGACCGAGGAAATCCAGGCTGCCCTGGAGCGCTCCATGGATAAATATGGGGCGATCTATCTGATGGCTTCTTCAGGTGCCAAGGGCAATATCTCTCAGATCAGGCAGATGGCCGGGATGCGAGGTTTGATGACAGACCCCTCAGGCAGGATTATTGACCTGCCCATTAAGTCGAGCTTCCGGGAGGGGCTTGCGGTATTGGAGTACTTCATATCTACCCACGGTGCTCGCAAAGGTTTGGCTGACACCGCGCTGAGGACATCTGATAGCGGCTACCTCACCAGGAGACTCATTGATGTGTCCCAGGAGGTTATTGTCAGCGAGGAGGACTGTGGGGCGATAGCCGGCGTCTGGGTCTCCGAGCCGACTGACAAGGGGCTTCTGGTGCCGATTGCTTCGCGCATTATGGGCCGTATGGCTGCCGTCCCAGTAGCTCATCCCAAGACCGGCGAGATCATCGTCAACCGCAACGAGGAGATCAACGAAGACAAAGCGAAAGAGATCACCAAGGCCGGAATTAAGAGGGTTCAGGTCAGGTCTCCGCTAAGCTGCCAGGCAAGGCGCGGTATCTGCCAGATGTGCTATGGCAGAAGCCTGGCTCGAGGACGGCTTGTTTCCATGGGGGAGGCGGTGGGGATTATCGCTGCCCAGAGCATTGGAGAGCCGGGAACTCAGCTAACCATGCGTACCTTCCACACCGGCGGTGTGGCCGGACTGGACATCACCAGCGGCTTGCCCCGAGTTGAGGAGCTGTTCGAGGCCAGGTCGCCCAAGAGCCAGGCCGTCATCTCGGAGATCGAAGGCGTCGTTGAGATAAACCGCACCGAAGAGGGAAGGAAGATCAAGGTCACCAGTTCCGAGGTCTACCGCGATGATTACAATGTGCCTAAAGGCTATGAGTTGATGGTGGAAAACGAGCAGTGGGTTGATGCTGCCACTGTGCTGGCAAGGCCAGCCACTGCTGAAGCAGGAAAGAGAGGAAAGGGAGGCAAGGAAGCTGCTGTTGCGCCGCCGCTTATGTCTCGAGTAGGGGGTAAGGTGGAAGTGCATAAGAACCAACTCTCCTTGCTGTACGAGGAAAAGGAGAGCCGTGAATACCTGGTGTCCCCCATGACCCCGATTCTGGTGGAGAACAGGGCCAGGGTGAAGGCGGGGGACAAGCTTACCGAAGGCCTGATTCACCCACAGGATATCTTGCATATAAGGGGACGTGAGGCTGTGCAGCAGTACTTGGTGGACGAGGTACAAAAGGTCTATCATTCCCAGGGCGTAAATATTAACGATAAGCATATCGAGATCATAGTGCGCCAGATGTTGCGCAAGATCAGGGTTGATTCCCCTGGCGATACGGAGTTCTTGCCCGGTGACCTGGTCGATAGCTTGAAATATGAGGATATCAATGCCAAGGTGCTGGCTGAGGGTGGCGAGCCGGCAACCGCCAAGCCCGTGTTGCTGGGAATCACCAGGGCGTCGCTGAGCACCGACAGCTTCCTGGCAAAAGCCTCCTTCCAGGAGACGACTAGAGTGCTCACCGAGGCCGCGATTATGGGAAGCATCGATAGGCTAACAGGGCTCAAGGAGAATGTTATCATCGGCAAGCTCATCCCAGCCCGCAGCGAGTTCTCCCTGGCTGCTAAAAAAAGTCCGGCATTGCCGGTGGTGGAGGCTGCGGCAGAGGTTGTGGCAGAGGTTGTGAAGGAAGAAGAGGCCGGTTCCGAGGACAAGGAATCGAAGGATTCCGCGGCCTAAATCGGAGGGTGTTCAGTCACTAAGAGTATCCGAAGTGGCGTCCTTCCCGTACGGGAAGGACGCCACTTACTTTAAGATGCACCCCGGATTTAAGATGCCATTGGGGTCAAACACTTCCTTGATGCCTCTCATCAGCTCCAGCTCTTTCTTAGTCAAAAAGATATCTACGTCGGGGATTCTGATTTTCCCCAGGCCGTGCTCGCCTGTCATGGTTCCGCCCAATTTAAGGGCTTCCCTGTAAATCTCCCTTTTGGCCTTTTTAAGGTTTCCCCCTGTTCCCTCTGCCAGGTTCTTAATCAATGTCGGATGCAGATTGCCGTCACCTGCGTGCCCCACCATAGGAATGATTGTGCCGAACTTATTGGCAACTCTATCTATAGCGTCCATGAGTTTGCCCATGCTGGCCGGTGGCACTGCTATATCCAGGGCATCCGCCACCAGGTCGCGCTTCGACGCCGAGTATATATTGCTCCTTATCTTCAGGACCTTCTCTTGCTCCTTCTCGGTTTCCCCTATTACAGGCTCAAGCCCGTTATAGCTCTGGCATATCTCAGAAATCCTCTCGCATTGTGCGTGCACATCCTCCTCGTTCTGCCCCTCCAATATAAACATCAGATACCCTGTCCCGACCTTACAGGGCCACTCCATGCCAAGACTCGAAGCTGAAATCTCAACTATCAGACGGTCCATGTACTCTATGGCCAGCGGTATAATCCCGCTTTGCAGTATTTTGGGCACTGTGTTGATGGCATCGTGGCGGTTATCATAGGGGACAATCATTGTAGCGCTGGCAGCGAGTTTGGGGTACAACCGCAAAATCACCCTGGTTATCACAGCCAGGGTGCCCTCGCTGCCTATTATCAGATGCATCAGGTCGTAGCCGGTATTATTCTTGAGCAACTCCCCTCCCAGGCTCAGCAGCTCGCCTGTGGGCAGCACGACATCTATGCCTTTTACGTAGGCTCTCATCACCCCATACTTCACAGCGCGCGACCCACCGGCGTTGCAGGCGACCAGGCCGCCCACCTGAGCGCTTTCATCGCCCGGGTGCGGCGGGAAGAACAAACCCTCCTGTTCCACCTGCTCTACCAGCTCCTTGAGCGTCACCCCGGCCTCTGCGATCGCCATCAGATTGTCTTTGTCTATCTCAATACCCTTCAGCCTCTCCAGCGACAGGATTATGCCGTTCTCTGTGGGGATAGCGCCGCCGCACAAGCCTGTCCCTCCGCCTCTGGGGAAAACGGGGATTCTCTCCCGGTTGGCGAGCTTCAGGATGCTGCTCACTTCCTTTGAGTTGGCAGGCTTTACCAGGATGAGTTCGCTCGCTGGCTCAGGCCTTACTGCCTCTGCAGTTTCATCCGTCAGGTAGTCTATCATCTGCTCCCTGTCCGTTATCACCCACTTGCTTCCCGCGATACGTTTTAACTTGTCGACAAGCATTTAACGATTCCCTTTCAAATCTGACTTTAACATCTATTTTACCATTGCGGTCAAAGGGTTATTCGGGGTATGGCATGGCCCTAGTTTTTAGATTTGGCATTATTCAATTTTTGGAGCCGCCGGGATGGCTGAACAGTGGGTTCCGGGCAGCTTCGCTGGAACGTAAGGAAAAACCCGCAGGTAAAAAACGCCCCTACGCTCAGGTGTAACGACGCCTGCAACGGAACTGTGAACCCCAAGTCATAGACTCGGAATAGCTGTTCAGCGGTTCGCTTAGCATTCATGGATCTTGAGCAACCGCCACTGGCGGAGTGCCCCTACAGAATGCTCTCTGATATTCAATTAGGGGCATTGTAGAACATTAGTTCTTGCGATGTCAAGGGGAAAATGTCGCAGGGGGATGGGGTGGGGACAGGAGACGGAAGACGGGGGACATTAGACGGAGGATCGCAGAGGGCGCGGAGTTCGCAGAGAAAAAAGGGGGTCGAGAATTGCAGAATGAAAACGAGGTAGTGAAATCAAGCAAGGGGCGCCATAATCGCGGTAGGACAGACGCCCTCGTCTGTCCCCAAGTCCATCGTAGCGGCACAGCATCCCGTAGGGGCGACCCGACGGGTCGCCCTTCTCTTATGCCATTCCCGCGCAAGCGGGAATCCAGGTGCCCCTTGAGGGAGAGAATTAGAGAGAGGGGAAAAACGAGGATGCTCTCGACATGGTCAATCAGCTTCTCATTGCGGTTATCTGTAATTTCGTGCGCCATTATCGTTCCTTGCCCAGTTTCTCGCGAATTGTTTCCACAAAGTCCTCGGCCTTCTTTAGTAAGTTTCGGACCTCAGTCTCGGTGACAGTCCCTGCCTCCTCGTAAACAGCCCGGTTGGCTTGGCGCGCATCCGGTCGAAATAGGTCATCAAAGCTGCATATTCCCTGCCCAGAGCCAGATGCATGAAGGCAAAGGTGTTTTTATGGCTTTCACTGCTCGCCGGGCGAAAGCCCTGAGCGAACATGTAAGCTCAGAAAGCCTGCAACACAGCATTACAGGCTATGGCGAAACTCCAGTCCCAATCCTGCTCCATGAATCTTCGCGCCGACTTCAGGTCACGCTCCGCGCGATCCAGAGCCTGGTGTATCTCCTTCTGTGAGACATCTTCTTTGCGGATTCGCCCCTATTTCAGGAGGTCGTCATATTTCATCTGTAGAACCCACAATCGCAATCTTAGGCCCTGCCAGCACTCGCGCCAGGAAGCCCTTTTTCTCGCGGCGCCGTCTCAGGAACTCGCTCTGGCCCAGGAGTGTGTAATTAACGCTGCGCCTGAGTTTCTCCTGTGCCTGCATCAGAGCTACGTGTAGTGCCGTTTCATCGAGGTCGCCTATGACTAGCAGGTCAACATCGCTTACTGAGGTAGCTGTGCCTTTCGCCATGCTTCCATAGACGAAAGCCAACCTGATTTGGTCTGATATCGGTGCAACAGCCGTGCGCAACACATCAGCCACGCCGGTTGTTTTCACGGCTATTCCCCGCAGTTCTTCGTAAACAGCGCACTGCCTGTTAGCCTGGAAATACTTCTGTCTGCCCTCTAGCGTGGAGACCAGGATACCCATCTTCTCCAGTCGGGCAAGCTCCCGGCTGATGTTTGTGGAGTCCTCCCCGAGCAAACCTGTAAGCTGGCGCACGAAATACCGTTGATCAGGGTGGGAGAACAGCCATCCTATCACCTTCGCCCGAAGTCTCGACCCCCACAGGTTCGTCAACATTTGAGTTTCTCTTTGCAGTATTTTTTACTGCTGTTGGAGTAAATTTTACTGCATAAAGCGTCGTTGTCAAGCCCTGATTCAGTTTTGATAGCAACTGCTCCTATTCTCATTTTTCGGGGACAGGAATCCAGGCACTCGGGTAGGTTGGAGCAGGTAACCGCAGAGGGCGCGGAGAACGCTGAGAAAAGGATGGGATAGGGAAAAGCAGAAAACAAATTGAAAAAGTAAATTTGGAAGCGCTAAGCTTCCTTGCCACTTTAGGAGGGGGAGGAGGGAGGCGGTAAAAAGGTTGAATTTCAAGCCTTATCCCGTATTGAGCCCTCCACCACCGCAATCTCCTCCGGGGTGAGGTCGTAGAGACAGTAAACAAGTTGGTCGATTTCACCCTCCAGTGCGGAGACGTCCGCAGCGGGATTGTCGGCTTTGGCGGCGAGGATCTGGCCGACGAGTGTTTCGATGGGCTTAGGATCGGTGGCTTTAGGGATTGGGAAATCCTTGATGAAGATTGCACTTGGCTCAAAGAAGCCGTTTTGTAGCTTGGCCAAGCGCTTATCAAATAGGAACATTACAACACTCGAATTCAATACCGCCATCAGGTACTTCGAGCCATCTGGAATAATGAATGTTTTCTGGTTTGTATAGTAACAGCCATCGTCCCAAGCAAACTCATTCCGTTGACAAATGTTTGGATACACAATCTTGGGCCGCTCGAATTCCTGCCAGTATTCTGCTCCCCACCGCTGTAAGGCATACCATTCATATCGGACACCAGTCTCAGCGGCATTCCGCAGCGAAAGCGCTTCTCTGAAAGTGCGAAGGTGCTTGTATATTGCGGGATATCGTTTTTGGAACGCCTTCTCGGCCCTTTCGCTTGGACCGCTAATATCGTTCTCCTGATGCAACGGGAAATGCCACGGAACGAACACAAGCCACAAATCCTGTGGTTCGACCCGCCACCGTTTTACATCCCGCCCTCTCAGAAATGGTTTCAAAATCTCGTCAGACGATGGGTGCTCGGCAATCAAACGGTCGCGCGTGGCGCGGTCAACCACAAAGGCTTCGTTCAAACCAGTCTTAATGCCATAGTAGAACCGCCCGTTTACGTATTCACCCAACGGCTTTCCGGCTCTGCGCAGCTTTTCCAGCAAACGGAACACAGCCGGAGATTCCAGCCTCCAGCCATCGGCAGTTAGCTCCTTCTGCAAGATTAAAAAGCTGTTAACCTGAAAGACTTCGGCGAACTGCTCAATAGGCGCCCCAGGTTCCCAGGTGAGGGCACGAACTTGATTCTCTCTAGGGTGCGATTTGCTCAATATGATAATGCTGGGATACGAAATAGCATCAAAGACAGGAGCATCGCCAAAATCTATGAGTTGACAAACTGTGGCCTTGCTGCCCAAAAACTGGCGCAGCTTCTCGCCGTAACCGGAGCGGAAATATTTGTTAGACGAGATGAAGGTGAGAGTGCCGCACTCTTTCAATATCTGAAAACCGCGCTCATAAAAATACACGAAGATGTCCGCAACGCCGGTATAGCAGGAATAGAGCTTTTGCAGTTCCTGTTTATACTCCTTTATTTGCTCCTGACGTATATAGGGCGGGTTCGCCATCACCACATCAAAGCCGCCCTTCTCGTGGAAAACCTCGGAGAAATACACCTGAAAATCGAAGTTCTCATTGTTGTTGGTAATCTGTTTGATTAACTGGTCAATATGCCCCTTGCATTCCTGCTTCTTCCTGGCGTTAGTTTCATCAAAATAGATCGGCTTCAACTTCTCCAGTTCTTCAAACAGGGGCCAGTTCAGTACATCTTTCTGCACGCCCAATAACGAGTTGCCGCAGACTATCTTGTAATCCAGATTGGGCAAAGGCTTTATCTGCCTGATGTCCTCCTCGTCCACTACCAGCGATAGCCACAAGCGGAGCTTGGCAATCTCCACCGCGCCGAGGTCTATATCCACGCCGTAAAGGCAGCTCTGAATGGCGTGGCGTTTGAAATCGTAAACGCTCCTCCCCTCTTCCTCGCCCAGGTAGGTGCTTAGCACCTTGCGGCATTTGACAATCTCGTGCATCATGCCCACCAGGAAAGCCCCCGAGCCCACAGCCGGGTCGCATACCCTGATATTCTCCAACTTCGTATCAATAAGCTTGGCATTCTGGCGAATGCTTTCATCAAGTTTATAGGGGTAACGTTCAGTCTCTTTGCCGTGAGACTCAACGCGGCTGTCATGTTCGATAGCAAGCTCGCCCTTGCGCACGAGGGTTTCGACATCCTCCCTCGGGACTATGGGCTTGTATGCGGTAGTCTTAAGTGACATTTGTTCAGGGTCCGGTTCTCCTATCAGTTTCCCCTGAGGAGGTTTAGTCCTTGAAAGTGGAACCTCGCCGGTGTTGACTGCGGTGTCCAGATAGTTGATAAGGCTCTCCTGGCACATATAGTGCACAATCTCGCGCGGGGTGTAGTAGGTGCCCTTGGACTTGCGGTCTTTGACCGCCAGCAGGTTCTCGAACACCTTGCCCAGCATCTCAGGGTCAATGGCGACCTCTTTCTCCAGAGGTTCGTCTTCCCAGACAGTGAAGTTATATCTGTCGAAAACATCCAGGATACCGGTGCCCGTATCGCCTTCCTTGGTCTTCTCGCTGTTGGAAAAGAGTCCGTTAGGAAGAATTATATCAGTGTGTACCCAATCATAGTTGTTGATGGGGTCGAACAAGCCGCCGTTGAGGAAAGGGATTTTGCATTTAAACTGGCCATAATAATCATCATCATGGCTTCGATCACTGCGAAGGGCTTCGTAAAATAAAGGCTCCAGCACATCATTGAAGAAGTCCTGATAGCCCACAATCTTCTTCTCGAACAGTAAACGCAGGAAGTTCTTGGGCCCGCTCCCCCAATCCGCATCCCTGCCTACACCGAACCAGCCCTTCTTTTGCAGGAAATACAGGAAGACAATCTGGCCCAGCAGCTTCTTGGAGAAATCAACGGTGCTCACTTTCTTGGCGGTGAAATCCTTGCGGATAACCTCGTCTTTTTCGACTAGTTTGTCCAGTGCTTCTTTGACATCAAGGAAAAGCTCGCGGTATTTCCCGAAGAACTCCCTGGTAACGACCTCTACGCTGAATGCCTTCTCCAGTTTGGAGAGCGATGGGTTATCTTCATCATTTTCAAGGATGGGTAATAACTGCTTCTTTGCGGTGTGGCTGCTCTCGTTTTCACCGACAAGGAAAGAGTAGCGGCGCGCAGGGGTGAGCTCCTCTTTCGCCTTGACCTTTCCCTGTGGCGTCTCCTCCAGTCTGTATTCCATCTTCACAAAGGAGAACCGCCAATCCTCCGGTTCTGGAGAAACAAATGCCACCAGCCCGGCTTCTTTCTCCCCGCGGTCTTTGAGGTAGCGTGCCACAAAGTTGCGCTGGGCGGTGCGGGCGCGCTCCAGCGATGTTTCTTTCTGCAGATAGACAATCAGGATATCGAGTTTCTGCCCTTCGGGGTCGGTGTATGTGCCCAGGCGTTCATATGTTTTCACAAATTCTCGGAAGCTTTCGGGTATATACGCCCCCTGTAGATGAAGTACCTTTGATTCGTCAATCTTATTGAGCAACTCTTTAGCAAAATGGGTGAATTGCCCCTTGTCGAAAGGCTTCTCGAAGGTTTCCCTGATTATTTTGGTTGCAGCCTGTTTATCTATCATTCCATTCACCCGAAAGAGCTATTGACAATCGTGTGTGTATGTGCTATCCTTAATGCAGAATCACGACGAAAAGCCCCCTATGAGGTTCCGTCCTTATAGGGTTCTTTTCTTTTATAGGCCAGTCTCCACCGCAAATCGTTCATAAACGCGAGGTTGTTCCCCGCAGCCTTTTTCAACAGCCCTGAGTATTTATCCATATTCGGAGCCAGTAAACACCGCAATTTACCTATTTTGCGCAGATATCCCACCAGACAGTAGAAATCGCCATCGCCGGTAACTATCACCGCCTGCTGATACTCCTTCAAATCTATCATTGCCTGCAGAACCAGTTCAGCATCGCAATTTCCCTTGACTTTGCCATCCCTGTTCCTGAAGGTTGGTTTGAAAATCAACACGTAGCCGTACGATTGAAGCGAGGCATACAAATCGTTATTGCCCTCCACAAAGCCGATGAAATAGTATGCCTTTCCAACTCCATATTTCTCGCTCAAATAAATCCTGAATTTCATGAAGTCCAGCTTCCAACCCAACTCCTGAATAGACAGATTTAAATTCTGCCCGTCGATAAACGCGTAGTTGTTCTGTGGTTTCTTCATGGCTATTCGCTTATAAGGTACTCTGAGAGTATGACCTCTCTGGGGCCGGAGGTCTGGGCGGCGGTCTCGGCTGCCGTCTCCTTGAAGAATTCCGGTGCAATACTTGTTTTCAGCTTCGCCAGTATCTTCAACGGATTTGCTTCCCTGCTCAATTCCTTGACCAGGGTCTTTGTTGTCTGCTTGGGCAGGCCGCCCTCTTCCAAAAGGGTTATCACCTTCTTGATGTAAAGCTCGTCTTCATCGGTGAAGCCTTTGAAATGCCTGACTTCGTTCGATTTGAGAAACCGGAGCACAAATGTGGTGCTGTCCCTGCCACCCTTCATTTTCATTTCCGGTACTTCTTCGGTTGTAGCCAGCCGGAATGCCCCTTTGTTCTTCTCCAGAAGGTCATAGAAATCACCGCCCGGGTTCTCACGTTTTGTCTCTTTCTCCACCTCCAGCTTTTTAGCGGCAGCCAGGAAGTCCAGTTCCGCCGGGTCGCTATCGCTGACCTGGTAGAACTTTTGCAGCTTGCCTTTGCGGAAATAGGTGAGCAACGAAGTTTCATTGTCTGCACCGATTCTGGCAGTTCGAGCTTTCTTAGGCAAGCGTTTAATCTTCTCGAATAAGTCAGGCTCTTTATCGCGGATGGTACGGATGATTTGCAGATATTTCAGCTCGCTCTCTTCTGCTTCGCCCTCACCGGTGATGGTCACCTTAGAGGTTAAGCGTGTGAACAAATCGTGCGATTTGATTTCCTCGCCTTCTGTTAGAAGTCGAGCATCAGCGCCCAGCATTTCAATAAATGCCTGTATTTTATATTCTGCCGCTTCTTTCAGCTTGATCTGGTCGTTGGATTGGATGGTGGGGAAGAAGTTGAAGGTGTAGATTTCATCGAATTTAGTGTCAACGCGGTTGATACGCCCGGTTCTCTGCATCAGGCGGGTGGGATTCCAGGGTATGTCGTAGTTGATAACCACATTAGAGCAATGCAGGTTTACACCCTCTGACAACACCTCTGTGCTAATGAGGATACGATAATTGTCCTTGGGAAACTTGGCTCTGGCATCAAAATTTTCAATAACTTTTTCCCGAATGGGAGCGCCTGAGCTCCCGGAGAAGCAGACCACCTTATTCGGGAATATCTTCCCGATGTGCTTTTCCAGATATTCTGCGGTTTCCTTCGACTCAGTGAACACAATGAGCTTGCTCTCTTTGAGTATCTTTCTGGCTGAAAGAACCTCGATGAAAGTCAACAGCTTGGGGTCGCGATCTACTGTTTTCCAGAGCTTCGCTACCTGCGTTAAAACTGCTAAATCGCTCTCCAAATCTTTTCTGAAATGAGGTTTGAAGTCGCTTACGGTAAATCGTTTGGCTTTGTCCTCATCAATAAGCCGTTGAATGGCCTCATCGTCATCGTTCTCCAGGAACTCGAATAGCTTACTGGTGTATTTCTTACTAACGTATACATAGCCTTTATCGAACTCATTCAGAAATTGCTCGTATGATTTGATGAACCTGCTGAGGGAGTTCCTGAAAGCGTGGAAGCTGCTCTCCAGACGTTTCACCAGCAGTATCCTCATGAATTTCCTCATGTTCTTCTGAGCTAAATCTTCGGCTTGGCTGATGTCACCTTTGTAATAGAGCATGGGGACGTAACGTGCATATTTGAAATCGCGTGCAATCAACTCTATTGTCTTATTGAACACGCGGTCTTCGTTTTCGTTTAACTGATAGAGAATCGGTTCGGGGTCAGCGACCTCGGGGAATTTCAGCCCCTGTTTTTTCATATCGTTGCCGAAGTATTTCACGATTTCGGAACGGGTTCGGCGCACCATCAAATACTTTAAGACTTTTTCTCTGATTTCCTTGGCATTCCCCCTCACACCTTTTATATACTCGTCGTAGTCCTGCTGCCTGTCTAATCCCTTGAGTTTTTTATCAAGGCCATTAAAGAAGGTTTCCAGATTAGTCAGGTTGGGGATAGTGCTCTTTCTGGCCTTTTGAAACAGCTTTATCTGACTGAGGATATCTTTGGGTGAGTTGTTAAGTGGCGTCGCTGTAACCAGTATCACCCGCTTGCCGCGGCATATCTGGGCCAGTTTCTCATAGGTAACGTTTGTCTCGGTACGGAAACGGTGTGCTTCGTCGATGAAGATATTTTTGTATTTATCTGTGCCTTGTTTGGTGAGATGCTCAAGCTTACCTAGAGATTCGAAATCAGCGGGCACCCTGAAATCCGAGAGTACACTAGGCCACGAACCGGGGTTTTCCTTGTCAAGGAGTGCAGGAGGAGCAATGACAAGGTTTCTGCCATCGAGCTGGCTTGCCAGCATGGCAGAGATATATGTTTTCCCTAAACCGACAACATCGGAGATAAAGACGCCACCGTATTCCTCAAGTTTGACCTTAGCGTCTTTGACCGCTTCAGCTTGATACTCTAAGTCCAGGAAATTTTCGGGCAGATATTTCTTATCAATGGTATCCTGGTCAATGTTTATCTTCTCTTTAAAGTATTCGAATAGAAACTTGAGATAAAGCTCATAAGGAGTGATGGTGTTATTGAGCCAGGTCCTGTTTTGAATGGTTTCAAGGTATTTCTCTTTAACATCTACAGCGTTTGCCCAAAGCTCGTTAAATTTAGCCAGAGCAAAGTCGTAGTCGGCCTTATCCTTGAGTTCGACATTGAATTCCAGATTGTCCACCAAGCCAGCCTGAGTGAAGTTGCTGGAGCCTGTTATCACTCGACCCACATCCTTGTCACCCTCGACAAAGGTCATGATGTAAAGCTTGGCGTGAATGTTCTCCGATGGATAGGCTTTGATCTCCAGCTTGCTGCTCTGGAGCCATTCAATGAACTTATGGACTCCCTTTTCTACACTGCTGTTATCCTCGGAGTGTTCCATTTCAGAAGCGATCGAGTTCGAGAATTCCTCTTTTGCCTCAGCATGGGAGAATTGGAAAGAGCTTTGTACCGGCTCTTGAGATTTTTGAATCAACTGGTAGGTTTGCCTGTTTGTGTTTATGCCGATGAGAATCCTGATTTTCTCAGTCTTTTCCAGTGACTTGTGAAGAGCGTAGAATCCACTGGTGTAGAAGTAACCGACCAGGACATCAAAAAACCGGGTGTCTTTTATGAGTACCCGGAATCTATCCCTGAGATTATTTTCCCCTTCGTTAGTGATAAACGTGGTGTCTGTTATCATTGCTTAAATGTGCTTGTGGAAAAGGTTATTTCCCAAATTACTACTCTTGTACGGATATGTTTATTCGTATCCTACTCCTCATAATGAGATTAGTCAATCCTATGTGCAATGCAATAGGACGAACGGATGCGCCTGGATTCCTGCTTCCGCCGGAAAGACACAGGAAAAGGGCGACCCGACGGGTCGCCCCTACTCGTCGTGACCCGCCAAAGGCGGATACGACGCTACATAAAATGGCGGGGCAATCTCGCACCTACGGCATGCTGTGCCGCTACGATGGACTTGGGGACAGACGAGGGCGTCTGTCCTACCGATTATGGCTCGATTTTTATTAGAGGGCGTCCTTCCCCGGAAGGATGCCCCTACCATAGTGTTACGGTGAGATTGCCGCGTCGTCCCGCCTCGGGCGGACTCCTCGCAATGACATATATAGGGGTTCCTGGATTCCTGCTTCCCTGATCAGGTCAGGGACAGGCTGGGCAGGAATGACATACAGAAGGGCGCACAGCTGTGCGCCCCTACATATCTTTGACGGCGAAGCGAAGGCAAGTTAAAATGAAGAACGGCATTTGTAAATCGAGAGGTTTTCTATAAGATGGCACGAGAACGGAAAGAGATCCCCAAAAGCTATGACCCCAAACAAATCGAGGGCAAGTGGTATCAGTTCTGGATGGAACGGGGCTATTTCACCCCTAAAATAGACCACACAAAGAAGCCCTTCGTTATCATCATGCCGCCGCCCAATGTCACCGGCGAGCTGCACCTGGGCACGGCGCTGGCCGCTATTGTCGAGGACGTCATGACTCGATGGCACCGCATGAAGGGCGACCCTACTCTGTGGCTGCCGGGAAGCGACCACGCCGGCATCGCCGGACAAAACGTGGTGGAGCAACTCCTGGCCAAAGAAGGGCTCACCCGCCATGACATTGGCCGGGAGAAGTTTTTGGAGCGGATGTGGCAGTGGATGGAGAAGTACAAGGGCATTATCGCCGAACAGCACAAAAAGCTCGGGGCCTCCTGTGATTGGACGCGCGAACGGTTCACCATGGACCCGGGCCCGGTCAAGGCGGTGCGCACCACCTTCGTCAACCTCTATAACAAAGGTTTGATCTATCGCGGCGAGCGCATCATCAACTGGTGCCCCCGTTGCGCCACCGCCCTCTCCGACCTCGAGGTTGACCATAAGGAGATGCAGAGCCACCTTTACTATGTGCGCTATCAGCTGGAGAAGGGCAAAGACCAGTATATTACGGTGGCCACCACCCGCCCCGAGACCATCCTCGGCGATACCGCCGTAGCGGTCAATCCTAAGGATAAGCGCTATAAGGGACTCGTGGGTAAAAATGCT